>Ga0181562_10001374_pt1 | contig 19614 bp, 16 predicted proteins | sample 011ome_26_FD_139344 | JGI IMG/M metagenome (GOLD analysis project Ga0181562, IMG submission 139344) | Coastal salt marsh microbial communities from the Groves Creek Marsh, Skidaway Island, Georgia - 011511BT metaG (megahit assembly) | ecosystem: Environmental > Aquatic > Marine > Intertidal...
CGTGCCCGTGCGCCTCCTTTTTCTCTTCGCCGTGCGCGTGTCCGTGCCCGTGCGAGTGCGCCTCCTTCTCCCCGTGACCGTGTCCGTGGTCGTGTCCGTGGTCGTGCCCATGGCACTCACCACCATCATCTCCATGGTCATGTCCACACTTTTGCTTCTTTTCTTCCCCGTGCGCGTGTCCGTGCCCGTGCGAATGGTGCGTGCCGTCGCACGGCACGCCGTCGTGCGAGTGCCCGTGCGCCTCCTCCGCGCCCTCAACCTTGGGTTTCTCCTTCATCACCACCTCACCCTCGCACGACATCGCATCATCAACCTCGCACGTCAATGTATATTTAGCTCGCGTCTCACCACTTTGAACATCCACCAACGCCACCACGACGTCTTTCCCGCGCGTCGCGCTCCGCAACGCCATGTTCCCCGTCGTCCCGTCGATCTCCACGCGCGTCCCCGCCGCGAACGACGTCGCCATCACGTTCACCTCTCGCGCGTTCGCCGGTACCTTGACCACATACGCATGCGTCGTGCCCGTAAACCCAGGCTCGAGTCGCGCCGCGAGCTTCACAAACCCCTCCCCTGTCCTGCCCTCGTGGTGGTCAACCGCGCCCTCCTCGTGGTCATCATCATGATGGCTCCCGTGCCCGTGCCCGTGCCCGTGCCCGTGCCCGTGCGTCGTCGTCGTCGTCGTCGTCGGGAGCGGTGCGCGCGCATCCACCTTTAAAAACCCCAACGTCGGTGCGTTCGCAGCCGCCATATCGCTCGCTCTGTCGTCGTGCTGTGTCGTCGTCCGATGATGCGACGATGCGATGGGGCGATGATGCGATGAAAAGCGATGGGGCGCCGAATGTCCGAACATGTCCGAATGTCCGAATACGTCCGAATGTCCGAACATGTCCGAATGTCCGAATACGTCCGAATGTCCGAATATCCCACCGCTCGTTCGTGGGTGCGCATCCAGCGCCAACACACCTCGACGACGACTGTGACGACGATGATGACGACGATGACGACGACGACGACGACGATGACGACGACGACGCGGGTGGTGGGTAAGACGATGACGCGCCGGTACCGCCAGCACCACCACCACCACCACCACCACCACCGCGGCGGCGGCGGCGTTCGACGACATCGCGTGGGGGCGAGCGAGGACGACGATGGATGGGCGACGACGACGACGGGCGCGGACGACGACGGGGCGCGCGAGGGGGCGAATGCGTCGTCGTCGCCGGCGCGGAAGAAGGAGAAACCCTTGCCCGGGTCTGGGGTGAATTTGTACGATCCCGTGGCCACGGCGTCGAGGTTTTTAACGCGGCGGTTTGGGATTGTCGGTGGGTTGGGCTTGGTCGCGCTGCTCGCGTCGGTGGAGGGCGGGGAGATCGTCAAGGCGTTACTCGAGCGCGATGTGGAGGCGTCGGGGGAGATTGTTGAGCTCGATTCGGGGTTGAAAGTTGCAGACGCGCGCATAGGTGGTGGTGCGTCGCCAAAAAAAGGTGACTTTGTGGGCGTCAACTTGCTCGTCGCCGACGCCGAGACGGGGGCGGAATACTTGAATACCAAGAAGAGTGGACGACCGATTGCGTTTACGTTTGAAAAGAAGCCGTTGTTACCGCCCGTGTGTGAGGCTATCGAAGAGGGTGTGCGCACGATGAAGCGTGGAGGTGTGCGTACGGTGTACGCGCCGAGCGCCAAGGCGTACGGCGAGCGCGGCGTCGTGCTCAATGACGGCACGCGCGTCGCGGGCAATCGCGACTTGAAAATCACAATCACTCTCGAAGAAGTGTCGCCGTCGTATGTGTAGTCGAGTCTAGTTCAACCACACGCGCTCGCGAGAACGAACATTGGGCTCTCGCCCGTCGAATTGAAAGTTCACGATCGCAGCGTCTGCGTCGCGTCCAGCCAAACGTCGCAGAAGTGGAAGCTTAAAAAGGCGAACTCGAGTTCTCAAATTAAGGGACGTCAAATTACATTATTCAAGTCCAAAGAAGTATCTAGGTTTGTAAAATATATTACGCGTGTAGCAGCAAGACTAACTCGGCCGTTCCGCAGTACTTACTCCCAAGCCTGGCCATTCTCACCAAAGAAGGATTGAATGTGCGCGAGCGCGGCGGCGTCGACGACAACCTTGTCGGCGTTCAACACGTCGTACACATTCAAGTGCGTAATGTCCGTGTGCACAACGCGGGAAATGTTGCGCGTGCTCAACGTAACATTCGGGTTCGCATCCTTGGTGATGACGTACGCCTTTTCGGTCGCACCAACGCCCCACTTTTGCAAACTCTTGTTGAAATCGTTGGCGCTCGGCTTGGAAATGTTGCCAGAAATGTCATCAATCACAATCATCGCGCTCGCCGCAGATTGCAGCGCGGTCGCCATCGCCAAACGACGCTCCTTCTTGTTCATCTTAATCGACCAGTCACGCGGCTTCGGGCCGAACGACACACCCCCGCCCGGCTTGAGCGGAGAGCGCGAAGACCCTTGACGCGCGTTCCCCGTCCCCTTTTGCTTGAACGGCTTTCTGCCCCCACCCCGGACTTCGCTCTTGGTCAACGTGCTCGCCGTACCCTGTTACATCGCAATACACATACCACACGGTCAGTACATAGAAACACACACAGCGCGACGTCACCTCGCGTTCTCTTCGTCTTCGTTCGACGCGCGTACAGGCGCGAAAACCAAACCCCTCAGATAAGGGTTTTCACCCCCACCCCACGCGCGCGTCGCCCACCGCGGCGGCGACACCGAACGACGTCGAACGCGACGTTGGATGACGACGACACAATATTCACCATCATCACTCGCGCCCGTCATCGCCCGTCATCGCCGCACGATCAATCGTGCGCGCCCATCGTCGTCCACCGGGCGCCTTTCGGGGTTTCGAGGTCACGCATTCGTCATCGTCGTCATCATCGATGCGCGCGTACGCGATCGCGCGAGCACGCACCCGTCGAGCGTTTTGTCGAACCATGACGACATATTTATGCACCAAACCCTTCGCCACCTCTGCGCGCGCCGTCTTGAGTTCAAGCGTCGACGACCCGGACTTGGCGCCGTCGAACGTCAGCTGATCGATCGCCGCCGCGAGCGCGTGCACCGAGGTGCGTCGCGCGGCGTGCGCCGGCGTCGTCGTCGTCGCGCGGCGCGGTGCGGTGGTGGATAACTTGACACCGCTCATCGCCGGTGCGGCGCGCATGGTGATGGATTGCATCGTCGTCGTCGTCGTCGTGCGTCGCGCGGGCGAATGCCGCAGCCGCGTGGGGTTTCTCTCGGGGTGGACCCGGTTTTTTTGGGGGGGGACTCGCGACCAATCATGATTGGACGTGACGTTTCACATGTTGAGAAAGAGCGCGCGCCACAACAAATATTAACATGAACAACGACAACTACGACGCCGATGAAGCCGCCGCCGGCGCGATGTGCGAGCTACATCATCGTCATGTTAGATTTGAACGCCTCGTGAAAACGCAGGGTTTTGGGGTACATCTCGTCGTCGATTTTGTATTGCTCGAGGACGAGCGAGATGCGTTCTTTACCCGTGCGCGTGCTGTAGGACTTCACTTGGTGAAACGCGTCGCCGCGAAAGGTGACGAGGGTGTTTTCCTTGGGCGCGATGACCTCTTCGGGTGTGGCCCCAAGCCTAGGGTCGCCGTCGCCGTATGGGAACACTTCGAGCGCGCCGCCGCGCATGTCGTTCGGCACCGACGCGTACAACACGCTCACTTGGTGCGCGATAAACATGTGACGAGAATAAATACCAACCGTGGTGTCTAAATGCAATCCAACCGAGAGCTCATCGGCGTTATATTGATCGTAATCACCGAGTTCGCACAATAATATATTCATCACGAAAGCGTTCGCGTCGGGCAACCGAATATCGTCAAACACTTCTCGAAAGCACGCGTACTCCTCCTTCGCCTTAAACTCATCCACGCCCTCGGCGTTGAATTTCACCACGAACCCGCGCGTCTTGGAGAACCCATTATCATTCAACCCTCCTTTCACGCGCAGCTTCGGATGCGTCAACGCACACTGCTTCAACGCCTCAAACTTCCACGGACTCAAATACGCGTCGCGCGTCGTCGTCAGCGGCGCGTCCCACTCCGTCGTGATGAAACTTTTCTCGCTAAAGCTATAATACCTCTGCGCGAACCTCAACACAATAAACATCAGTACCGCGTACACCCCGGCGGTTTCATTCGTGCTTCGTCGACCCTCGCGCGCCGTCGTCGGCTTCCCAGCGCCGCCATCGTCCACCGTGGCGCCACCAGCCCCAGCCCCGGGCGCGTCTCGATCCTCCGTGCGCTCGCGTCGCCGCACGGTCGCCCCATCGCGCGATCGATGCGACGTCTTATACCCCATCGTGCGCTCGGTGCGCGGTCGTCGTTCGCCGTCCCACGCGCGTCGCGACGTCGCGCGCGGTGACGCGACCGTTCGCGAGGCGGCGAATATACCTCGTCACAGGCATGGGTCGGTCGGTCGGTCGCACATACATATAATCACATTGGTAACCTCCATACAAACAACAAAGTCCGTCATTGTGTGTATACCTGGCGACCGATACACATAGTGTGGCTCATATCTACCGATCTAGATGTAAAAACACCCACCCACACCTCGCCCTCGCGCGTTCGCGTTTGAAATCGCGCCCGCGGTCGTCGTCGACGCGTCAGTGGACGACGAACGGCGCGCGCGCGTGCGTGCGGGCGCGACTGCGGGCGCGGTGATGTCGTGCGCGATGTCGCGCGCGGCGGCGATGGCGGCGGGGTGCGACGGCGGTGGGGTGGACAGAGCGCTGGCGAGCGGGGCGATGCGCGCGAAGGCGTTGGATGACGCCATGGATGTGGAAGGCGGCGCGTGCGCGGCGCTCGTGCGTGAGGTCATGGATGCGGCGGCGGCGGATGGTGGTGGTGGTGATGGTCTATCGGCGGCGTCTTCGTCGGCGGCGTTGAAGGCGATGCGCGCGCGGGCGGTGAGCGAGCTGGAGACGCGCGCGGAGACGATGCGCGCGTTGGCGGATGCGCGCGTGGCGACGGCGCAAGGCGCGTACGATGCCGTGGATGAGGCGATAACTAAGCTCGATCGGGATTTAGCGGTGTTTGAGGAAGCCGTGCGCGCGCGTGATAGGTCTTATGATGATTTGGCGGTGCGAAACGTTGGCGCTTTGGGCGACGCCGCATCGGCGTCGCCGGCGTCGGGTGGGTTTGTTGGTTCTGGGGCGTACGATGCGCCGATGGCGAATCCGAACGAGCCTACGTATTGTATTTGTCAACAAGTGTCGTTCGGGGAGATGATTGCGTGCGAGAATGACGATTGTCCAATCGAATGGTATCACTTTGCGTGCGTCGGGTTGTCGGTGAAGAACAAGGTGAAAGGGAAGTGGATTTGCCCGACGTGTAAAAAGCGCGAAAGCAGCAAACGATGATAATGTTGATGATAATCGTATGCATAGCGACACGCACACGCGCACACGCGCGTGTGCACAGCCGTAGAAGTAAAATAGATGACGTGATAAACAAAACGACGTATTTTTAGCCATCAGTCGTGCGCCATCAACGCGAACATATTCGTCGATCTTTGCTGTGGCACCATGGCTTTTCCATGATGCTTGACCTTAGGCTCTATCGCACGCGTGGCTTGGCGACGACTGACGTGCGCGTCGCCGGGTTGGACCACGCGGCCGCCTAAAATACGATCGGGATGAGCCCAAACGTAGATTGGAAGCAAACGTTCGTCGTCGCGGCGACGTTGACGACTCGAATCGCACGTCGTCCATGACGCGACGGGATCGTAATCGTAATGCGCGCACACATGATGACAGATATTCGTGGTCGGTTTCGTCGCTAACGCGTGCACGAATATGGCATCAGCCGAGTTTGGAGCGTCGCGCTCTCGCTCTGCGCGCCAACGCTCGCTCTGCGCTCTCGCTCTGCGCTCTCGCTCGACCGCCACTTCCCGTGACGCGCGAATCAGCCGCGCGGACGAATCGTCGCCATCTGTGCCATCTATCTGTGCCAAGCACGCCCTGGCGCTGGCACTCAACCCATCGTCGTCGTCGACGACTTCATCATCACCGCGCGACTGTTCGTATTCAAGTGCGCTTTTTATAGCGCCGTCGAGCATGGGATTTCACCGCTTCGCCGCGTTTAATTCGCGTCGTCGCGCGTGCGACGCTTCCCGTGTACCGCGTACTGTCGTTTTTGGGTACCGGTTGGCTTCGTGCGTCGCGCGCGCGCGCGAGTCGACGTGTGTTGGTTTACAAGAAAATTCTTCTGAATTACACAGCCTTCGAGGTTACTCGCGCGTCGCGTGAGATGGCTCGTGTGATTACCGACAAGTGGTAATCGTCGTCATAAATGATACACGTGTGAGTAATGTAAGTGTCTACGCCGCGGGCTTGCGTGCGGTGATTAAATTAAACTTGATGGTGCCCGTGGCGAGGCCCGTTTGCATGAGAGGCATGACCAACGCGCCTCGCAACGTCGCCGGACCCGCCTTGATGAGACCCATGACCCCTTTAAGCGTCAATGCGGTTTTAATCACACCTTTCCAGAACGGCTTGACCTCTTCGCTCCAATCCTCGGTGCGTATATCCACCAAACCCGCGTCTTTGGCGAGCGCCTCGTAGTCTGCAATGGAGCACCACGCCGGGAGGTAATAGGCGTCGCAAATGCGATCAAGCAATACTTTTTCGGCAGGTTCGAGAGACTTTCCGGGCTCTAACACGCGATGACACCACGTGACGATCAGAATTCTCCCTCCCGGTGCGCACACGCGCGCGAGCTCGTTGACAAACTTCTTCTTATCAGGCATGTGCTCGCCGCTCTCCATCGACCACACGAAATCAAACGCGCCGTTCTCAAACGGCATGTTCAACGCATCGGCGACTTGATAGCGCGCTTTATCTCCCAAACCCTCTTGACGCGACAGTGTATTCGCTCTCGCCGCTTGAACAGGAGACAAAGTCACGCCTTCGGCTTGACACCCATACTTTTTCGCCATAAACCGCGACGAGCCGCCGATGCCGCACCCGACGTCCACGACGCGCGTCATCGCATCCACGCCCGCCCACTTCAAACTCTCTGTAATCATATCCACCTGCGCTTGCGCATGATTCAAACTCCCACCATTCTCTCCTCTATTACCCACGGCGTAATACCCATGATGCATGTGCGTACCATCGCCTCCGCCCTCCGCCGTCCACACGTCTTCCCACAACCCACTCGACTCGTCGTAAAACTTTGCAATCCCATCATTCAACGTCTGCGTCGATGCGATGAGCGGGTTCACCAGGGTTTCTATTTCCCCAACCGATGCCTGACGCGCCGACCCGGGGACGCGTTCGTCGCTCTCGGCCCGACAGCGCGCGCTTCGTTTCATCGTCACGTGACGATGCACTGATGACGATGATTTCACGCCCGGTGCTGCCTGCGATCGCGCGCGAACGCCGCACATCGCGCGCGTCGTCGTCGTCGTCGTCTTCATCGTCATCATTGTCGTCGCCATGGTCGCCGTGCGTGCTCACGTGCGACACGCGACGGTGAATGGCGCGCGTCAGTGTGCGACGCCAACGCTTCGAATCATCGTCAACCATGAGCAGCGGTGCGAGCGAAGGGAAATCCCCGGCAGATTTCTTAAAAGCCATCAAGGGCAAGAAAGTGAGCGTGAAGTTGAACTCTGGAGTGGATTATCGAGGTACGCACGCCGTCGTCGTTGGCGCATTCGAGCGTTGTGATTGTCCCGACGCTGATGGTTGATGATGCATGAATGATGACTGACGTTATTGGCGCGACGACGCGCGTGTGTATCGCTGTAGGGATCTTGGCGTGTTTAGATGGATACATGAACATCGCGATGGAGCAAACGGAGGTGGGTGACGACGATGCGATGGTGATGCGCGCGACGTGAGTCGTGTACGCGTCGTTAGGTTCACCTCGATCGATCGCGTCGGCGCCCGCGACTAACGAATCAATGCTCTATGCGCGCGCGCGGTGTAGGAGTACGTCAACGGACAATTAAAAAACAAGTATGGTGATGCGTTTATTCGTGGCAATAACGGTACGTGTGATCTCGCGTGCGTGTGCGGATAAGACGTCGAGTCAAACGATTGGGTGAACGCTCGTACTGACGGTGTTTGTTTGTCGTTCATCCCACGCATGTCATCAGTGCTTTACATCAGCGCGATAAAGAAATAACGCTCGTCTCGTTTATTAGAAACCTCCTCCTCGCGTGTACTCTAGTCTCTTCCGTGTAGTCACAAAACATTCGTCAGAAGAAACGCTCCCGCGCTTCACACCGCGACGCGAAAGGTTGAGCGCGCTCTCGATGCCGCCCGACGCCGAGCTCCTCCCCACCGCGCTCTACCTCATCCAGCGCGGGTATTGGTGCGCGCTGTACGAGCTATACATCGACGCCAAGCGCACGGGCGCGCTCGCCGCTGATGACGCCGCGCGGCTCACTCTGCACAAGTTTTTCACCGACTCGCAACGGTTTCCCGCGCAAGTTTTACGCGCCGTACGCGAGACATTTGATTCTGGCGTCAGCGCCGCGCGCGTGATCGATGCCGAGTCTCGCGCTGCGGTGGCTGAGTACGATTTACGCATCGCCAGGGACGATCTCGCGCGTCATGGAAAGCAAGCATCATCAGCGTTGAGAGCGCGGGACGACGCGGATGGGACGCGCGCGGCTATGGATGCGGATGACGCCTTTGGTGCGGTTCCGCGCGCCGATGCGAGCATGGATGCGAGCACGTCTAGCACGCAAGCGCACGTAGACACAGATACCAAGCTCGATGCGGCGTGCTATGAGTTTTTATCTCGGCGGGGATTTCGAGCGGCGGCGCTCGCGATGCGGGACGAATCGCCGACGGCGGCGACGTTGGATGAGCAATCGTTCGGAAAATCGCCTCAAGCGTCGAGCGTTGGCGAACGTGCGGCGCTTAGGAGGATGTATGACCGCGCACGCGTCGCCGAGCACACGGCAGCGGCGTTGGAGAGCGAGAGAGCGCGGAGCGACGCGGCGGAGAGCGAATTGGTGCGCGCTCGAGCGCGCGTGGACGAGCTCGAGCGAGAAATCACCACTTTACGCGACGAACACGCCACTGTGAGCGAGAATTTAGCCAACGTGAACGAAGAGTTACATTTGATGAAGACGTCGTCTTCATCGTGGGAAAAGCGGGCGAATGCGGCGACGAGTGAGATGACTCGATTGCTCTCGCGCTTGGGCGCCGAAACCGACTCCGAGGCGACGGCTTCGGATGATTGGACGTCGATACACGGCGGTGCACCGCGAACGACGATTGAAGAAGACGAAACTATTGATATGTGCTTGAATGTGATTAGCGCTGTTGTCGGGAAACTCCCCGCGAGCGCACGCCTGGAGTTGTTACCGATGATTTCTCGCGCGTGCGCACGAGCGGCGGGTGACGCCACTCGAGCCGCTCGAGCGGCGAATATGTTTTTCGAAATGTACAAGAAACCAAACGAAGACCAACGTCTGGCGATTGCAAACGCCATCGCAAACGTTGGTGAAGTCGTGGGCGTCGATGCCTTTGATGGTATGTTTTCCCGTGGATGTTTAAGCGCTGAAACATCCGCCGCCGCCGCGCACGGGGACGAACGCAGAGTGTTGACCCTCGATGTTGTCGCCAAGCTCGGGTCGTCGTTGTGGTACACCTCGAACGCATTCATCATCGATAGCTTCAAACGTGGCGCGGTAGACCCGAGCGATGACGTGCGCGCAGAGTGTGCACGCGGAATGTCGCGATACATTGCCGCTCGCGCGCCGAGCGACGCCGCAGCCGCCGACGTCGCCGAGGATGTCGCGTTGGCGCTCGCGTCCGACGGTTCGGAAGACGTGGCCGACGCCGCGCGTCTTGACCTCGCCCCAGCGATCGCAGAATGGTACTTGTCGTCACAAGACGCATCGACGGTGTCCATGAATCGTTTTACCGATGTGTTTGCGCCAAAATTATTCAACGCGGCGCTCGAGGCGCTCGAAAGCGGATGGTCCGGCGCCGGAGCCGAACGCGCATTTACCGGATGGTCATCCCCCGAAGAAGCCGATCGCATGCGTTGGCGCGCGTCGGCGACAATGCGAATGTTCGAATCCATGATGCCTACCATTCGGGGCGCCATCGAGCGGTCGGCACCAGAACACACGCGCGGCGACCCCGACGCCGTCGATGTCGCCCTCGCAAAGGACGCCGCGTGGCCGCTCGCGACGTGGTGCGTCAATGACGCCTCGCGCGTCATCGTTCGCATCATTAGTTCAGTCGCACCCGACGTGGTTGGTCAGGAGTCCGTGCGAGAGAGTATGTGCGCGGCGCTCACGTCGTGGTGTAAGGTGGTCGGCCCGCGCGTCACGCGGTCGACGTTGATTGACGAGCTCAACGAGGCGTGCGTGGTGAGTCGCGACCAACGCGCGGCGGTGCTCCCACTGCTACTCGCGGGTGTGGTGCCCAACACCCTGAACGGTGATGACGTGCTCGAGGACTACCTCAAGCGATTGATCGAGGTTGAGGCGCCGAAGGTGTCGTCGGATGTCCCGAGGTCTGAAGACGCGACGACGTCTGACATTATGGGTGACGCCGCGCGTTATTTGGCTGCTTTAGAGCGACACAACGCGTGTTTACTTCGAACGTTGAAGCGATGCGCGAAACCGGATAACGAAACAGGCGTGCGATTGCTCACCACGCGACTACTCGCGGCGACCTCTGAGGTATTGCCGACGCCCTCGGTGCTCGAAGACGTCTACCCGACGTTGAACGCGCTGCGAGCCGACGCGGCGAAATACGTACGTTGCGAATCCGCCCTCGCTCTGGCGAGCGTGGCGTGTTCGCATTACGAATCCATCGACGCAGCTACGCACACAATGCGTCAGCTTGAGATCTTAGCGGCGGATGTCGATATCGACGTTCGCGTAGCCGTCGTGGCTGCGATGTCTCGCGGCGCTTCGGTGCCCGGGACGACATTCGCGGTCTCCGCCGCCAACGCCGTGTCTGCGCTCGCGCAGGCTAATTTCCCCGCACACGACCGCACTAATAACAAGTCGTTCAACCAAGACGACTGCGCGATGGCCACCGCCTTGTTCGCCGCAGCTCGAGAATTACTCGGCGCCGACGGCGCGCTCTTCGCCGCCGTCGCTCCGGCGCTCGTCGCCCTCCTCGGCGGCGAATCGGCGCACACCGCCCTCGACCAAGCCCATCGCGCGCAAGTGGAAACAATGCTCAGAGACGGTGGTTGGCAAATTGCCCCAGCCACCCCAGCCGAACCAATACCCGCCTCGATTCCCGCTCGCCAACCGCCGCCTCAGACGTCATCCGCCGCCGCTCAGCCGACATCCGGCTCGGTGTTCGGTCGCATGAAATCGAAACTCGCGCGCGCGTCCCGATGAACTTAGAACCCAGCACACACACCCCGTGTGCTCGTGTGCGTAGACATATGTCGTATACTATAGTCATCAACAACGTCATTCATCATCGATTCCGCCTTCGTCAGACGCGTGTTCAACCGCCAGACGCCGCGCACAAACCCTACAGAACATCACTCGTCAACCTACAGAACATCACTCGTCGCCTCCGTCGTCGGACGCACCGCGGAGCGCACGCACGGGCGCACGCACGCATACGGTATCGCACAACTCGGTTCGGTATTTATCCACCCCCGAGCGGCGGTGATAGAACGCGACGACATTGAATAACACAACACATCGTTTAGCCATGATGCATGGAATGATGATGCGATCGAGCCGCCGTGCGTTGACGACGACGGCGATGTCGTCGCGACAGTGCGCGGCAGCGACGGCGACGGCGACATGCCGATCATTGATGACGACGTCATCGGCGTCATCGCGAGATGTGACGAACGGGAAGGCGGCGCGGGAAGGCGATCGTCGCGAGCGGAACGGGGCGAGAACGCCGGCGTTTGCGAGAGGGTTTGCCGGGTCCTCAGCATCCGCTGACGCCGCTGACGACGATATGGAGGCTAAGAATGCGAAAGATGATGACGTGGTTGTAGATCTTGATAAGAAACTGGGCGCGAAGACGACGCCCAAGGTGCAAGCGATTGTGGATCAAGTGTGCGCGTTGACGTTGATTGAGATTAACGAGTTGTGCGATTCGTTGGCGGCACGACTCGGGTTGGGTGACATGAGCGGTATGATGTTCGGTGGTGGTGGTGGTATGATGATGGGCGGTGGTGGTGGTGCGATGGCTGGTGGTGGTGGCGGCGGCGGTGCCGCGGAGCCCGCGCCGGCGGCGGCGGCGCCAGCAAAAACGGAGTTCACCGTCAAGCTCGAATCGTTCGACGCGGCGCAGAAAATCAAGGTGATTAAAGAAGTGCGTGCGATTACAGAATTAGGTCTTAAAGAAGCGAAAGAGCTCGTCGAGGGCACGCCTGCGGTGTTGAAGAAGGATATGAAGAAGGAGGATGCCGAAGCCATCGTCGAAAAGCTCAAAGCCGTCGGCGCCGTCGTCGTCCTCGAATAGAACGCACGTCGTCCGCGTCGGCGTCGTCCGCGTTGCCCATAACGACAATGATGCTATCAACACACCGACCAGCCCGTCGTCGTCATCGTCGTCGTCGTCGTCGTCGTCGTCGTCGTCGTAACTTTGGTTTTTTAATACCATCTTCTAGCTATCACATGAAATTGAACGCGCGCGCGGCTGACGATGGAAAAGCATCACGACGGGTTTAAACCCTAAACCCTCTACTACGACCACCAACCACCAAACCACGCGCGCATACCCCACGCGCATCATATTCAACTACCTATACCCTCTAACGAACGAACATCTCACTCGTGCACCCACGTCGGCGACGTGCCCCACGCCTTGTGCACGCCGATGCCGATGCCGATGTCGATGACGCGGCACACGCGCGCGCGCACGGCGACGACCATGTTCACCACATCCACCACGAGCCGCGCGGCGATCGCGCGCGCATCGAACGCGACGCGCATCGCGCGACGATCATCGACGACGTCCGTCGTCACTCGCGCCGCAGGTGCGTGCAATGTCGCATCTACGTTTCGTGTCGCGCGCATGCATGCGTTGTGGATAGCGCGATTCGATCGCGCGCACGGCGCGTTGGCGCGTGTGTCGTGCGGCGCGTGGCGCACAGTGCGGTGGCGATCGCGTTCGCGTCGCGTGCGCGGACGTTCGAGGCGCGTGTGCGTGTGTGTGCGCGCGCGCGCGGTGACGCCGCGGCGTGGATGCGTCGCGGGGGTGTACGAAGAGTGGTGATTTGGGTTTGGGTGAGACCCCCTCGACGACGCGCGACTGACGTCGACGACCTCGCGCGTATCGTAATCGTTATCGCAGCGTCGGAGAAGAATTTGGAAGTGATGCGTAAATTTTCAGAACAGTATGCGCGTGGCAGTGGAACGTACTTTTGCATGGATAAGAGCGTGACGGCGGTGGTGATTCAAGGTTTGGCTGAACACAAGGACACGCTCGGGGCGCCGTTGTGCCCGTGTCGACACTACGACGATAAGGAGGCTGAGGTGGCGAATGGTTTCTGGAACTGCCCGTGTGTGCCCATGCGTGAGAGAAAGGAATGTCATTGTATGTTGTTCTTGACGGAAGATAATGATTTTGCTGGCGAGGAGCAGACGATTACCACGGAGGAACTGATTGAGCTCACCGAGGACATGTAAAATTTGCACACAACGCGACGACGACGACGACGGGACGCCGCTTTTCAACCTTTTCTGTAGGTATTATTAGAGGCGCCGGTCAGTATACATTTTTTAGTTTTAAATTTATTACAATATCACCACTGGTAACACCATCGTAACGCATAGATGTGTGCGCGCGTCGCGTCTCGGTCGCTCGTGTGTGTTTGATGATGATGATGATGATGATGATGATGATGATGAGATGATGTTGATTTGAAATTACACGCATTCGATGTTCTTTTTAAGTATGTTCAATCGTTGCGACGTGGAGCGCACACACTTGCAAAAACGACTCTCATTCGCCCCCCGACGTCGTCGTTCTTTTGCCCGATCGCTAAAATTCTAGAAGCACTTTCTGTGTACAATGCTCGGACCCGCGTCGTTGTACTCTTGCTTGGCGATCCACATTTGTTGGAACGTGGACAACGAGGCGAGGATGGAGCCACCAATCCACACGGAGTACTTGCGCTCATGCGGGGCGACAACCTTGATCTTCATCGAGGACGGCGCCAAGGCGGTGAGCTCCTTGGAGATGCGATCGGCGATGCCAGGGAACATGGTGGTACCACCAGAGAGCACGATGTTGGCGTACAAGTCGCGACGAATGTCGACATCGCATCGCATGATGGAGTTGTAGCACGTTTCGTGAATACCAGGCGTTTCCATGCCAATCAAACTGGGCTGGAACAACACTTCGGGGCAGCGGAAGCGCTCGTTGCCGATGGTGATCATTTGACCGTCGGGAAGTTCATACGATTTTTCAATCGAAGACGAGCTTTGGCTCGTCGCCATTTCCTCCTCGAAATCGACCGCGACGTACGCAAGCTTCTCCTTGATATCACGCACGATTTCACGCTCGGCGGACGTCGTGAACGAGTACCCGCGCTCGGTTAAAATCTTAACCATGTAATCCGTCAAGTCGCGACCGGCGAGGTCGAGACGCAAGATGGCGTGCGGCAACGCGTAGCCTTCGTAAATTGGCACCGTGTGCGACACACCGTCACCACAATCGAGCACCATACCAGTCGTACGGCCAGACGCGTACAACGACAACACGGCTTGAATGCTGACGTACATCGCCGGTACGTTGAACGTTTCAAACATGATTTGGCACATCTTCTCGCGATTCGCCTTCGGGTTGAGCGGCGCCTCCGTCAGCAACACCGGGTGCTCCGCCGGGTCCACGCGCAATTCATTGTAAAACGTGTGGTGCCAAATCTTCTCCATATCGTCCCAGTTGGTGACAATACCATGTTCAATCGGGTACTTCAACGTCAAAATCCCGCGCTTGCTTTGCGCCTCGTCGCCGACGTAGCAATCCTTTTGACCCATACCCACCATCACGCCGTGGTGTCGCGGACGACCAACGATGGACGGGAACACCGCCTTAGGGGCATCATCCCCGGCAAACCCGGCCTTGACCATACCGGAACCGTTATCGCACACGAGCGCGGAGACTTCGCCTTCATCCGCCATGGTGACTGACTGTCGCGCGCGCGCAAAGACACAAACAAAATAAACAACTGGTCAGAATTCACATTCAACTCAAAAAAACACCTTCACACGTGTGCGTGCACACATCCCACGATCCCACGATCCCGCGATCGCAACCCCAACCCCAAGCCCCGCCCCGAGTCGTCAGTCGTCGCGCGCGAATGTCCCGTCGCGCGCGCGTCTCGAGATCGTCCCGTCTCCACGCCCGCCCACCCCACCAACCGCACCTCCGCGCGCGTACACCACGCATACACACCCCTCCACACGCACCGCCACGCGTACGAACCCGCATCCGACTCGCGCGCGCGTGATCAACACCGACTTTGAGATCATCCAATAATCAAATCGTTGATTGATTTTCTTCGCCAACGATTCGATTCGATCGATCGATCGCGTCAACACATCGTCCAATCGATCCACCCTCCGCGCGCGCATCCACCGCCGCCGCCGCCTCGTCGCATCACACGCACGCCTCCGCACGGTTCACGCATCACAACGCACGCGCACACACGCACCTCGAACCCGTCGGTCGTCGCGTCGTCTTCTGTCGTCGCCCATATTTTCGTCGTCGTCGCGCCTCTCGACGCCCGACGACAGAAGACGACGCCCGTCGTACATCCAGCCGTCGCGGTCCCCCCATAGTGTGCGCGGATTCCATCCATGCGTACTCGCATACTCTCGTAGAGGTCCATCGGAAGACGCGTCCATATATAGCGTTCGTGATGCTCACAGTAGAGTGTGCATGTCCAACCGACCACACGCATCGACACACCCCCACACATACCTCTACTATACGACACACACCCACATCCCTCTCCACACCTCTCCACTACGACCACGCATGCCCACACATACATAGTAAATTCCTTTACCCCCGTCGTCGCATTTCAGATCCCACGCCATGGCCCTTTGACCACGCGCACTACGCGTGCGCTCGCCAAACGCGCGAGGACCGCGAACGTCGCGCGCGTCTCGACCGACGGCGTGCGTGCGGCCGTGACGACCCCGCTATACTATACTGTTTACGCATACGAACACACGCATGCTGACTGGATGTGTGCGGCGCAAGATGGAACCCTCGTCGTCGACGACGCGCGGTCACAGTCGCGCGCGCGCGTCGACTAGGGGTGACGCGGGTCGCGAGAAGACGCGAGGGCAACGTCGTGCGTGTTGTTCGATTTAGCGTTTCGAGTGTCGCACGGTGCGAGACGCGTGCGTCGTGTTCGACAGACGCGCACGGAGGATAGTGTGTGTGAACGGATAAAGCGCATTCGGTGGTGTGACTGACGTCGGGATGACGACGACGACGACGACGACGGCGGCGATGGCGGCGATGGTGGGGTCGTGGACGATGGGTGTGGGGCGCGGCGGCGGCTCGGGGGAGCGTTGGGACGGCGCGCGCGCGATGGGACGTCGAGCGGGGGCGCGCGCGCGGGCGTCGGCGCGCGGGACGGCGACGACGACGACGACGACGAGGTCGACGGCGTCGAGGGAGAAGGAGAAGGAGACGGTGGTGAGGACGATGACGTCGAAGGTGAAGGCGCGCTGCGCGCGACGGTTGGCGTGTGTGACGCGCGCGGTGCGTGAAGCGAGCGGGTCGGGGTCGGAGAGCGACTCGACGTTGGCGGAGTCGGGCGCGCGCGCGGCGGAGGTTGGGGACGATGAAGAAGCCGTCGCGGAGGTATCGTCTCGAACGCCGTTTACGGTGTATTTGGATAATCCTGGTGATGGTCAGAATACGTCTATTCGCGTGTTGGGTCCGAATAAGCGCGGTGAGTTGGCGAAGATTGTTTCGGCATTGACGCATTACGGGTTGGACGTGCAGAGCTCGTTTACGCGGTCGACGTCGGGTGGGAGGACTATTGATGATGTCTTCTACGTCACCGTGGATGCGGATTCGGGAAGTGGGTCATTCGATGACACCGTGAATGATGGCTCGGGAAAAGTCCCTACGCAAGTCCCCGAATCGCAGTTTGAAGATTTAAGGCAGTTCATCTTGCAAGCGCTGACGCCGTCCCACCCGAGCGCGCTCATGTACACGTCGAGGCAGCCAAAAATTTATGGCGTCGCCGCCGAAGCCGAGGTACTCGCGTTGAAGCGACGAGGCGTAGTCAACAAGCGACTTGCCGCCGCGGCTGGTGGGACGTTGTCTTCTTCTTCTTCGTCGTCCGTGACGTCGGCGGATCCCCTGTTCATGGCGTCTCAGCTCGAAATAGTCGCCGCAGAGTTGGCGAGCGCGACGGCCAAGTTGGTGCAAATCGAACGCGTATACGCTGATGTGGAAACGTGTGGCATCGATGGCTTGTGGGACACGGATGAGCGCAACGAATACGAGCAGTCGCAAGATCCGTGCACGGCGATTGAGGCTGAACGCGCGGATGCGCGGGCGATGTTTGAGCGCAAGCTCGCCGCTATTGAAGCCGCACTCGCGGCGCGCGATCGCGCACGCAAAGACATCACGTCCGTTATCGAGAAAGCACCGATGTCGACGATCTCAAAATCACAGCAGCCAGTGGATGAACGCAACACGCTCGCCAAGCCTAAGCCCATGGCTGGGCGCATCGAACCCATGGCGCCGCAAACGCCGTTGATGTCACCGTTATCTCGCCCGCTACCGTCCACGCCTTGCGGTAACGGCAAAGAAATTATCTTACAAGGATTTAACTGGGAGTCGTGCAACGAAAAGGTTACCAAGGGTAGAACTTGGTACGAGGTGCTCACCTCGCAAGCGCCCGACATCGCCAAGGCTGGGTTTACGTCGATTTGGATGCCGCCGCCGACCAAGTCCGTGAGTAAGCAAGGGTATTTGCCCACGGATTTATACGACTTGAACTCGTTCTACGGCACCGAAGACGAGCTTCGCTCGTGCATTGCTCGTATGCGCGAGTATAACATCACACCAGTGGCTGATATCGTTATTAACCATCGATGCGCCGAAGCGCAAGACGACGCCGGGCGCTGGAATCAGTACACGGGAAAAATTGCGTGGGATGCTCGCGCGGTGACGTGCGAAAACCCCGACTTTGGCGGTAAAGGGGCACGAGGTACCGGTGAAGATTACTTGCCCGCGCCAAATATCGACCACACGCAAGATTTCGTGCGCGAAGATTTGAAGACGTGGCTCAAATGGCTTCGCGAAGATGTCGGCTTCCGCGGTTGGAGATTTGACTTTGTCAAGGGATATTCTGGCACGTTCACCGGGGAGTACGTCGAAGAGACTCGCCCGTTCTTGTCGTTTGGCGAATTCTGGGACGCGTGTGATTATCGCGACGGAGTTTTGGAGTACAACCAGGATCGTCACCGTCAGCGCACGTGCGACTGGGTGGACTCGACTGGCGGTAACACGGCGGCGTTTGATTTCACCACCAAGGGCATCTTACAAGAAGCACTCGGTCGCACGGAATACTGGCGGTTGATTGACTCTAAAGGCAAGCCGCCTGGATTTTGCGGCATGTGGCCTTCGCGAGCGGTGACGTTTATTGAAAATCACGACACGGGGTCCACGCTTCAGCACTGGCCGTTCCCTTCGAGCAAGATTTTGCAAGGCTATTGCTACATCTTGACTCACCCTGGGACGCCAACGGTGTTTTACGATCATTGGCAAGACGAAAAGTACGCCGAAGGCATCAATGCCATGCTTCAAGTACGCAAACGCGCTGGGATTACGTCTCGCGCCGCCGTGCACATTGAGCAAACGACGGCGGGGTGCTACGCCGCGCATCTCGGTCGCTCGATCGAAGAAGATGAATCTGGTAGCTCGTCTGATGTGGACATCAGCAAGCCATCTATTTGTATGAAAATTGGAAAAGAAGACTGGTCACCGAATGCCGGAAAGGTGGCGAATAAATCTTGGAAGTGCACCGCGTCTGGCGACGGTTGGGCGATTTGGGAAGACAGAGATTTTCTCGAATCAGTCTCCTCGCAGTCGCGATAGAATGGCAACAGCTGCACTAGCGAAGCACCCATCCGGGTGATATTTATTTTGTAAACATATAGTTCTATTCACATTGGTCAACACGGGCGCACATCAACGCGATATACGAAAATTGCGCGCGTTTTTCAAGTAAAGCCTCGAGCGTCGATTTACAACTGGAGCGTCACAAAAGTCACGCGCTAAAAGCTAGGCTTGATATTTTTTAAAGAACGTTAAGAGGAAGCAACCAACCGAACGCAATCCATCAATCGCGGTTTAGAATATTTACGCGACGCACGCGTCACTGACATCATGAGATTGTGTGCGATTTTCAACGACACAACCCCGCGCCGTCGAGCGACGGCGCGCGTAAACCCGCGACGTCGCGCATCGCGCCCGGCGCGGAGGCGCGACGCTTAGTAGAAGCCGAAACCCTTGGCCGCGTTGGTGAGGACGTTGGAGTGAACCGGGTCCGCAACGTGGGATTGCCAGTTGGCGATCGGGCCTTCTTGGGTGGCGAGCGCTTGGAAGATGCA
>Ga0181562_10001375_pt1 | contig 19593 bp, 10 predicted proteins | sample 011ome_26_FD_139344 | JGI IMG/M metagenome (GOLD analysis project Ga0181562, IMG submission 139344) | Coastal salt marsh microbial communities from the Groves Creek Marsh, Skidaway Island, Georgia - 011511BT metaG (megahit assembly) | ecosystem: Environmental > Aquatic > Marine > Intertidal...
CATCATCATCATCATCATCATCATCATCATCCATCCGTGGAATCATTCGTCGCGAACGATGTGAGCGCCGCCGAAGAGCGCGTTGAACAACTCCTGAACCTCACCAACGAATCCTCCGCGCGTTCGTCGTCTCGCGCGCGCATCCATGCGCCCACCGCTCGCGAGCGCCTCGACGTCGTCGTCATCCAACGCCCCGGCGCGCGGGCTGGTGTTAATCATGTCCGCGTACGCCGCGAGCGCCTGCTCGTCAGGGGAGAGCCCGATGCCCGCGCCAGGGGAGTAGCCTTGAGATTCGCTTTCGGTCGCCGCGCGCATGGCCACGCGGAGCGCATCGGCGTCGTCGGCGTCGTCGTCGTCGTCGTCGTCGATGATGATGCGCGTCTCGGACGATGCGACGCGCGCGCGCACGCATCGTCGTCGATTCGCGCGATTGACGCATCGAGCGCGGTGGAGTCGATCGGCGTTGGCGTCGATCGTGATCGTGGGTGCGCGTCGCGTTCGACGCCTCAATCGCGCGCGATCGACGACGGCGGTGGCGGCGGCGGCGCGCGTCGGCAACGATGGTGACATCGTCGTCATCGTCTCGTGGTGCACTGTGGCGTCGTCGTCGTCACTCGCGGTCGCCTTTGCGTCGTCATGCGGTCGGGATCGGACGCGGACGACGACGATGGGGCGGCGAGTGATCCGGGCGTTGCGCCGTCGCGCGATGCGCGTCGACGGCGGCGCGTCGGCGTCGGCGGTGGTGCGTCGACGTCGGGGATGGCGATGATGACGATGATGATGTCGCGTCGCGCGCCTCGCGCGTCGCGCATCGCCAGCGTCGTCGGGCGTCGGCAACGCCGGGCGCGCGAGGAGTTTGCGACGTGGACGCCCGCGGGGAAGGATGGGCGTCGACGGGGGCATCGCGCGTGCGCGTCGGATGACGAAGAGGACAAGGCGGAGGCGGCTCGGACGCCGCTGGGGGCGCACGTGACGTCGAGCGCGACGGATGCGGGGCGGAAGTTTGCGCTGGAGCATAGATTGAGCGCGATGCGGGCGTTGCCGAAGACGTCGAGGTATGCCAAGGCGCAGGTGGATATGATCACAAAGGCGTTGGAGTTGCTCGAGCGCGGGAAGGTGCAAGTGCGAACGGTGGAGGAGGAGGACGAGTTGGCTGGTTTGCTCAAAGCGGTGAAGCTTTAAAACAAGTTGTAGTAGGTAATTTTCTAGATGTTGCGCTAGCGTGTGCGTGAGTGCTCGTGCGTTTTATTACCGCGCGCGCGTATATATGTTTGCGTGTGTATGTTGGATTACAATGGATGTCCGAAAGTGGTCTAAACATGTTCTGTCCACATTTTTACGAGCCGCCGACATCGTAAATTCTAGCCGCATCTGTCAAGATGCGTTTCTTACGGATGCGATACGCAATTGCGGTGCGCATATTTCCTTCTTTTGCGTTTTTGAGCTGTTCATAATCTTCCTCTAACGTCGTCGGACAATCCTTGAGGCGCGAAAGAACCGCGGCGCGAATCGCTTGCGCAGCGCGCTTTTCAGGCGCGCCCCCGCCGAGCTTGAATCCTTCAACACCATTCGCGGCAGCGAACTCTTCGGGGGTGGCTAATACCGCACGCAAAGCCCAAAGTAACTTATCTTCGGCATTACCGTCAGAGATGAAGTTGCCATTCCATAAAGCCTCATCGAGCGCCGGGTGCGTACGCTTGAGGTTGGCTAGTCGAGAAGAGTCGGCGCCGAGCGCCCGCTTCATGGCATCATGATTCGCCTGCAAATACGGTAGTAACCCCTCGAAACGGTAAATATCAGCAACGTTCTCCGCGTCTACGAATCCATAGCGCGTCACCAATTCGTCGTTGTTCAATACACCGTATGAAATGAACACCTCTGACCCCGCGGCGTAGTCTTGAGGCGCACGCAACACAAAAGCGCCTCCTGAAAACTCGAATTCCGTCTTCAACATCGTCTTGTGGTTCACCATATCAATCAATGGCATCAATACATACGCCAACGCGCTATCACGCTCGTTGTTCTGCGCGCTATCGAACACAGTGAGAGCTAAAACGGCAAAGACCGCGAGCCATCGACCTTCGGCGCTTGGCGCCGTCAAAAATGTCGCAAAAGCAGTGCCCACCGCGAGCGATCGCGGCAAAAGCTTGGCTTTCAGTTTTGCATCATCTACCAATCTTCCGCTAAATACTCGCGACCGAACGCAATCCAAAGCCCATACTATACGCTCGTCGCTCATCGTCGCTAAAGCGCTCGTCGTTGCCGCGTGACGTCTCACCAACCTAATCGCCTCCGCGTTCTCTCCAAGCTGATCTCTCTGCAGCTTCGCCGCCAACGTGTACTGCATTGCACGAACTTCGCTATCGCTATAAGAGCCAATCAAATTGAACACTTCAGGGAGTTGTGCAATGTAAGGCGCAAAAGCGCTCTCCGACCCGAGTGCGTACTCTCGAAGCAACACCAGCGCCACACGAAACGCCCACTTCTCCTCACCTACGGCGTCCCATAACGCATCAGATATAAACTCTGGGTGCGGGTTTGCCATGCCTTCGGTAACGACTAGGGCGCTGCGTCGAGGTAGACGCACGAGCTCGTCATTGGCTTTGATGTTCGCGCGCGCTACCACACCTCGAGCGGTTTCAGCGTCATCCTTCGCGCCGCCAACGTAGGCAATTTCAATAGCTTTGCCTTCGACGTCGTTTTCTTTGAGCCAAGAGGTGAGACGGGTGTCGGCTGTTGACGCGCTGGCGCGTGGTGTCTCGCGCGACCCGCGTGAGAGGTTTAACCGCGACGCTCGAGTGGGGTGACGCGCACGCGTTCGTGCGAACGCTGGCGCGGCGCGCGACGTCGATGCAGATACGCCATACATTATTACTGTGTTACAATGGCGTGAGTGCCCAGGTCACGCGCGCGACGCGCGGATGTGTGAGGATAGCGTCGGCTTTGAGACGTGCTGCTGCGCTTTGTCGGCGAGGCGGACATATAGTAATACAAGGTGCGGAATCATGTTACGCCAAAACAGAGTAAGACACTATTTCCATAGTTTAACGCTCATGTCGCGCGAGGCAGAGATGAGCATCTTTCCAGAGGTACCAGAAATTGTAGCCAAGGCAAGGACTGCGTCTCGATGTGAGTCGTGGCGTTCATGCGCCGCGGATGCCTGCGTCTGCGGCTTCGCCGGCACGGGCGTTTCTTGTTGCAGTACCATGCCGTTGAATGACTTTTCAGAAAACTTTGGACGTGGGCCGGAGATCTTGCCAGACATTACGCGTGATTTCGCGGCGTCACCCGGGTGCCACACGCGAATACACGCGTCGGTGCTCCCTGAAACTATCGCCCCGTTGGGAAGCGTCAAGAGCGCTCGCACGCCCGGTGGTCTAGACACCGTCGATAATAACTCATCTGCACGTAGGTCTTCGCTAAATGTACCGTAAGCCGAGCTTGTTAGCGTGGATGAATACACGTGCGCGCTTTGGGGACGCAGTGCACGTAGGCGACCGTTCGCATCCATGGCGCTCGGCGGCGCACGAGCCGCGGCATCCAGTGCCGCACCTTGTCCGCGCAACGTGCGTAAAATGCGAAGACATCCGCCGTCAGCGACATCCCAAAGCGCAACTTCATCGTGGCCAGCGGCACACCACACGAGCGGTCGACCGATGACACCTGATAAACTCTGACGCGTCGGCTGCGTGGCCACCACCATGGCGTCTACGCCTACGCCTCGAGATGGATGACTCCACTCCTGCACTATGGTTTGGAAACGCATGTCAAGCAAGCTCATAGCGCCACTTGCGGTACTCGCCACGAGCCATGAAGATGTGTGCTGCGCGTCCATCGCGATCGATGATACGACGCCAAGCTTTGGATTGAGTGGAATTCTAAACGCGTCTCGCGGCGCTCGGTAATCCCATCCGTAAACTCTACCGCTTTGCGTCACATAGCACACGACGTGTTCATCCAAGCACGCCAACGCGGCGATGGCGCCTTCCGATTTATTTACGTGGCGAATCTCCGCTGCGCCAGTGTACTTGTCAGGTACTTGCTTTCCCGCTCGTTTTGGTGCGTCTCGAGTTGTATACTCAACGCGCCACGCGTGCACCGTACCATTGTCGCTTCCACTCACAATATGCGAGTCCGACGTCGAAGCGACGCACGTGACTTTCCCACCCTGAGACGCATATGTCAAGCGTGACTTGAACGACACGTCTTTTTCAATGCGACGAGAATCCCAAATCTTACAGCTCCCGTCATCGCTGCCAGTGACAAAGAAGACTTCGCCGCGGTCGACGGCGATGGAGGACACCGCGCCGCGATGTTCGAGTAAATGCGCCACAAGCACACCTCTCGGAGTCCATGCATCGTCATCGTTCATAGATGTTGTTGCGGCGGTGTCAGCTTCTGGCGCTCCTCCGATTGATTTGAATCTATTTACGCCCATGTTTTTCACGGCGGCGGACAACGCGTCGACGACGCTCCCGCTCGCAACGTCAACGCCTCGGTCTTCGCGCGTTTCGCGCAACGAAATCACCCGAGCGTCCTGTGGCACCACCAGTGGAGTCTTGGCACCAAAGATCGTCGACCATGCGTCGTTAACGTCGGAATCTGACATGTACATGTCGCCTTCGTCGATGAAGCTCGGCGGCCGGGACGACTGGTTGCGCGTTTGCTGCGGCGCGGCGCCTTCACTAGGTGACGCACTCGATCTCACTCGTCGCGCGTTCGCAAGAGCCTTAATATAAGACATCATAACTTTCAAACTCGCCGCATCCGCGTCATCATCCCTCGCGCTGTATCCGCCATGGACGTTGTCTTCGGGGTCCTGATTTTCCAAATCCGACGGTCGGTCGATGCGCGCTCGCGCCGCCGCAAACACTGCCGCCGTTCGCAACCCCGTGGCCTGCTCCAACGCCGCCTCGAACGCGCTTCGAGATGGCGGAGGGTATACGCACATCGCTAACACATCCGGCTGACTCAAATACTCGGGCGCCACGCGCAGAAGTTTGGCGCAATTCGGCTCTGACGCGTTCACAAACGGCGCCACCACAGGCGAGAGCGATGTAAACGCATCGACAACACCCATACATCGCGCTGCGGTTGCGAAAAACTCGAATGCTGCGTTCCGCACCATCGTCGAAGGGTGGCACATGAGTGGCGCGGCAGATTTCGCGACACTTACGATGGCGTGCTTGCCGAGCGATGCCACTGCGGCGCGCTGCGGCTTTTCTCTCACGTCTGGGGCGATCAATGTCGTCATACATCGCAATGCACAAGATACCACGGCGTCTTGCACGTCGAGTAAACATCGATCAACACAAGGCACGAGTACAAGCTCGCATGATGCGCGACCGACGACTCTACCGACACCGGCGATGTGCTTGAAAAACTCGCACCGCAACTGCGGCGCCGGCGAATTCAAACACGTTATCAACAGCGGCATGAGAAAGTTATTTGCATCGTCTCTGCCAAAGAATTCCGCAAGCTGCGGTGAATTCGCCAAGATCACTTCGTACATCGCTTTTTCGGCAACTGGACTCTTGCCGTTACGATGATCCGGCGTGAGCATGCTAAGAATTACGCTCCGAACTGTGTTTCGAATGACGAGCATTTCGTCGTCAAAACTAATGGGATTGCCGCCCACGCCGCCGCTTGCGACGGCGCGCTGCAAAAACTCCACGCTCAAGCGCGCGAGCTCGGCCAAAACCTCTCCTAGGGCTATTCTTACTAATGTTTCCGAATCACTTGCTGCGTTGCTTAAGATTGGCCAGATGTATTCGCGGAACAATCCAAACTCGCTTTGTGGAACTTCGTTGACGGCGGTTAAAATGTCGGCGATAGCGCGCAACGCCTCTGCGCGCACAATCGCCGCCGCGTCCTGTAATGAGCTCGCACAGAACGGCAACATCAATTGTAGTACGCACTCGTCCGTGGCGATGACGCTGAGCCTGCGTAACAGTTTCAACGCGCGCACGCGAGCGCTCACGAGTGTCGCGCCTCGAATCGCCGAACACACGTGCGCGGCGACGAGATGCACGCCCGGACATTTTACTCGCGATTTCATCGCCATTGCCACAGCATGTTCTGTTGTCGACGCACGCTCAATGGCGTCCATTCCACTTTCAACGCGCACGATGGTGGCGAGTAAATCATCCAGCTCTGCGTTGATGGCATCAATTTTCCCATTTGCATCCAAATGTAAAAATTGCGCACTAAACTCGTGCACGCGCTCAAAGTACGACGGAAACAACCGTGAACGATAGTACTGTTCCAAGTACTCACGTGCACTCAAACGCGCGCTCGGATCGATGGAAACCATAGACATGATCATCTGACGCGCCAAGTCATCCTTTACGCCCGCCTCGAGCGCTTCGCGAGGATCGTACTCGCCCCGACGATATTGCAACGCTTCGGATAAATCAAACAACGCGTTGCCATCCATAAACAACTCTGCGAGAGTGCATCCCAAGGCGAAAATATCCGCACTCGGATCCACTTTTGTCGGCGTCTCATCCAGCATGGTTTCCAGCGACCGACTTCGATTTTCATTTGAAAATCGCTCGGGCGCGATGCAACATCGACGTCGTCCTCCGCTATCAAAAAAGTACGTAAACTCTGAAGGATTATCAACCGGTATCTCACTCGGTTTATACGAGGCGTAATCACTTAAAAAACACCACCCCCATGACGTCATGAGGACGTTCTCGCACTTGATGTCTCCGTGCGTGACGCCGACGGCGTGCGAGTCACGCGTCGCCAACAACACCTGATACGCCACCCACGCCCGTTCACATTCGCTTAAAAACGGCCGCGCACTCAACCGATCATACAACGTCATGTGGCAATACTGCCTCATCAGGTAAACCGCGCGTGAGGTCTCCAACGCGCGCGTATACGGCCAACAATGCGGCGCGGCGTCGCCTCGCGTCAGCGCCGCGTAAATCAAATCAATCTCACGTTCATGCCGTCTCAAATCCGGAAACCTCCCCGGCCGCTTCACGTACACCTTCACCAACGCTAGTGACGTCCCCGGATGCTCATCCGTGCCCTCGTCGTCGTCCACGCGACACGTAATCGACTTTAAAAACCGCCCACCGGGCGCCGTGGCGTTGGTTTTCACGACGAGATTCGGTAAATCTTGCGACAAAACATCCGTCACGTGCGCGCGCGGCGGCGCCGAGTGCTGGTTCCCCATCGCGCGTCACGCGTGTGTTACCAATGGCGCATTGAACGGCGGCGGCGGCGGCGGTCGCGATGATGGTCGCGGCGTAGGTCGCGACGACTTTTGGCGACAGTTGGCTTTACTTTAATCATCACATCGTTACGCGTCAAAGGACCGCGCGCGGTGCGCGGTCGTCGTCGTCGTCGTCGCGCACCGGCCATCGTCGTCGTCGTCGTCGTCGCGCGGTGATGATGGCGCGAGCGACGGTGACGCTGTGCGACGGCGTTTCGATGCCGCGGTTGGCGTTTGGAACGTACAAACTCGCTGGAGACGTGTGCCGCGACGCCGTGCGCGACGCCCTGGTCGTAGGATTTCGCCACATCGACACCGCGACGTGTTACCGCAACGAGCGCTCGGTGGGAGAGGCGGTGCGCGCGAGCGCGTGCGCAAAGGAGGTGTTTTTGACGTCCAAGATTGCTCCAAACGAAATGACGAGCGAAGAGACGACGTCGCGAGCGATTGATGGCGTCGTCGACCGGCTCGGTCGGGCACCAGATTTGCTCTTGGTGCACTGGCCGGGTGAGGCCAAGCAAGCGCCGACGAGCGAGAGGCATCGAGAGGCGCGGGAGCGCACGTGGCGGGTGTTTGAGCGCGCGTTGGAGCAAGGGAAAACGCGCTCCATCGGCGTGAGTAACTTTGAGATTAGGCATTTGGAAGAGTTATTGTCGTATGCCAAGGTCAAACCGAGCGTGAATCAAATTGAATTGCACCCGCGGTTTAATCAACGCGCGCTGCGTGAGTTTTGCGCGATGCATGGGATTCATATTCAAGGGTATTCGCCGCTCGGCGTGGGGAGTTTGTTGGAGGACGCGCGAGCGCTCGAATACGCCAAGAAAATTGGTTTGGCACCCGCTCCCGCGCTCGTGCGTTGGACGCTGACGCGAGACCCCGAATGTTCGGTCGTCGTCAAGTCCACGGCGAAGACGCGCACGGAAGAAAACTTTACGGCGCTTCGCGCGAAGACGGCGGAGGCGAGCGAAGACGACATTCGCGCCCACGCCGACGCGCTCGAAAAAGCATTTGAAAGCACGCAATCTAAGCAATGCTGGGACCCGAGCGTGGTGTGTTAGATAACGATGACAATCATGACGCCGTTGACACGATTGTTGGGGCGTAGACACGGACGGTCGTCGGTCGAGCGTCGACGCCCCGACACGCGCGACACCATGTAGTACAAAATATTGATAGCTTTAAATGTTTTAATATATGTAATTTTAGGGTTTACATTAACGTTCAGGGTGGTGACTGGTGACGCAATCAAGCGAGTCGCCCATAACGCGACTCGTCGCGTGACGTCACACGCCGTCACCACCCTCACGCGCACGTAATCGTCAATCGCACCACCTCACGCGCGATGAGTGACGAAGAAACCCCAACCGCGGTCGAGGACTTCGACCCGACGGCGATGAAGAAGAAGAAGAAGAAGAAGGTGACCCTAGACCTCGGACTTTCAGACGACGACACCGCCGGCGCCGGCGACGCGGATGATGCCGGCGTGGACGACGCGAAAGCGGCGATGGATGATTTGTCTCTCGGTGACGACGAGTTCGGTAAGAAGAAGAAGAAGAAGAGTAAGGATAAAAAGACAGAATCAGTGGATGGGGATGACGATCTCGGCGACCTCGGCGAGGAGTTTGGAAAGAAGAAAAAGTCTAAAAAGAAGAAGAAGACAGAGGATGAGGATGACGACGAAGATGAAGATGTTGGACGTGACGGTACGAATACTGGTTCTGGGACTTCGTGGGATGGGACGACGAGAGATTACCACTACGACGAAATGCTCGGACGGGTTTTCGGTATTTTGCGCGAAAAGAACCCGGCGTTGAGCGAAAAGAGCAAGACGATTATCAAGCCGCCGCAAGTGTTGCGTGAAGGGACGAAGAAGACTGTGTTTGCGAACTTGATGGAGATTTGTACCGCGATGCATCGACCGAGCGAGCACGTGATTCAATACTTGCTGGCAGAGTTGGGTACCAGCGGGACGCTCGACGGTACGCAACGTTTGGTGCTCAAGGGACGTTTCTTACCCAAGGTTTTCGAGGGTGTGTTGCGTCACTACTTCATTGATTACGTCATCTGTAACATGTGCAAGTCGAGTGACACGCAATTGGTAAGAGAGCAAAGTTCGCGTTTGTCGTATTGTCGATGCCAGTCGTGCGGAGCGTCGCGTTCGGTTAGTACCATTCAACGCGGTTTCACCGCCGTCGGTAAGGGTGATCGTCGTAAAGCGCGACAATAATACGACTAGACGACTTTTAATACACATCATTGACGTGATTCATGAAATCTGGTTTGTTCCTTTTGTCGTTAAATCGTTTTCGCTAAAATGCTAAAAAGTTTTTTTTGTGGGGCGGACTTGGATTTTTTACTCCTTGTCCTCCTTGCGCGCACATCCCTCAGCGCTCGCGGCCGCATCTGGATTCATGGCACACTTCCAAGAATCATCATCACCGAGCGTATCCATATAAGTTTGAGGCACGATGCGCCACTTCTCGCACGCATCACATTGTATCCAAGATGTCTTTGGTTTCGTCTTGGGCGCCGGAGACGCCGCAATCTTTGCCTTTGGCTTGGGTACAGGAGCGCCTCCTCGACGCACAATAGGTGCAGCGGCCCATCGCACGGTTTGCATGGCGATTTGCAGGATTTCCTTGCTTCCATCATCGTAAACGATCTCATGTTCGCCGGTATCCGGGCGGAATCCAGTCACGGTACCGTAGTAGAACGACTCGTCAGACGGCCAGAAGATTTCGACGTCGCGATTCATGCAGCTCGCGCCCAAAGTTTCACCAATTTGTTTCATCAGCTTACCGACGTTATCACCCATTTTGTAATCAGGACCGATAGAGCGAATTGACTGTCGCCACTTCTTGGCCGTACCCTTGCCCGCAGAACGCTCAAAGTCCGTAGCTGGGACAGTGATTTCATCAACCGTGCACCGCTCACGTTCGCGACGCATCGCCGCGTAGCGCACCATTTCCTCTCCGCGCTTTCCACCAGGAAGCAGCACGCCACGCATGCCGCCGCAACCGATGGGGATGGGCTTAAGCGCAAAGATGAGCCCGCCGTCGGGTTCGGGTAATTTCACATCACCAGTAAACGGCTCCCAAACCTTGGGTAACCAACGCACGGTGGACAGGAAGAGATGCACGCGCTCGGCTTCGCCGTCTGGTGCAGAGAAGTATTGAACTTCGTGCTCGCCGGAGGCATCGTCGTAGGCTACGACCTTCGCCGGGAAAAACTCCATGCCCTCGCCATATGGAAGGATTTCGATGTTGTTACCGATGACGCCACGCCCGAGGGCGAGGCCGCGTTCAGAGAGATGGTGAATAATCGGTTGACCTTTTGATGGGCCAGCGCCGTTGTACTTGACCTCTTCCTGCCAGGCACCCTTCTTCTTGGCGAGTTTCATAAAGGCTGCGATATCCATTGCTTTGGCCGATGATGTCTTCTTCTTCGACTCTCTGAACAACACAACCTTGCCACCGCCAGTAAGCACGGCTTCGAGACCGCCGCATTCGATGGGCACGGCTCCGGCGCGCATGACGCACTGTGCGTCGAGTTCGAGTAAAAAGTCAGCAGCCGCTTGCGCCGCGAGTTCTTCTTCGGTATACTTTGAGCGGTTCGGTCGTTTGCGTTCCATGTACTCGTCGTCTTCATCATCGTCTTCATCTTCATCCTCTTCACTAAAGTCTTCGTCGGAGAAATCGTCGTCGTCGTCGCTCGCGTACTTAGCTTTCTTCGACGCCGATCGCTTCGGAGGCTTTTTAGAGCTCACCTTGGATGCAGCCTTAGACTTCGACTTGACCACAACGGGCGCCGGCTTTGTCTTCGGCTTGGCGTCTTCAGCAGCCGCACGAGCTTCGTCGAGTGTGCTTTCCACCAACGCGATGGCTTCGAGCTCCTCCAGAGACGGACCACGTTGCAAGTAAATTTTGGTCTCTTCCGGCAACTTGGTCTCAGCCGTGAGCTTGGGGAAGTACGGTGAGTTCCATTCAAGCAATTCGATATTCGTAATGCCAACTTGCGAGGACACGGCTTCGATGGTGTTCGCTTCTCCGCACACGTACACGCGGTAGCCGTTGTACATGACTTCGTCACCCATACCCGGATTGCGCACGCGCTTGACCGTCGTCTCCTTATCCGCCTGCGGCTTACGCCCAGGCTTTTCGCGCACAACGGCAAATCGTTGAGGTAATCCGTCCGGCCAGCGAGTTTTTTGTAAGCAAAAGTAAATCCACTCACGATTACCGTCATTATACATGATTTCGTGCTCGCCGGAATCAGATTTGTACCCGATGACTTCGCCAGGGAAGTACTCTTCGATTTCAGGAAACCACATCTCGAGGCATCGGCCGATAACAGACTCTCGGTACGCCGCACCCTCATCGCGTAAGTATTTGCCAATGGGTATGCCACGCTTGGAGTCGTCGTCGATCTTTGCCGCTGGTATGTCCACAGCGAGGCGAATGGATTGACGCCACTTACGCGTCGAACCTCGACCGCCGAGACGCTCGAAATCAACAGCGGGCGTGACGCGCGTGGCGCCCTTCTCATCGACGTATTCGACAGTTTCGTCGCCACGCTTTGCACCAGGGCGCAACACGCCGTCAAGATGCCCGCATTGCACTTTGACTTGTTGCTCGCCGAGAATGGATTGGGCATTCGTCGCGCGCGACTCCTTGGGCGCTTCTTGCGACGCCTCACCTTTCGTCTTCGGCGGCACCTTGGCCTTGGATGTCAAACGCAGACTCGCAAGTTCGATATTCTCCGGGTACTTGTGATGGAGCTCGAGCTCAACTAAACCGTCGCGCTCGAGCGAGATGACAGCGAGGTTAAAACCGATGTCTTCGCCAACCTTGGACGTCCATCGCGTGCGCATGTCCTTAATCACCGGTGAGCCGGCATGGCCACGCGCGAGGCGAACCTTGAGCATCATAGAGGGAAGATAGGTGGCGTTTGGAGAGGCGCCAGCCAAATCCAAACCTCGAAGCATGATGTTACGAATGGCGTCAAGCTTATCTGCGGCGAGCTCGCCGCCGTGCGGCGCCGGCATCGGCGGCGGACCACCGCGACGAGACGGCATGCGGTCACCAGCAGTGATTTCTTCAGGCTCAAAGAATGCATCGACTGGCATGCCATCACCACGACGCGCAGTGCGTGCGTTGCGCTCAGCTTGACGGTATCGCTCCTTTTCAGCCTCTTTGGCTTCTCGCGCCTTGCGGTCCTCTTCTTGCTTGCGAACTTCATCAATTTTCTTTTCGAGAAGCGGACGAACGCGCTTAAACATCTCAGAGACAATCTCATCGCGCTCGGATGGAAGGAGATCTTTTTGACGCAAGCTCTTGAGGCCTCGACCCAAGACGCAGACTTCACCTTCGTTCAACATGGTTGATGCTCCCGGTAATCCCATGGCGGCGGCGGCGATGGCAGCCTCGCGCTCCTCTTGAATGCGAATCACGCGTTCCTCCTCCGGTAACTCCTCCAATGTCTTGCGCGGCGGTGGGCCAAGCCAAAGACGTGTGCCTTCGAGTAAGTAAGTACCCTTACCGTAAAACTTACCTTCGATCCAGCCTTCATTCCACTTGATGATGTCTTCCCACGGCGTGTCGTTGGCTTCGGCAATCATGCCGACGTTTTCTCCAGAACGCGTGTAGTAGCACAACACACCGCGCATCTCCAACAACTCACCTGGTTGAGGTTCTTGAAACTCTTCCACAGCCTTGGTTTTCTTCTTCTTCTTCCCTCCCTTCTTCGGGCCTTCGTTACGAAGGAGAAATTGTACGAGATCTGTAAACGTGGCGTGCGCCAACGGCTTGGTTCGCGTGCCATTCTCAACCGGCAACTCAAGCTCAGCGTCTCGTTCTTCAATCCAGTGATCGGTAATCGCGACCTTCTTGGCGATAGACCAACCTTCGGACGCCTTGCCATATTCGTCTGCGATGTGCGTCGCCGCCCACTTGGCGCACTCGCCGTCGCAGTGAATGAAGCACGCTTGCGCCGGGTGATTCTGGCCTAAATCTTGGAAGCGCTTGCACTTGCCGATGATTTCAGCCGTGCTTGGCAAGTGATCTTCACAGAACGCGCGCGGGCAAGCTTCGCAACGGAACAAAATACCACCAACAGCGGCGGCTTTGCGACCACACTCGTGGCACGAGTGATGCGGGCACGACCAGCGGTGGTAGCGCGTAATGTCCTTCACCGTAATTCCGATGCAATCTGGGTGCACAGAAACCGGGCACAAATCACAGCACACAATTTCCCCACCGTCCCAGCACGACTGACACACTGAGCTGTGGCCGTAATCGCGACCAGCGATTTGCGAGCGCGGCTTTTTCTGCTCTGGGCCCTTGGACTTGTTGGCAGTTCGCGCTTCACGCTCGTGCACCGACGGCTCACCCTCCTCCATGCTGTAATTGTTCGCCTTTAACACGGTGTGGCCATCGATCATCATGGTAGTTTTGCTTCGCACACGCTTGGTCGCCAGGATGTTCTGGTTGAATTCAGCCGCAATGTCCTTGACGGATTTGTATTGCTTCGCCTTGGCCTCGCTCACTGCATCTGTGCTCACGCCCATCTCATTGGCAATTGCTGTGGGAAGCATATACGTCGAAATTGGCGCAGCTTCAGCCTTGCCTTCGATATAATCTTCCGCAGTCATCATCACGTCTCCTTGCAAATCTAACAGCTTCTTACGGCGCGCATCACCCTTCGCCGTGCGGTCCATGAGAATATCCAACTCTTCATCTGTCGGCGGATCACCACTCTCCTTGCTGAACACTTGGTCCACACCAAAACGTAACATGGCGTACAGGTCATTCTTATCCAAAGAATCTGACATCTCCGCAGCCTTGGTAGACCCACGAGAGACCATTTGTTCCAAGAATAATTTCTTCTCCGCACGTTGCGTCATACGCTCTTCGACGGTTCCCGCGGTGACCAAACGATAGATGTGCACCATCTTCTTTTGACCGATACGGTGAACACGTGCCATGGCTTGCAAATCAACTTGAGGGTTCCAATCGCTATCAAACAGAATGCACGTGTCCGCAGTTTGTAAGTTCACCCCTAAACCACCGGCGCGAGTTGACAACAAAAAGGCAAACATGGGCGAGTCCGGACGGTTAAATGCGGCGATATCGATGGAACGTTGCACACGATTCGTCGACCCATCCAAGCGCGCGTATGTATAACCCTTGAGCGATAAGAAATCTTGCAAAATGTCAAGCATGGATGTGAACTGAGAGAAGAGCACGACGCGGTGACCACCAGCTTTGAGCTTTGTGAGCATGCGGTCGAGCACGGCGAGCTTACCAGACGCAGAGACGAGTTCCTCGACTGGAACCCCTTCCTCGGGGACGTCGGTGCCAGAGAACAGGAAAGGGTGATTGCAGCACTTACGCAATTGCATCAATAACGAGTTGAGCTTTTGGAAGTTGTCCGCACCACCTTCGCCTCGCGCTGACTTTTCAAGCGATGTCAACGCCGTCGCCTCGCGCATCAAAAGACGACGATACCAAAACGTTTGCGCCTGCGATAACGGGCACATAATTTTCGTTTCCGTCTTAGGTGGCAATGAAACTTCGACTTCACCCTTAACGCGACGTAAAATGAACGGACGCATCAAAAAGTGCGCCTTTTCTAACAATGCAGAGTCAACCTTGTGCTCGGCGGTGTTCAAGTTGAACGCCTTGTCGAACGGCTCACTCGTCGTAAACAAGTCCGGATGCAAGAATGAAAGAATGGCGTACAATTCATGCAAGTTGTTTTGCACGGGCGTACCCGTGAGCAACAACGTATGTTGACGCTTGATGCGCTTCAAAACCGTGTGAGCGGCAGTTTCTTCATTCTTCACGCGGTGACCTTCGTCGAGAATCAAACAACGCCACATCACCTTCTGGGTCAACGTCACGTTGAACGCGGCATTACACGCCATTTCGTACGTCGTTACCGCGACATCATAAGACTCGGTGTTCGGCACAACTTCCTTGCGTAAACGCGCGCGCTCTGTTTCGTCACCAGAGTGCAAGCGCACCACGCGGAAACTAGGCGCCCACTTTTGAAGTTCATCCATCCAAGAAGACAACACAGAAAGCGGACACACCACCAAGTGCGGTCCTTTGGCATTACGCATCTCCTTGATGCATGCCAAGAACGAAATCGACTGCAGCGTCTTACCGAGGCCCATCTCGTCAGCCAAAATACACGACGTTCCTTGGTCAAACATGCGCACGTTCCATCGCAAACCTTCGAGCTGATATTCGCGCAGCACCGCCTTAATCATCGCTGGCTGGTTTTCAACCGGGAGTAAAATCTTTTCCGGTCCCTTTTGACTCGCATCGTACGCTGCCGCGCGCTCATGAATCATATTCTTCACCTGCGGCGTGATGAATGGCTCGAGCGCCTTCATTTGCGTATCCAAATACTTGGCGCGTTTCCCCACCGCAGCCTCCATCGCCTTGGCCACCTCGCGATTATTATTCACGCAACGCACTTCATTATCTGTCTGCACCTTGGGCTCCTTGGGCTTCCTCCGCACGTACGGTTTACGATCCCTCTTCTCCTCAAAAACATACTGCGTGCGCCCGTCATCCAACTCCTTTGCGCTCGCCTCGAGCTCCTTATCAAAAACGCTCGGCTCACCCTCCGTCAACGTGTAATTATTCGACCTCAACACCGGTTCACCATCAATCATAATCACACGCGCCTTCGTCTTACGCCCAGATCGTCTCGCACCCATAGCCTCCGCGAGAACATCCGCGGGAATCTCGTCGTAGCCGGGATCGCGCGCGCGCTTGCGCGCCTCGTCGCTCTGTCGCTCCGCCTCCTCTGTCGTCATCGCCGTCGCCGGCACCAAGTCCGACGCCGACGCCGGCATCGCCCTCACGTCCTCGCCCTCGCGCGCGATGCCCCCATCATCCGCGTTCATGGTGTTTCTCCGTCGCCAATCAATCGAGTTTCAAGTCAAACAAGATTCAAACCCTCTGCCGCTCGGGTCCGTTCGACCGTCCACGAAATGCCGTCGCGTGCGATGATACGCGGCTGTCGACAGCGAACGGTGATCGACGCGTGGAATGTGCGTGGGCGATGGTCGTCGACCGAGTCGCGCGCGTCGACCGTGAGAACGAAGTGCCGTCCGTCGGCGGCGTCGCGCGCGATCGACCGATCCATTTTTTTCTAAACCCTATGTGTAGGGTTTAGTTAGGGTTTAGAAAACCACCCCCATCACCGCTGACGACGCCGCGTCGAAGCGTCGCCGCGGCAGTGCGCGACGGTGGAGAGGTACGACGTCGCGCGAGCGCGCGCGCCACGCGCGATCAGTCTTTCGTCGTCGGTCGGTCGGTAGAAACCACGCGTGATCGCGATCGCGGTCGGTGGATTCGTCGCGCGTTCGATCGCGTCTGATTGGTTGTTGGATTGTCCACTGACGGTGGATGCGCGCGCGCGTTGATGCGTGCGCGCGCGCGTCGACAGTGCGCGTGGACTGACGGAGTGTTTTGTCGTCGTCGTTGTCGTCGTCGCTTTGACGTGTGCGTAGACAGCAGCAGCAGCTGGACTCGAACGACGGTTGGTTGAATATATAATTTGTGTGGGTGATTCGCGTCGTCGACGATTCGATTCGCGACGCCATGGGAGGTTGGGCTGATGATGCCGATGATGAACACGAACACCGAGGTGGAGGTGCGTTTCGTGAAACTGCGCGCGAGCACGGACGGGAGTACAACGCCGAACGCGCACCGAGGAATGAGCATCAGAATCATCACCATGAACAACGCGAGCGACACGAGACGCCGTTTCCGACGAAACCGCCGTATACGGCTTTCGTGGGGAATGTCCCGTACGAAGGCGTGAGTGAAGAGGAGGTTGTTCACGCTGTGGCTGGAGATTTGCGTGATAAGATTGTCAACGTTCGCGTTGTCATGGATCGCTCGCGGACAAAGGTTCGTGGGTACTTTGTGGAATTTTCTGAACCCGAGGCGTTGCGTCGATGTATCGGTACCAACGGAACTTCGCTCGGTGATCGTCCGCTGCGCGTGAACGTGGCGGAAGAGCGCAGTGAGACGGTACCGCGTCGTCGGAATTCGGGTGATCAACATCGTCGTGGGTATAATTTCGGGAGGCAAGAGACTGATTTCGGTGACGGAGCCCCGGCGCCAGCGGCGGAACGTAAACGTCTCGTGCTCAAGCCGCGCAGCGTGGAGGTTGACGCGGACGCGCCTATTTCGGTTAACTCATCCATTTTCGGTGGCGCTAAGCCCGTGGACACCACCAAGGTGTTTGCTGAAGTCGAAAAGAAGATTGATGCCGAAACCGGCCGGGTTCCGGCGCCCTTAAAGAAGACACCGACCAAGGAGCACCATCGCGCGCCGCCGACGCTCAAAATTCACGAAGAAAAGGAGGTTAAAGTCGTCGCCGTCAACGCGTTTTCGGTGTTATCCTTGGAAGAAGATGAATAACAACCACGCTGCATTTACTTGCACATGTATCTGCCACGTAAAGTCGCTCGTGATGTTGTACACATTAAATTCTGTTGTAAAAGAACAAAAGAGGCGCTTTTCACTCAACTCGCGAGATATTTTTATTTCAACTTCAACGCGCGCGCTAAATACTCTGCCCAAGCCGGTTAAGGGTGGGTGGTTCGCAACCTTTGCGGGCAAAATACGACTGCCGTGGCAGATACCCTCGATTTCTATGCAACGACCGCGTCACGTCTTCGGAATGCGCTAATTCGCGCAAGTACGGAATGGCGTTGAGCAACTCGTTGTCGTTTGGGTTGTCTATGAAGCTAGTGATTGGAAATGCGTTTTGCGGATGAAACGCATAGGAAAACGGGGAATTATCCACGATGACGGTTTTCTTCAAATCACGCCCCAAGCATGTCAAATCTTTGACGTAATTTCCTTGAAATGCGTAGCAATGCCGGCGAAATAAACGCCACGAAATCGTCTTCGTGGCGTCTAATAAATCAAGCACCGGGTCGGCGTACTTTGGCAACGACGCCGTGAACAGGACGATTTCCCAATCCTTTGCGACTTCGCGCATGAATAAATCAACCCATGGACGCTTCAACACGTGTACATCTGTCATTTTACCGTCAATTTCTACCGGTACAACGTAGTCGGGATTCAACACGGGTTTAAACGACGAGTGGACGAGCGTTTCGTCCAAATCCAACACCAGACACGGCTTCGCGCATCCCAATGCGCGTTCGCCAATGAATGGATCACCACTGTGTAATGTGAAGTTCTCATTGAAACACACTCGCGGTTGTGACGTACACGGCACGCACGTCGCCGCTGACGACGACGGCGACACTGATTTGGCTTCGGCTTCGGCGTCTTCGGCGCCGACGCCTTCGAGCTCGCTTTCTAATACTTGAGTTTTCGGGACGACGCAGCATCGTAAATACGACACCAACGTGCTCCAAGGCGACGATGACGACGTTGACTTATTGTGACTCTTCTCTCGCGTCCGACTCGTAGAACCCGCCGCCGTCGTCGTCGTCGTCGTCGCCTCGCTCGTCTCGTCGCCTAAAAACTGCGTGATGACATCCGCGTCGCTCCCTCGCCCTTCCCTACGCGAACGCGCCTTAATCTTCGCCCGCTCATCCCCTATAACGCTCGCCAATCTCGGCGACCAAGGTAACCCTTTCCCAGGCGTATCCGTCTTCGCCTCCGACGCTCCGTCGACGTCTCCGTCGACATCCGCCGCCGCGCCGTCGCCTCGAGCGCCCGTCGACGCCATCGCCCCCGACGCCGCCGTCCCCCCCGTCGTCACGCCTCGCACACCGCCACGACGACCGGATGGATCACCATCATCCTCACCATTCTCGTCCCTTTCCCTCGCGCCATCGCCATCGTCGTCGTCGTCGTCGTCGCTCGGCGACAACAGCGCCACGCCCGAGTAACTGCCCGCGCTCGATGCGCGCCGATGATGACGCCCAGATTCGGGCGCCACCGCCGCCACCACCGCCGCGGGCGAAATCATGACGAACGACGCCCTTTTGCGCGTCGCCGCGCGCCGCGCGACGCCCGTCGCCGACGATGTGCGGTCGGAAGTGCGGCATCGCATCGCAGCGCAGCGCATCGACGACACCCCTGCCTGTCGTCCGGAGACGGCCTAAACCCTAAACCCATACAATCGTGGGTCATACGTCTATGGAACATATATGTGGGTGGTCTAAACCCTACCCTAGATTGTGTATATAGTATCATGTAAATAGGCTATGTGTCGTGTGACATGGACACGTGGCCCGCATGGCCCGCGGCAGAGGGGAACGACGACGACGACGGCGACGGTTCGGTTCGCGTCTGGTTCACGTCGACGGCACAGCGACGCGCGTGTAGAGCGCGGACTGCCTACATATATATACGGTA
>Ga0181562_10001392_pt1 | contig 19435 bp, 18 predicted proteins | sample 011ome_26_FD_139344 | JGI IMG/M metagenome (GOLD analysis project Ga0181562, IMG submission 139344) | Coastal salt marsh microbial communities from the Groves Creek Marsh, Skidaway Island, Georgia - 011511BT metaG (megahit assembly) | ecosystem: Environmental > Aquatic > Marine > Intertidal...
CCTTGAGGGCCTTGTGGACCTGTTGCTCCAGTTAATCCTACTGGCCCTTGAACTCCCTGAATCCCTTGAGGACCCATCGCTCCGGTATCTCCTTTGGGGCCCTGAATTCCCTGAATCCCTTGAGGACCCTGAGGACCGGTTGCTCCTGTTAATCCTATTGGCCCTTGTGGACCTTGTGGACCCATCACTCCGGTATCTCCTTTGGGACCCTGAATTCCCTGTGGGCCACTTCCAGGTGTTGGAAGAATCACAAAACCTGCATTTGAAAGGAACAACGTATCATTAGAATAAGATAAGATTTGAATTTCATTGTTCGGGTCACTGTCTGCGTCATTCACTTTATCAAATTTACTGCTATCAGACATAGAAGAATACAAAGAAAAAGGAACGCTTAACAACTGAGAAACACCCGTAATAGAGTAACTCACCCCTCCATTTGGATCTGTTTCAGTTTTAATAAAAAAAGGTCCATTCCCCCAATCTATTCCAGAAAAAACTCCAAAAACAGGAATGCCATCACCTATTTCTATCGATACAAGTCCGTTTGCATTCGTTGCAGGGGTATGTCGCTCAGAGAATACAACAGTTCCTGTTGAAGATCCTTGAATAATAGATACTTGCATACCAATGGGTTGATTTACAACCAAATTATTTGTTGAATTTCTAATGACTGCCTGATAACTCATTTTATTTGGAGATTGTCCAAATGATAAATAAGTAAGAGCAACAAAGAAAGAAAAGAATAAAGTCTTTTTCATGAGTTTAATTTTTAATCAATTTAAAGTTTTTAATTATTTGCCCGCTTTTACTTACTTTCAATAAATAGGTCGCTTGAGCCAAGTTGGACAAATTAATTTCAGTATGTTGTAAAGAAATGGAATTAGATACGATTAGCTTACCATGAATAGTGTACAATCGATATTCCAAGCCATCTGGTTTGTTAGAATTTAATATGACCGTGCTAAAAGTGGGATTTGGGTAAACCAACAGTTCTATGTCTGCACCCAAGATAGGAATCCCAAATGTTTTGCTTATTTCATAGGGCTGATGAACTCCCTCGGCTATCGATTGAGAAGAACCACTATAAAAATCGCAAACCAATTGTCCTACAGAAAAACTGACTGTGCCGCTAACAGAGGTAAATTCTCCTCCTGAGGCGTTTGATGAGTCTTGAGCTTGAAGACCTAACACAAAAAAGAGGAAGAAAAGAAAGAATGTGTATTTAATATACATCTAATATTTTTTTACAAATGTAACAATGTATGCAATAACATATAGCCCATATCAAGCCCATAAAAAATTAGTCACAAAAAAAAAGAGAAGAACATCTCTGCCTTCCCTTTTTTCAACTCTCTAATCACTAGATTATACTTCAACACCCTTCAGCATTTTGTTCCAATACAATCTGGGTAAAATGTATTTCTTAAGCCACCATAATCTTCGGTGCTCCTTCGAAGAATCAAAGACTAACATTTGTTTAAGCTTTGGATCCGGTGTGAAATTTGAGTCATAATCGAATTCGGCCAGCACCATTTTTCCGTAACCAGTGACTAACGGACACGAAGAATATCCGTTATAAGTCTTTTCTCCCAGTGGATTAGATTGTATCAATCTAGAAATATTTTGTACCACAATCGGAACTTGCTTCCTTATTGCCGCTCCAGTTTTAGCTGTTGGCAAAGCTGCTGCATCTCCCATTCCAAATACATTTGCATATTTCTTATGCTGAAGCGTACCATGGTCCACATCCAACCACCCAGCTTCGTTAGCCAAGTCAGAATTTTTAATGAAATCTGGTGCTGTTTGAGGGGGTGCTAAATGAAGCATGTCAAAATGAATACCGTACATGGTATCCTTTTTTGTAACTTTAATGTCTTTGCTATTGTAATTTATCGATTCGTCTATGCTGGAAGAGCTATCATCTTTATCTTCCATCAAGACACAACCTCCCGCTTTTGGATCTTTTGTTAATTCATACCAAGCAATTTGTTTTTCGGCATCTACTTCTACCAATTTGTGGTGATACCTGACATTGATATCTTTTTTATTGATTACCTCCATAAGAGTTTTGGCTATTGGCTTCACGCCAAAAATTACACCTCCAGGAGTTGCAAAAACTATATCTGTTTTTTGTCTTACTCCAGACCTTCTAAAATGTTCTTCGGCCAAATACATTATTTTTTGGGGAGCCCCACCACACTTTATTGGTGTAGCCGGTTGAGTAAATAAAGCCGTTCCTCCTTTAAAATTCTTTAACACCTCCCAAGTATGCTTTGGATCAGTATAATTACTACAGACAACTCCTTTATCTATTGCTTCCGTTAATCCTTTTACTAACGAGGTATCGATTTTTATTCCAGGTGATACCACTAGATAATCGTAGTCAATTCTTTTTCCAGATCTTGTGATTACGGCATTGTTTTCACAATCAAATGAATCGGCAAATTCTTTTATCCAATTAACGCCCTTTGGCATCACTGACGCCATGGTTCTTTTTGTTTTTTCAAAATTGTAAGCATTGGCACCAACTAAAGTCCATGCCGGCTGGTAATAGTGATATTCAGCTGGCTCAAGTAAGGTAACGGTTACATTTCCCTTTTTCAAAAACTGCGCAGCGGTCATGATTCCGCCTGTTCCTCCTCCAATAATTAATAGTTTTTTCATTTCAATGTATTTTTTCTCAATATGAAAAAAATAATTTGTTTCATCTGTAACAAAAGTTACAAATAAAACTCAAAAAACGATTAAATACCTTAACTTTTAATTAAAACTAGGCTTTTGATTTGAATGAAAAAACTTTCATTTTTTTTATATATAAATAAAAAATATGTAGAATGTCTTATAAATATAACCTTGGATATAAGAAAAAGTTTGTGTGCAAAATAATTTTAATAGCCCCCATTCCTCTTTCTCACGAACCACTCTACCCCAAGAATGAGAAGGAGCAGATAAAACAAAAATTTGAGTTCGATCAAATCTTCCACCTCTTTTTCTTCATACCTAACAGCTGTCATAGATCCATTACTCACTATAAATTCTGGCAGCAATCCACTTTCATCCAATGACAAAAACTTGCCATTTGTATTGGCACTCAGCTGCGAAAGAACTTCTACATTGGCTCTGGTTTGAGTAAGTTCTAGATTGATTTTTTCTACAGAAAATTCGCCTGATTTCGTCTCAGTGGCTCCGTCAACTAGTGTGCTAGTCGTGTATGAATACTTTCCATCCCTTAATTTTCCCAAGGAAAGTTTGTAGGCTTCCCCATCGGGTGAAAACAAGAATTGAAATTTCTCATTTTTTTCATCGGTTAGTTCGAAAGCAACTTCTTGAGAATTTATTGGCTCATAGCTTTTGTTGTATACCTCAGCTCTCACAAGAATTTCGTCACCTTGCACATAAATAGGCTTTCCTGTAACCCTAAATCGGCTCTTATCTTCCTTTGCCACGAGGAACTGAACCGACTGCTGAAATAACTCATCTACGCTTTCACAGTTGCCGTCTTCGGCATATTCTTGTAATCGCCATCGCCACATTCCTTCGCCAACAAACACTCCCCGTTTTTTCTCCTCTTGGCTGGAAAACATCAATAAGGGATACTCCGTTTTAGCTGGACCTATTCGCTGATACAACGCTACTTGAGAAGAATTACTTACCTCGTACTTATTAGAAAACGGAACTTGAATAGGACTATAACTTCCTAACTTGCTCATTGCCTCCCTAGAAAGTTCAAATTGATTGAAATTTGGATTCACGGCCAGTCCAGCCTCTGTCTCGTTCTTAGTTGCTATTATTTGTATACCCAACCCTAATTGGTTGAAAAATGAGTAATCGACCTGGTTTCCCAAAACGGCAAACACAGGAACAGCGCTCCCAAAGATTTGAGAGACTTGGAACTTCGAACTGGGTAAATTATGGGTAATGATCAAACTATATTGATTCAAATCTCGGGGAATATTGTTTGCAAGCTTGGTGTCTAATTCGTAATTATCATTTTCCAACAACCCATTTTTGATTGCCTGCACATCTGGATGAGGGGAATTGGCGAGCAGTAAAATTTTCTGTTTCGATTTCAATACCTCTACATAAAAGGATGTTTCATTGTTTTGAAGAGTAACCTCCCCCTCTATTCCCTTAATTTTAATGGAGAATTTTTGCAAACCTACTTGACTAGCCTCAATCTCAAACCTCACTTTTTGCACACCTTTTGAACTGGAAATTTGGATTGGCGTCTCAGACAAAACCGAACCACGAGACTGGATTACAACACTTGATTTTGCATCAAGAACTCCCGCAGACAGAATTGCTACTTCCACAGGGAAGGTATTTCCTTGATAGGCAATTTTGTTGTGAAAAACATGTTCTATCCAAGCGTCCTTTTGCGGGGAAGAGTCCCCCAACAAAATGGTATTGACAGGAACTCCCTTAAACTCTTTGGCTGTGTACAATGGATTACTCCCTTGATTGTATATACCATCTGAGGCGAGTACGATGGCTCCCAAATTCCTGTTGTAGTACCTCTGTTTTATTTCCGAAAAAACGGCAGAGAGGTTTGTTCCATTTTCATTAAAATCTAACTCATTATTAGTCGATAATTGTTTTCCAAAAGTATAAGAGGCTACTTCAAAATCCTGAGAGAGATTGGCAGCTAATTCAGCCATTTTTGTTTTGTAACGAGTTCCGTACTCGCTAGAATCCTGATGTGCCAAAATGGAAGAAGAATTATCTTTCAATAACACAACAATTGGCTTTTCTACCTTGGTTTTGGAATATTCGAGGAGAGGTTCAAGAAGTAAAAAGCTCAGAAAAAACAAACTCACAAAACGAAAAATACTCAACAGTCGTTTCCAACTTTTGAGCATTTCGGTCAATTTAGAATCATTTCGATATAGAAAATACGCACCTAATCCTGCAATCAATAAGCAAATTGCAATGTACCAAATTGGTGAATTAAGAAGAATTTTCAATCAGTCAATTAATTTAGGTTAGCATTCCTCCACAAACGTGAATCGTTTGTCCAGTGACGTATGCGCTCATGTCACTTGCCAAGAACACTACTACATCGGCAACATCATCCGGTGTTCCAGCTCTTTTCAAAGGTATGTCTTTTACCCAACCTTCTACCACTTCTTGGTCCAATTTGGCTGTCATTTCGGTAGCAATAAATCCTGGTGCAATTGCATTACTCCTGATATTTCTAGATCCAAGCTCTTTGGCTACCGATTTGGTAAAACCAATCATTCCCGCTTTAGAAGCCGAATAGTTGGATTGTCCAGCATTTCCGTTTACTCCCACAACAGAAGTTAGGTTGATAATAGATCCTTTTCTTTGTTTTAACATAGGTCTTTGAACAGCCTTTGTTAGGTTAAATACAGATTTGAGGTTTATTCTAATCACATCATCCCAATCTTGTTCAGACATCCTCATCAATAATCCATCTTTCGTAATTCCTGCGTTATTCACCAAAGCATCTATCTGTCCAAAATCAGCCATTACATCTTCCACCAATTTTTGAGAAGCCTCAAATTCAGAAGCATCCGATTGATACCCTTTTGCCTTTACTCCCATTTCTATCAATTCTTTTTCTACTTCCTTTGCTTTTTCTGGTGAAGACAAATAAGTAAACGCGATGCTTGCTCCTTGTTCAGCGCATTTCATTGCTATTCCTTTTCCAATTCCTTTGGAAGCACCTGTTATTAGGACAACTTTCTCTGCTAATAATTTCATTCTACTGTTTTTTTATCTTGGTTTAGTTCAAAGATAATTGATAAATGATAATTGACAAATCATAATTAACATTTAAAAAAATAGGTCCACCTCTAATATTTGGCGTACTTTTGTGAAAGAAACGTATCATTTATTTTTTTGAAGAAAACATGGAAGACATCAAACTAAACACTATCGAAGAGGCGCTGGAAGACATAAGAGCTGGAAAGGTAATCATTGTAGTGGATGACGAAGACAGAGAAAACGAAGGAGATTTTTTAACGGCAGCGAGAAACTCTTCTCCGGAGATCATCAATTTTATGGCAACTCACGGTAGAGGACTTATTTGTGCTCCTTTATCTGAGGCGAGATGCGAAGAATTGAACCTCGACCTAATGGTACAAAGCAACAATTCTCATTACGAAACTCCTTTTACAATCTCGGTTGACCTCATCGGTCAGGGATGTACTACCGGAATTTCGGCAAGCGATAGAGACAAAACTATAAAGGCACTGATAGATCCTTCTACCAAACCTAATCAACTGGGTAAGCCAGGTCACATTTTTCCTTTGAGAGCAAGAAATGGAGGTGTATTGAGAAGAGCAGGTCACACAGAGGCGGCCGTAGATTTATCTAGAATGGCTGGATTCGAAGAAGCGGGTATCATTGTAGAAATACTGAATGAGGATGGAACCATGGCAAGACTACCTCAATTGATGAAAATTGCCAAAAAACACGAAATGAAAATCATCTCTATTGAAGACTTGATTTCGTATCGAATACAAAATGAAAGTTTAGTTGAAAAACAAATAGAAATCCAACTTCCTACCGAATATGGAAATTTTGAGTTAGTTCATTTTTCTCAAAATACTGACGGCAAAGAGCATTTAGCCCTTGTAAAAGGGGAATGGGAAAAGGACGAACCCATATTGGTTAGAGTTCACTCAAGTTGTATGACTGGAGATATTTTTGGTTCATGCAGATGCGATTGTGGACCTCAACTTCACACTGCCATGAAAATGGTTGAAGAAGCTGGCAAAGGAGTAATCCTGTATATGAATCAGGAAGGAAGAGGGATTGGATTACTGAACAAACTAAAAGCTTACAAACTTCAAGAAGAAGGATATGATACCCTTGAAGCAAACTTCAAGCTTGGATTTAAAGGCGACCAACGAGACTACGGAATTGGAGCACAAATACTTAGAAAACTAGGAGTTACCAAAATGAAATTAATGAGTAACAATCCGCAGAAAAGAACGGGATTGATTGGTTACGGGTTGGAAATTGTAGAAAACGTATCGCTCGAAATAGAAGCTAACGTGCATAACAAAAGCTATCTTGAAACAAAAAGAGACAAAATGGGACATACCTTAAAAATAAAATAATCCCTTTTGCTCTCATTAACCTAATATTCTACATTCAAAACATGCGCTGGTAATAAATTGCTGGGTTGCATGTTTTTTACCAATTTTATACCATGTCCAAAACCTTATCTATTGTAAGAGTACCAGAATCTACCAACAATTCTCTGCGAGCTTGGAGTGCTGCAGACGAATTACTCATTCATCAATTGGAAGAATCCGATACATCTCCCCTAGTTATTTACAATGATTCTTTTGGATATTTGAGCTCCCACGCGGCACCCAGAAAAACATTTGCGGCCCTGGATGCCAAAAGTCAAGTAAAAGCCACCCTCGAAAACTTTTCGAATAATTCAATCTCAGTTGATCATTTTGAGGCCGTTTCACTGCTGAAACTACTTTCCGAAAAAGTGGAAATTGGATTAATGAAAATTCCTAAATCACTGGAGTTGTTCGAATTATTTCTTTCTCATTTTGTAAAAAACTCGAACAAAGACGCAACGCTCTTCTGCGGTTTTATGACAAGAAATTTTACCAAACAACTGTTGGAAATTGGAGCAGAATATTTTGAGGAAGTAGAACAATCACTATCAAAAAAGAAAGCAAGAGTATTGATACTGAGAAAACCAAAAGTAGTATCAGAAAAAACAATGATTAAATCGATTGAGTTTGGCGAGTCAGAAATCAAACAATATTATGGGGTATTCTCCTCTCATCATATCGATTATGCTACCCAATTCCTCATCGAAAATTTGGAACCTCCCGAAGAAGTGAAATCTGTGCTAGATTTGGCTTCGGGTAATGGAATTATAGCGAAAGAAGTGCAACAATTATTTCCGGATGCAGACATTGCTCTCGTTGATGACTCTCAGTTGGCGATAGAAAGTTCTAAATTAAATGTAAAAGGAGAAAACGTTTCCTTTTTTCACAACAACAACTTAGAAGACATCCCCTCTAATTCTTTGGATTATGTGGTATCCAACCCTCCTTTTCACATAGAATATGAAATAGATATTAGCTTGCCTCTGAGGCTTTTTAGAGCGGTTGAAAAAAAACTAGTAAACGAAGGAAAATTTCAGCTTGTAGCGAACTCTCACCTAAACTACAAACCTCATTTAGAAAAAATATTTAAAAGAGTGTCTGTAGTATTTGACAACGACAAATTTGTTGTGTATTCTTGCTATAAAAGGTGGGACAAGAACCAAGAATGGTAAACAGTTTTGTTTGACATTGTTTTCACATTTTATCAAATAAGATCATGAGAAAAGAACAAATTCTTGCACTACGACCGGAAATACCTCAAGCAGAAATCAATCACGGTATATCTGAGATAGAGCAGTTTCAAAACAACACCTTACGGCCAATTATAAAATTTCAACACGAGATTATTCTATCTATTTTTTCTTCTTTTGTACGAAAAATACACAAAGATTGGGGGTCTATTTCTAACGAAAAAAAGACTGTGATTATTGAAAATGTTTTGAGCAAAAATCAACAAATAAAAAATAACTACACAGGAATCATTGGAGGACTCATGAGCCTGGAGGAATTCGAGTTCTATCAACTCAATGTTTCGAAAATAAACAGAAGGATTTCACAAATTATTAAACAAAGAATCCAAACAAATTTGGCAGACCTATAGAATTTTGTACCTTTTAGATGGAATCTAAAAAACGAACAAAAAACATATGCCATTCAATCATATTGAGTACAAAAAACCCATTTATAAAATAAAAGCTCCTCTTAGAGATCATCTGGATCAATACTCGAGATTATCAGATTTATCCCTCTCTTACGAAGACTTACTGCGATATCAGCAACTAATTCCGATTACGGATATAAATGGGAAAGACACCAACTGGTTTTCTGCGCTGTACCCCATAGAGGAACAAAAATATTTTCAAGAAGAATTGGTGAAAATATACCAAACTCTCGTGGCTGATGGTGACATTCTTAATTATGTAAAAGTAGGAAGTATCGATTTTTGTTCGTTTGGAAATTCAAAGCCATTCAGGATCAAAGTGATTAATGAAATTAATGACAACTACGATTACTTCTATATCAAAAAAGCGGATTCTTCTCGTATCTATGGATTGGAATTAGAGGAGATTTTTTCGCCAGACAAAGTAACTTTTTTAGTTAACAAATCTACTCTCATTGAAGACCACGTTGTGGGGATTCCTTGTGACGAATTTATTGAAAGAAATAAAAAAGTAAAAATTGAAAACCGACTGAGGTTTGCCAAAGAGTTTGTTAAATTTAACGAACGATGTTTTGTCCGGCTACTGGGCGATATGCGAGCCTATAATTTTGTGGTGGAAATCACGCAAGACTTTGATAATGTTCAGTACAGGTTACGAGCGATGGACTTTGATCAGCAAAGCTATGAAGGTCGAAAAAACATGTATTTACCCCAGTATTACAAAGACAATCTACCTTTAGTCGATTTGGCAAGAGAACTCTTGACCGATGAAATGGCTCAGCAGTACATGAAACAAGAAAGAGTGGCAATGAAAAAACGTTACTTGGCCAACAAGCAAAGGACAAAATCACTGCTACGAAGGATGAAGAAAGACACAATTAGCTCGAAAGAGAATATAGAGTCTCTTAAAAATGAGTTTGCCGAATATTACAACAACCCTCAATTTTTAAATTTCAAAACAATGGGGCAAATTTTAGAATTACACATCGAAACTAAGTTGGGTATAAAAATATTCTAGCTAAATCTACCTTGAGTTCCCACAAAATGGAACCGAAAATATGTTACTTTTACGAGACACTAATCAGAAATAAGAATGAACAACTTTGAATTTTACAATCCTACCAAAATACTATTTGGAAAAGGCGAAATAGCTAAATTAAAAAACGAACTACCAAAACAAGCAAAAATCCTTGTTCTATACGGAGGCGGAAGTATCAAAAAAAACGGAATTTACGAACAAGTAACCGAAGCATTATCAGAGTTCGATTGGATGGAATTTGGTGGAATACCACCCAACCCAGAGTACCAGATTTTGGTAAAAGCATTGGAGGTAATAAAAAAAGAAAACATCACTTATTTATTGGCTGTGGGAGGTGGTTCAGTGATTGATGGAACTAAGTTTTTATCCTCAGCAGCACTATTTGAAGGAGAAGAGCCTTGGGACATATTAAAAAACAAAATTAGAACTGAGAAAGGGATGCCTTTTGGGACTATTCTTACTTTGCCTGCTACTGGCAGCGAAATGAACTCGGGTGCGGTGGTAACCAACACCGAAACCAACGAAAAACTTGGAATGGGAGGTCCTGGGCTTTTTCCTCAATTTTCTATATTAGATCCTTCTGTGGTGAGTTCCATTCCTGAAAGACAAATTGCCAATGGTTTGGCAGATTCTTTTACCCATGTACTGGAGCAGTACATGACCTATCCAGTAGACGCAATTCTTCAGGATAGATTTGCCGAAAGTATATTAAGTGCCATTCTCGAAACTGCTCCTAAAATCATGGACAACCCAAGCGACTATAAAACTGCCTCAAACTTTATGTGGAATTGTACCATGGCTCTCAATGGTTTGATCCAAAAAGGAGTTCCTACAGATTGGGCCATCCACGCAATGGGACATGAACTTACTGCATTTTTCGGAATTGATCATGCACGAACTCTCGCCATTTTGACCAAAAGTCATTACACGTATAACCTCGAAACCAAACAAGAAAAGCTAGCCCAATGCGCAGAGCGAGTTTTTGGCATAACCGAAGGTGATGAAAAAGAAAAAGCAGAACAGTGCATTGAGGCTATCGAAGAATTTTTTCTATCGATTGGCATTAGCACTACACTTTCTAGTTACACCGTTGAATTTGAAGGAACTGCTCAAAAAATAGCAAAAAGATTCACTGAACGAGGATGGTTAGCAATAGGAGAACTAGGTAAACTTACTCCTGAACATGTAGAAAAAATCGTAGAAATGAGCTACTAAACCCCGGTATTATGGCAGATTTAAAATCTAACAATAAGTCCCTCATTCTTTCTTCTTTGGCTCCCACATTGGAGTCGACAGAAGAGATAGAAAAAGAATTTGAGAGCCATATTCAACTAAAACAGATTAAAAGAAAAGAAATTATTCAGGAAAAAGGAGATAGCTTAGCAAAAGTTTATTTTGTGAGAAAAGGGCTCCTCAAAAGCTATGTGTTAGACGAAAAAGGCAAAGAGCATATTTTTATGTTTGCCCCAGAAAATTGGATAGTCACTGACATTAATTCGGTAACAAATTTTGGGAAAACAGAACTTTTTATTCAGGCGGTGGAAGATTCTTTAGTGGAAGTTGTTCAGGGAGAGTTTTTTTTGAAACTAACTCAAGATAGAAATCAAAACTATAAAGAAGAAGTAAGGAAACTACTCAAGCGTAACGCAGTTCTTCAGAAAAGAATAATCTCGCTCATGAGCAAAACAGCATTAGAAAGGTATGAAGACTTTATTTCAACTTATCCAAGTATTGTTCAAAGAGTTCCGCAAAAAATGATTGCCTCTTATTTGGGTATTACTCCGCAAGCTCTGAGTAAAACAATTTCTAATTCTAACAGAAAAGTTCAAAAATGATAACTTAGGTTAATGCAGCCAAGCAAGCATTAAGTTACATTTATACTTTAAATGATTGTTTGGTTTTTAATAGGGTTAAGCAATTGGTATAAAAACGGTTCTAACGAAAGTTAGAGCCGTTTTTTATTGGCAACTTGAGCTCCTAAAGTGTAACTTAGTAACTCCAAACAAACTATTATTTTTTTCTATGAAAATCAACGTATTCTGGATAAGAAGAGACATCCGATTATCGGACAATGTAGGTTTTGCTGCGGCTTTGAATGACAACCTACCTGTGTTACCTATATTTATTTTCGACAAACAAATTCTTGATGAACTCCCTGAAGACGATGCAAGAGTGAGTTTCATTCATGAAGAACTATCCAAAATGAATACCTCTCTCTCTAAACACGAGACCGGAATAAGAGGGTACTACGGAAAACCTCTCGAATGTTTGGTTCAATTGCTAGAAGAATTTGAAGTAAATGCCTTGTACACAAATCGAGATTATGAGCCATATGCGCTGAATAGAGATAAAGAAGTTACCGAATTCCTCGAAAAAGAAAACGTAGGTTTTCATACATTTAAAGACCAAGTAATATTTGAGAAAAACGAGGTAACCAAAGACGATGGAAATCCTTATACAGTATACACCCCCTTCAAAAATAAATGGTTGTCCCGTTTTGATGAAGCGATTATGATTAAAGATCACATCCTAAATCTTGAAAATTGCTTGAAAGGGAAGTTCGATTTTCCTGCACTAGAAGACATGGGGTTTGTAGATAGCTCCATCAAAGTTCGACCAATCGATTTAACTCAATTGGAGAATTACGAAGAAACTCGAAATTTCCCTGCAACAGACGGCACGAGTTATTTGGGACCTCATCTCAGGTTTGGCACTGTAAGCGTCCGAAGTATTATCAGAAAATTAGAAAAAAAGGACGAAGTATTTTTGAGCGAACTCATATGGCGAGAATTTTTCATGCAAATCCTCTACCATTTTCCTCATGTGGTAAGCAATAATTTTAGAGACAAATATGATGGAATAAAATGGAGAAACAACAAAGAAGAGTTTGATAAATGGTGTCAAGGAAAAACGGGTTATCCTCTAGTAGATGCTGGGATGCACCAGCTAAACAAAACAGGCTACATGCACAATAGAGTGAGAATGGTTACGGCTAGTTTCTTATGTAAACACCTTCTTATTGATTGGAGATGGGGGGAGGCTTATTTTGCAGAAAAGCTATTGGATTACGAACTAGCCTCCAACAATGGAAACTGGCAATGGTCTGCAGGAACTGGCTGCGATGCAAGTCCTTACTTCAGGGTTTTCAATCCCGAAAGCCAACTGACTAAGTTTGACAAGAAAATGATCTATGTGCAAAAATGGGCTCCAGAATATTCCGAACTTATCTTTCCTAAACCCATTGTGGAACATAAATTTGCGAGAGAAAGAGCTATTGCCACTTACAAAGAGGGAATAGAAAACTAACTCCTCTTTCTCCCATTACTTGATGAAGATTGCTATTTCACCAAAACACCTAAACTCAACTGTCATGAATATTTTAATTACCGGAGGAACAGGACTTATCGGGAAACGATTAACCCAAATTTTAATACAAAAAGGACATAAAGTTTCTATTTTGAGTAGAACCAAAAAAAACTCAAACACAGTTACTTATTACACTTGGGATATTGAAAATCAAAAGATTGAGAAAGAAGCAATTGCTGATGCAGAGTTAATTGTTCATTTGGCAGGGGCAAATGTAGGTCAAGGAAGATGGAGGGAGAAAAGAAAAAAAGAAATTATTGATAGCCGTGTGCAATCAGGAAATCTTCTTTTTCAGGAAGTAAAAAAACACAATCCAAATCTCAAAGCATTTATAAGTTCTTCCGCAATAGGTTATTACGGGATGATTACTAGAGAAACTCCGTTTGTGGAAAGTGACGCACCCGGCAATGATTTTTTGGCGGAAGTATGTACAAAATGGGAAAAAACTGCCAATCAATTTTCAGAACTTTCTACACGGGTTGCCATCCTCAGAACTGGTGTTGTGTTGGACAAAAAAGAAGGAGCACTAGCAAAACTCCTTACTCCAATAAAACTAGGAATTGGATCTGCTTTGGGCACCGGAAGACAGGCCATGCCTTGGATTCATTTAGAAGATATTTGTCAGATTTACCTTCACCTAATAGAAAACTCAACAATCTCAGGAGTTTTTAATGGAGTAGCTCCACAAACCATTACAAACTACGAGTTCAGCAAAACTGTGGCACACATTCTAAACAAACCATTTTGGGTCCCCAAAGTACCAGCTTTTGCTCTGAAAATACTGCTGGGAGAACAATCGGTTATTGCCCTCGAAGGCTCAGCGATTTCCTCTAAAAAGATTGAAGACAGTGGGTACAAATTCAAATTCAAAGAATTGTCTGTCGCCTTAAGGGATATCTTAGGATAATTCTGCTTTTACCCGTTCGAATAAAATTTTGAACCACTCTGTAAATTGGTCTGGAAACATAGTGATTTCCGTCTGTAAGTCTTCCGTTGAGACGTATCTGTAACTCGCAACTTCTTCCTTATTTATCTCTGGAATTGAGTTAGACACTCCAAAGAATACATGATCTAATTCATGCTCAATCATATTGTCATCGAGGTGAGCTTTATAAGTAAAACTAAATTTTTTTTCCAATTCCGACACCATACCCATCTCTTCCTGCAATCTTCTGTGAGCGGCATCCAATACTTCCTCATTTTGCATAGGGTGGGTACATGAAGTATTGCTCCACAACAAACCAGAATGGTACTTATGAGAAGCTCTTTGTTGCAGCAACCATTCGTTTTTATCATTAAAAACCAAGACAGAAATAGCACGATGTAGAATACCCTTTCTATGAGCTTCCATCTTCTCTACATAACCTATTACTTCGTCCTTTTCGTTTACTGCTATTACTTCGTTTGGATTCATTTGGATTGGTATTTTTTTGCGAACTCAACGAACCTATTTTCTTTGTCATTAGCCAACAGGTTTGTCACTATCATCCTCTTCGTTTCTTCAGATACACTCGATTTCTCTAGATTCTTCTTGATGTAAGTTACATCTTTTTCTACCTCGGAGTAATATCCCAAGAATGAGGGAGCATTCATTTGAACCATTAATCTGAGGTGGACATTTTCTACATTTCTGTTCATTTTTATGGACTGTTCCAATAGCTCTTTTCCTTCATTGAACAACCCATATTTGGAAAGAGGGTTAGAAACATACTGAGCCATCATCATCTTGCATACCGCTTTGTAGGCATTTATGGTTATTTTATCCTTCAAATCATCTACCATTATCTCTTCCTTTAAGAAAGCCTCGGCCGATGTTTTGTCCGATATTTTCTGGAACTCTTTTCTTACTCTTTCTAGGTCATTGCCGGCAGTAAGAACAAAAGAGAAGGCCAGAACAGAGAAAAAAGTGAGTAAAAACCTCATATTATTCTCATTTTATAATCGAAATATGACTTAGTAAGAAGGGCAAACTTCATGGGATTGCTCACTCGTATTCTATTGGATTTGATATCTTCTACATCAGAATTTATCAGCTTTTTAAGGAGTTTGCTATAATATTTGTAGGCAGTGTACACCCCAAATTTAGCTGACTCTGGCAGCTTTTTTATCCCTTCAAATGCCTCATTAAAATCTTGTTGAATCTCAATAATAATCTCAGCTTTATTTTCTTCACTCAAGCCCATCCCTTCCAAATGAGGAAAATAAACCCTGTTCAATTCCTCCGAATCGGCTTTTAAATCTCTCAAAAAGTTTACTTTCTGGAAAGCGCTTCCAAGCTTCATTGCAGGCCCCTTTAATTCGTCATACATTTGTTGATCACCATTTACAAACACCTTGAGACACATAAGCCCTACCACATCCGCAGAACCATAAATATATTCTTGGTAATCTTCTGTCGTTGAATAAATATTTTTATTCAAATCAAATTTCATGCTTTTCATAAAAGCATCCACCAAAGCATAATCAATTTGATACTTTTTTAATACATCCTGAAAAGAATTCAAAATTGGGTTTAAACTTATTCCCCTCTCAATAGCTAATTTCAGGTCTTTCTCAAACTCCAGGATCAGAGTTTCTTTATCGTAATCGTGAAAAGTATCAACAATTTCGTCCGCAAACCGCACAAATCCATAAATAGCATGAATATCATCCTGAATTTTTGGAGATAGCATTTTTACAGCCAAAGAAAAGGATGTGCTGTAATTAGTCGTTACAATTTTACTTGCCTCATAAGACACTTTGTCAAATATACTTTTCATACTCTTTTCAAATTAACTTACTACTTTTTCAAATATCGTTTTAACACTCATCTTCTGAATCAATTCGCTCACCACTTTCCCTGAGATAAGCGAAGGCGGAACTCCTGGACCTGGAGAAGTGAGTTGGCCGGTAAAAAATAAATTTTCTACTTTCTTACTCTTTAGTTTTGGCTTTAAAAAAGCCGTTTGCTTCAACGTATTTGCAAGTCCGTAGGCGTTCCCTTTAAATGAGTTATACACCTCTACAAAATCCGAATGGGCAAAAGATTCATACACTTCAATGTGTGGTCTGATGTCTTCTCCCAAATGCTTTGCTAATCTATCACAAATTAAATCAAAGTACCTCTTCCTAATTTCTTCCGAATCATCAGTTAGTTCGGTGGATACAGGCACCAGAAAAAACATGTTTTCTTTCCCTTCAGGCGAGACAGACGTATCTGTTTTACTCGGACTGCAGATATAAAATAGCGGGTTTTTGGGCCATTTATGGGTATCGTATATTTCAGTGGCATGCACATCAAAACTTTCATCAAAAAACAAGTTGTGATGCTTTATTCCTTTTACTTTTTTATTGATTCCCACGTAATATAGTAAACTTGAGGGAGCCATCGTTCTTTTGTCCCAATATTTCTTCGAGTAATTTCTCTCCGAGTCCTCCAAAAGATTTTGTTCAGTATGGTGATAATCGGCACCACTTACAACAATATCTGCCTCTATCAATTCTCCGTTCACTTTCAATCCTTTGGTGGTTTTATTCTCAACAATAATTTTTTCTACCGAAGAATTGGTGTGAAACTCAACCCCCAATTCTTTGGCTACAGAAACCATCCCATCAACAATCTTTCCCATTCCTCCCATTGGATACCAGGTACCCAAGACCATATCTGCATAGTTCATCAAGCTGTAGAGGGAAGGAGTGTTTTGCGGCTTAGCTCCCAAAAACAACACTGGAAACTCCAATAGTTCAATTAATTTTGGGTGACTGAAGTAGCTTCTAATATGTTTACTTATTGGCTTAAATAAATCTAATGAAAGTCCTTTCTTGGCAATATCCAGGGTCATGAACTCTTTGATAGATAAGGAAGGTTTCGTCACAAATTCTCCCATACCAATCTCATATTTGGTTTGAGCCTCTTTCATAAATTGCTCAAGTTTGGCTCCTGAACCTTTTTCGTATTTTTCAAAATAAGCCTTCAGTTGGTCCATATCTGATGGAATATCGTCTGGCGAATCTTTCCAAAAAACTCTGTAGCTGGGAGACAATCGAACTAGGTCGTAGTAATCACTCACTTCTTTTCCAAAATCTCGGAAGTAACTCTCAAACACATCTGGCATCCAATACCAGCTTGGCCCCATATCAAAAGTAAATCCATTGATTTGTTTAACTCTTGCTCTTCCTCCAAGCGAGTTGTTTTTTTCGTACACCGATACACTAAATCCAAACTTTGCAAGATAACTTGCTGCTGAAAGGGAAGAAAACCCCGACCCTATTATTGCTACTTTTTTTCTCATTTGTTTATCAAATGTACAAAATAATTAAACAGAAACAGTGAGCTACCGAAATTATCTCCGTTCTTTCTAAATTCTATCTAATAGTTCTACGATGGAATCGTGAACAACAATGTTGTTTGGCAATTCACTTCTTTTAATTTCTTTTGTATTGTTCCCCAAGACGTGCATCGTTTCCCTCCTTTTAGCTAAGATATTATTGCTCACAGTTTGCAAATATTCCATTACCTTATCCTTTCCAGGCTCCACAGTGAAATAACTTATGTAGGTAATGTTTTCGAAAACGTGTTGCAATTCATATAAATTTTCTAATGGCACACTTGGACCCAAAAACACGGATTTATAACCTTTCAACATCAATTCAAAATGTAAGTACAAAATACCAATATCGTGAATTTCATTCATTGGCAAATACAAAATATAAGTCATATCATCCTTTGGACTTACATTTTGAACTCTCTCAATATTCACTAATATCTTTTGTTTAATCAAAGTGGAAATAAAACGCTCATGTGCAGGACTAATGGTATTTGTTGTCCACAAATTACCTATGTCTGTCAAAAGAATTAAAAATTCTTTTAGGAACACATCACGAAAGGAGTTTCGGGCCAAGAGTTGGTTGTAAGTTACTTCAAACAATGACTGATCGAAGTTAAGCATGGCGATTTTAAAATTATTCACCGCCAATGAGTTTTTCTTGTTTTCGATTGTAATCTCCTTTACCTTTTCATTGAGCTCTTCCTCGCTTATATCTGCAATATGCGAAATCTTAATACCACTGTTATTGAGCACAGCAATATTCAAAATCTTTCGAAGGTTTTGTAAATTATAGGTCCGTATGTTAGAATCTGACCGTTCGGGCTCAAGTAAATTGTATCTCTTTTCCCATATACGAATCGTGTGTGCTTTAATTCCGCTCAGGTTCTCTAGGTCTTTTATTGAAAAAGAATTTTTAATGGACATATTTTGTTTAATATTTTATAAAATATATTAAACTAAATTAAAACAAATATTTTTAGGATGAAGTTTATTTGGTCAAAAGTTATAAAATAAAAGTGATAGAGAGTAATTCAACTCTTCAAAGCACTCAATCTTTCTTTTTAAAGTCGCCATTTTTCCATGCTTGAATAAATTGACTCCAAGCAATAGGGTTGAGAAGATTGTTAGGCGGTGCTTGACCTGCATAATACAATCTTGAATGAACATCTTGCATTTGCCATTTGAAATTCAGAGAACCTCCCGCAGGGTATGCCTCTTGTTTGAGCGCAAGGGTTTCTGGATTTAGGTTATTTTGTGCTCGAGCGAGGTCGTCATTTGGAATATCTGTGTTCAAGAACGCGTCTCTGAACTGCTCTCTTGATGGCCAAGGATACACATCTAGCTGAGCTAATTTTACCGTATCCTCTTCCATTGCATGAATGAGCGAGTATCTTCCATTGCTCAGAGTATCGGGTATTACATATGTTGATTTTTTGTACCCAATTGATGAAAAAACAATGGTATCGCCAGGCATGGCTACAAATGAGAAAAAACCGTAGTAATCTGAGCTAGTTCCACGGTACGAACTCTTTTCCAGTACGGTAACAAATGGCACTGGTTCTAACTTAGATCCAGCTACCACAATTCCTGAAATTTGAACATAAATCAACATTACCGAATCTTTTTTTAAAGCAACAGTGTCTTGTTGACTCGTAGCTACAGAAAAGACAAAAAGAAGAATTACTACTAGAAAAAATTTTATTGTTTTCATGCTACATAAAGGTAACAAAATTAGAGTTCAAAATTCAACTCTACCGTTAAGAGTTGTTAATTAGTCTTTGTAAAAGACCCGTTTTACTCGTTGAGAAATTGAAGTAAGCACTTCGTAAGGAATTGTATCCATCGCTTCGGCCAAATCTTCGATTTTATTATGCTTGCCAAAAATCTCGATTTCATCTCCCACTTTTACTTCCAGTCCGCTTACCTCTATCATACAAACGTCCATACAAATATTTCC
>Ga0181562_10001407_pt1 | contig 19325 bp, 23 predicted proteins | sample 011ome_26_FD_139344 | JGI IMG/M metagenome (GOLD analysis project Ga0181562, IMG submission 139344) | Coastal salt marsh microbial communities from the Groves Creek Marsh, Skidaway Island, Georgia - 011511BT metaG (megahit assembly) | ecosystem: Environmental > Aquatic > Marine > Intertidal...
ATCATGATCAAGTACATCATGGTGACTTAAAAATATATGGATATTTTGAAACCGAAAATGGAAAAGAATTAAAATATGATTATGTAGAAAAAGTGACAAAGTCGAAAAAAAAGTTTAAAGAAGAAGAAGTACTTTTAATACAAAATATGTGGGAAAATATAAAAGAATACCAGGATAATTTAAAAGTAATGAAGCAAGAATTAAAAAAGAAAAATATAAATATTTCAAAAGTAAGTTTAACGAAAATAATTAATCATACATATTAATCACTCATATTAATCATATATATTACATTTTTATAGAAAATATAAAAATATAAAAATATCGTATATTTAAAAATAATTAAAATGTTAACAAAATGATACTTTATCTAATTATCTGTATTATTAATCGACAATTGTTTTAAAATATCATCTGCTTTTAATTCGGAAAAATTAGTTGAATGACTAGAAGATCTACTGTTTGAGGTGGGAATAACTTTTACATCATTTCCACTTCCAGAAGATAAGCTTCCGCCTTCACGAGCAACTGATAAATCTTTTTTTAAACCATTTACTTCATTAAGCAAATGAGCACACAATGTAGTAAGACGATTATGATTTAAAGCAAGTATATTTAATTTTTTTCTTATATCAAGAGTATCCTTGTTATTCATTTTATGAATATATGGTATAAAAAAATAGAAGTAAATAAACGCTTCGAAATTTTTTTAATAAATTTTATAAAAATGATAATTTTTAGAGATTTAAGTTAACTAATTTTCTAAGTATTTCTAATATTTACATTCAATTTAAACTCTATTTAAAATAAATTTATCAATATAAAATAAGAAGAAAAATGATTATTCCAGTACGTTGTTTTACATGCAATCAAGTAATTGCCCATTTATGGGAAAAATATCAAGAACAAATACAACTTAAATTCATACAAGATAATATTCCCGAAGATAGTAAAAAAAGATTTATCGATATTGATGAATTAGAAAAAAAGACATTGGAAGGAAAAATTTTAGATGAAATGCATATTCATAAATATTGTTGTCGACGTATGTTTTTATCCCACGTTGACTTGTGCGAAATTATTTAAATATTTTATTATTCCTTTTTATTTATAAAAATTATTTTTATAAATTATAAATCATAAATTATAAATCATAAATCATTTATGATTATATTTTCTATAATCTTCTAAGTGACTATTTATTAAATATTTTATATATTTTATAAATTTTTTATCACAATATATAACTGAGTCCTAATATTATTAATGAACCAATTGAAGCAATAAAACACCACAATTCTCCCACAAAATTTATATTTAATTTACTACTTAAAAATAAGGATAAAAAAATAACTAAAGTAGCCATAATTGAATAATTTATCTTCGAAGTATAGAAAATATTGACAATAAATGCAACAAAATATAACAAATTAAAATATTTAAGCCATTTCCATTCTAAATGACCTCCTTTTTCTAATGTTAATAGTGGATTTGTATTGCTTATAAATTGACTATATCCTATTAAGAATACAACTGCATAAATTATATTGATTACTAATACAAAATAATCCCATAGTCCATTTATTTTAGGCTTATTATAAATAATTTTTAAAATGTAAAGTAATAACGGTTGCGACAAATTAAAAAAAGGAGCAATATATGTAAAAATTCTATTTAAATTCCACTTATTTTTCTGATCTATCCAAAAAATAAAATCGAATAATTGCATGAAAATAACATACAATAAAAAAATACTATATATTTGATTTTCTTTTTCATATTTTTTATTTCCGTAATTAAATAGTAAATAAGATCCAATAATGCCAACAATAAATGATCCTAATGACGATTCAGTACTAAAACACATTTTTTATAATAGTATAATATTTTAATTTCATTTTTAATAAATTTTATTTTTTTAATAAATTTTATTTTTTTAATAAATTTTATTTATTAAAAAAAATAAAAAAATTTATATTTTTTCTTTTTTAGTTTTTTGTTATAATTAATTTATTTAGAAAATAATTTATAATCATAAGTATCATAAACATGCCAATACATGATAAGAACGATTTAAAAAATCATATCCAAGAATATCTAAAACTCAAAAAAATAGAAAATGACTACAAACAAGAAATTAATAAATTAAAACAATCATATGATGTTATTGAAAATAATATTGTTTCTTATATGAATAATAATGATTATTTAGATAAAGAAATTATTTTTGAAAAAAATAAATTAAAATGTTCTAATATGAAAACATCCGAAACCATTACTAAAAAATATTTACTTGAGAAATTAAAATTATTTTTAAAAAATGAAGAAGCAGCTAACCAAGCAGTACAATTTATATATAATAGTCGAAAAGAATCTAATAAATTAAGCCTAAAAGTTTCTGATATTAAATAAAATCTTGAAAATACATCTTAAAAAAAATACATCTTAAAAATAAGTCTTAAAAATATTTTTTATAATTAATTGAAATTTCTAAAAATACGTCTATTTAGATAAAATTGTTTTTCTGGAGATACAACTTAAAGATTTAGTAAAATATATAAATATAATTCACAATGATCTCTAAAAGAGATTGGATGGAAAAAAATGATGAACTATTAGAATATTTATTTTATGAACTCAAAGATATTGCATTGCGTCATTACAGTATTCATATTAAGGAAAGTGATCAAACAGTACAAAGATTTATATGCATGATGTATGAGTCAAGTTCCAAGCAATATATTTTACCTTATAAATATTATCCTGATTGTTTTTTTAAAAATTAATCTTTTATTTAGAAAATAAAAATAATAAATATTTTTATTTTGTTTTTATTCTATTTTCGTATATCTTTTTTACCTTCATTCAAAGGGTTTAAAGATTAATTATTAATTAGGAAATATAGTTTTTGTTAAACATGAGTTGGGCAGAAACAATTCAAAAAGATAATAATCAAAAAATAGAGACTAAAAATAATAATCATGAAACTTGTCAAAAAATAGAAATAACAAATGATCATCCATATATCTATGAAGATTATAGCTCTCAATTTAAAGATGTTGATGACGAATTTGAATATTTATATAATCGTCGCATTTCTTCTTTAAAAGAAGCCTTTAAAGAATTAATCAACCATGAAGCATTACCATTTTTAGATCAAGATCATATCAATTTTAATTATAGCTTTTATGACTTTATTAAAGATTCATCGTCAAATTATGATATTGTGAAGAAAGAAGTTGATGAATATAATTATGCTATTGAAAAGGAAATTGAAGAAGAAACTACTAAATTAAATATGGAATTAAAAGAAGAATATGATTATTATCACTAAAAATTCTATTTCTATTTATCATTATTTATTATAATTTCGTGCTTATTTATTTTTTTAATTATTTTTTTAATTATTTTTTTAATTATTTTTTTATTTTTTCATGCGTTTAAAGTAAAAAGAAATCCTCCTTTTAGTTCAATGAATTTAAAAATAATCTACTTCTTATTTTATAGTAAAATGACTATTTTTAAAATAGTTCCATTACCGATTGTAAAATCTCAAAATCAAACTAAATTTTGGCGTCGTACTCAAAGTTGGTATAAAACAGGGAAATCGAATGAATGCGAATTATTTCAGCGTAAAATGGTCGAAAATATTACAAATAAAAAATGTGGTAAATCAAATGTACGTTTAAATTGGGATACATTATCTTTAGAAAAAATTAAGTATCCCAACAAACAAGAAGATGGCTTTGAGTGGACGGAAGATTTTGATGGATTTCAGAAGATTAATCAATGTCATTTTTATCACAATTTTAAAATGATTTGTGATAAAGGCGGTGCACAAACACGTACATTAAGAGAAGTATATCATTTTATCAAAACACAAGCTGATTATCTGAATAAATTAAATAATATTGTTCCAAATATAATTCCATCTATAAATAATCAATTAATTCAATACAGTGAAAGTAATGAAAATGAAAATACAATTTCACTAATACCCACCAATAATTTATATTTTATTAATATTTTAGACGGTGATGAAAGTCATCGACATATGAATAAATTTCAATATTTATTGAATAAAGAAAAATATACTACTGTGAAAGATAATATTTTTGTGGGAAATATGGATGATTTCTCAAAAATGTTTCAATCATTAGATTTGGAAAGTAAATAATTGATAATTTGAAAAGCTAATGTAAATGAAATTCGTTTTCGCGCAATATCAGTAGTTTCTCGGTAATTAGTTAAAAATAAAGAATGATACTTTTCTCGTTGTTCATTAAGAAACTGATTAAAAGAGACAACTAATTGCTTTTGTTTATCAATACTGAGTATTTTATCAATAACAATAATGGCATAAGAACGATTCGTTAAATTAAGTGTTTGATCTATATATTTTGTATAATCAGCACAATTATATTTTTGTTGGTCTATTGGTAAAGAAACATATTTTAAATCAATTTTACTATGATCATTATCATCAATACATTTAAGTAAAATTTGGGTATGAAATTCATGATCTTTGTTCATATTTTGATGCGTTAAACGATCTATATGTAGTGTTTTATCCTGAGGAAGTTGATATATTTCACCTCCGACCATATAATTATTTTTTTGTTCAAGTGCACAAGATAATTCTATTTTTTGTGGATAAATAGTAATATGAATGGGATAAGATGATTTTATTTGATTTTCATGCTTATTTTCTTTATTGCTTTGATTGTTCTTTTTATTAATATTACTTATTTTTGCTTGTTTATTTATTTTTGTTTCATTATTTATTTTATTATTGTCTTGTTGTGAATAAGTATGTTTCATTATTTTTTTATATGATGTAAATTGAAAGGAACAAACTGTATATTTTGTATCCTGGAAAACTTTTTCTTCAAAAATATTTAATTGATCAATTTTATATAATTGTAGAAATTGTTTTCGTAATAATATATCTTGCTTTCTTATAGAACACCAAAAGTTTAATGGTAAAATAACAATTCCTCCATCACAAGGATCTCTTATTATTTGTTCAATAAAACATTTATAAAGATCATCTTTTTTATATTTTTGAAAAATATCTTTATCAAACGTTTTATTTAAAGCTAAAAAAGGTGGATTTGTCATAATAAATTTCTGATTATACACAGGAGGATCTTTAAAAGTATCTCTTTGTTTAATTTTAATTTTTTCTTTGTTTTCAAATGAAGATTCTTTCTTAGGATCTATGTCATAACATTCTATAGTTAAATCATCATGATTAGAAATAAATTTTAATAAATCTCCTTTTCCAGCAAAAGGTTCAATAATATTTATTGTATCTTTGGGAATAGTAAAATTTTGAAATATATAATTATAATTCGTGGTATAAAATTGTCCCAATGTCTTTTTTTTGCTATACATACTTTATTTGTGACTATACCTTATTTATAATCAAATCTCTTTAAATCCTTGGAAAATAAATGATGTAATGAATCAATGAATAAAAAGAATAATCTAAAATGAATAATCTAAAATGAATAATAATAAAAAGAATAATAATAAAAAGAATAATAATAAAAAATAAAAATTTAAAATATGTATTATAATTCTATGTTATTATTCTTAATATTCTAGAAATAAAAATTATTTTATTAGTCATTTATATATTGATTCATAAATAATTTCAAGTTAGTATTTTATTTCTGAAAGCTTAGGCAATCTATTGCTTCATTAACACCATCGCCAAATGTCATTTTTTTATATTTTTACTTATTTTTACTTTTTATAGTACTATTTTTATTATAAAAAATTTAAAATATGAAAATGAAAATAAATAGATCTATCCTTTTAGTATTTAAAAATATTAATTTACTATTACATAAAATTAAATATGATTGCTGAACAAAATATATCACTTAATCAAAGAAAATTAGAAGCATTATGTGGATTTTATTCACATAAAGATATTCCTTTTTTTATACAACAAGTCATAACTTATTTAGAAACACCAATTCAAAAAAAAAACTTACAATCCAAAGAAATAATAGAAAAGAATTCTCAACAAAAAGAGGAAATAAATAATTCTATAAATTCTGTTTCTTTTCCATCACCTTCTTCTATTCCTGTATGGAACTCCAATATTAATACAGAAAAATCAAATAATATATTCAATACAACACATTCAGAAAATTTGAATAATAATGCTATCATTCATAATTCAAATCCGAATTCTAATCAAACGTTTAAATATAGTTTTCCATCATCGACAACTTTCAATACTCAAAATAATGGTTTTGAATTCAGTGCAGATTCAAGTATTTCAAATACACAAAATCAAAATAATACAACTAATTTTTCATTTACATCTTCAAATAATACATTACAACAATTAAACACATCACCATTAAGTAATTTTTCTCAGCAACAACCTACCTTTACTTTACCATGTCAATCTATCCAGAATATTTTGGAAGAATCATCAATTGACGAGACATCAAAAAAAGATAACTCTGAAGATGACTATACTGTTTTTACAATGATTAATACATTTCATAAAGAACATCAAGAACATCCTTTTATTAAAATACCTTGTTGCTCTCAAGATATTGCAAATAATGAAGAAAGTCAATTTTTATGTCATATTGCACAACATCCACAAACAAAACAATATTTATTTGCAAGTCGACAACTTCTACATAAACAAGAAAATAAAATATATGAATATTCCTTACCCAAAAATTATTCTTGGATTTCTTCTTATAAATGCTTCGAAGAAACTATTTTTCATGTTCCATTGATGCATTTATTTTTAACAGTAAATAATGAAAATAATCATCAAAATTTTGAAAATATACATTACTTATTATGTGCTTTTGAAGATTTATTAAAAAATGTTTTATTACCAATGCTTAAACATAAAGAATTATCCAAAAATATTCATCCAGAAATTAAAAAAGCGATTACCTTTCCTGTAGCAATTGCTTTTGATAATGAATTCAAAGAATCTCAATATTCCTTGAAAAATCTATTAATCAATCAAAAACCAAAAGATCTAGATATAAAATGGTTAAAAGAAGGAATACAATTTAAGAAAGATCTATTAAGAAACTATCAATTATTACCTGAACAAGAATTAGAAACATGGATTTATAATGCTGAATTTAAAAAATCTGAATATCTATACTATGCTCAATTTAATTAATTATTTATTATTTTTTACCTTTTACTTAAAATATACTTTCTATTTTATCATAATAAATAAATCTATATAATTCTATGATTTCATCTGAACGTCCTGAATGGAATAGTTATTTCAAAGAAATTGTACAAGTCACATCTAAGCGATCACCTTGTAATCGGTTAAAAGTAGGTTGTTTATTAGTAAATGATAATCGTATTGTAAGTCAAGGATATAACGGATTTCTTCCAGGATGTGACCATAAAAGTATTGTTCGTAATGGACATGAACAAGCTACGATTCACGCGGAACAAAATGCGTTATGTGATTGTGCAAAGCGTGGAGTTTCTTCCAATGATTGTACTGCGTATATTACTCATTATCCTTGTTTAATTTGCACGCGTCTATTAATTGCTTCAGGAGTGAAAGAAATTAAATATATTGAAGATTATAAAAATGATGAACTTGTCCCTTATTTTTTAAAACAAAAAAATATTTTAATTGAAAAAATATGAAATTTAATTAATTATTTATTTAATTATTAATTAAATTATTTATTTTCTAAAAAGAAGAAATAACTCCAAAATATACAATCTAAGAAAAATACATGGCAAAATAAATAAATCATACTATAAAATACAATATTTGCAAATAATGATTTCTCTTTCATTATCAATGGATAAAATAAATAAACAAAATACAATGCACTTAAAGAGACTAATAACAAAGTAATTACAATTAAAAATCGTAAAAATATTTTATTTTTTGGATAATGTACATATAAAATAGATAATGGTAACCAAAATAAAGAAAAAATAGTAATTCCAAATAATGCAGTAAATAATTGATAATTATGTTGTTCGCTAAAATTAGAAGAAAACATCAAATAAAATAAGGTACATATAAATGCACAAATAATTATAACCAAAGAAATCATATAAAAAGTACGTAAATTTCCTTTAATTGCTCCCCAAAAAGTTTCAATCGATTTTGTTTTATTTAATAATTCATAGTAGGAATATAATAGTAATAATCCAAATATAATAATGAATGCTAGATAAATGGGAGGAAATTTCATTTAAATAGTTGTATATATTATTAATATATTTATTTTAAAAAAGAATTAATAATAAATAATTAATATAGATTATATATATGTATTTCAGTATCTTAACATATATTTTAGGTACACATTATGTGATACGTAATTTATTTTATTTTTCGGATAAAGCAACTAAATATGTATACGATCACAATTTAATTAAACTACCGGAATCTAAATACGAAAAAATAAATGAAGTTATCTATTCAAGTATTCATAGTTTTTGTGCAACTAGTTTCAGCTTACTCGCATTAACTCAGAATAATATCGATTACATGAATTATTTTAATTTACAATTATTACATTCCGAAGAAAATAATGATATGATGATATTAGCACTCAGTTTAAGTTTCAATTACTTTTTAGTAGATTTATTTCGTTGTTTATATCACAAAAAATATTTATTTTTAGTTCATCATTTATGTGCTTTGGAATTATTAATGTATAATTTATATCAAATAGTGAATCAACAACAAGTAGGTTTCTATTCCATGCACAGTTTATTTTTATTAGAATCAAATAATATTTTATTAAATATAGGATTTTTATTAAAAGAATATAAATTTCACTATTCAATAACATGTAGTTTCTGGATTATTCATCTTATATTTTTTGCATTATTTCGTCTTTGTCATCTTCCTAAAATTATGACTATTTATTTATTAAATGATATGAGTCCTTTAGACATACCCTTTATACTTCCGGCAATGATCCTTATTTATAGCGGATCAGTTTATTGGTCTTATCGACAAGTAAGAGGAATTCATAAATATTTAAAAGAACATAGTGTTCTATAATTTATTATTTTAACATTTCTAACCTATTTATAATATTTTTATTATATATTTAATTCTATTTTGTTTTATTTGAAATATATTTTATTTAGATAAAGTATGTCTTTACTGAATAAAATTTTAATTATTCGTCCTATTCATGGATTATGTAATCAAATTAATTCTTTAGTAAAAGGAATATTACTTGCTTATCATACCAACCGTAATTTATATATTGATCAATTTCAAATAGATTGTAACCATATAGAAAAAAGAAACAGCATTGATCAAATATATGATTTAGAAAAATTACAAACGATTATAGACTTTTTAAAGTTGGATGTAAAAATATTGGAAGAAATAAATATTAAAGATAATTCTATTATAAAAAAACTAAATATACAACACGAAAATGATTATAATAATATAATTATAGAAAACTATATGAAAAATAATGAAAATGAATTAATATTAGACATAGAAAATTTATCTTTATTTTTTGATATAAAAAAACATAATTTAGAAGAAATATACGAACAATTAAGAATTAATCTACCATTTCATAATAAATATGTAGAATTATCAGAAAAAATTAAAGAAACATTTCATTTACAAAATTATGTATGTGTTCATTTACGTCTAGAAGATGATTGTTTTGATTATATGAAAAAATGTCTAAATGATCAAGCTATTACAAAGAATGATATTATAAATATTTATAAAAGTGTATATGAAAAAGAATTGGAAGAATTAAGAAAATATAAAGTGAAAATTTACATTTGTACTTCCTTAGGAATTTATTCCAATCAATTAAATTCTTATTATAAAAAATTAAAAAATAAATATAATTTAATTGATAAAAATGACTTAATTAATTCTTTTTCTTTAAATGCTAAAATAAAATGTCGTGAATTATATGGAATCATTGATTTTTTAATTGCTAAAAATGCTAATTATTTTATTGGATGTGAATGGTCATCTTTTTCAATATTAATTAGTAAAGCTAGTCAATTTTATAATAAAAATTCTAAATTACTTGATCTTTGGCAAGCATGCAAATTAGAAACAAAAAAACCAATAAAAAATAATAATTCAGATAATTCAGATAATTCAGATAATAATTTTAATATTAAAGTTTAAATTTATTTAGTATATCGTTAAAAATAAAATGTTGTTTATTATTATAGAAAAATGGCTCGCAATAATATGGATACAACTACACAATTCTTTTTAAACCCTTTGGTTCACCTTATATTATTTATATTATTTATCATCATTATTTTAGCAATATTCAAAGTACAAACCCCTGACTGGTCAGCTGGAGTTGGAGCAAATGCTCATATTGGTGATTTCCGCGGTGGATTTAAAATTGAGACTTTTGATAATTCCAATAACCAACCCTTATTTGTAATGTATTTCGCAGAATGGTGTGGACATTGCAAAAGTACTATGCCTGAATTCAATAAATTAATGGAAAACCCTCCCAATGGTGTCAAAGTTATGAAAATTGATTCAGATGATTCTCAATATAAAGATCTATTGAAATCTCAAAAGGTACAAGGTTTCCCTACTATTCGCTATTATCCTAAGGGATTCAATAGTAATTATTCTGATTACGAAGGAGAACGCACTTATGGGGGATTTATGCAGTTTTTAAATCGTAATAAACCTATGTAAATATACTAAAAAATTAAAATTAAAATTAAAATTAAAATTAAAATTAAAATTAAAATTAAAAAATTTTATTTAAATTTTTATTTAAATAAAAATAAAATGAAATAAAAATCTATCTTAAAGAATTCATTTTTTTATCTTCTCAACTTTTGCTTTCCAACATGCATAATATTTCGAGGCCAACATGATTTTCCGTTTTTTATTATAAATTTTTTTAAAATGTTTTTTTATTTTTTTCTCTCCTTCTTCTACTAAAACTTCTTTAAATTGTTTCTCTAATTTAAAGGAAATAGTATATGCTTCTGTATCATAATAAATTACGTTTTTATATTTTTTTTTATATTTATCTTTCAAATAATTAGCATAGATAATTTTCATTAAATTAAAAATATATTGTACGGTATTATCATTATTATTTATAAAAGTTGCATCTAAATTTTGAATAAATTGATATTCATTTTTATCGTAAATTATCATCCCTATTTTTTCAGTATCTTTTATATATTGAACTGGAAATGGATCCAATAATGCTCCATCTACATAAAGTTGATCTTGATATTTAATGGGTTCATATATAATAGGAATATTCATACTCATTCGTAAGGCTAATAAAACACTCATTTTAGGTGTATTCAAATGATTACAATATTCAGCTATTCCTTTTGTTAAATTAACAATAGTTAAAGTTAAGGTCACTTTACTTTTAATATATAATTCCTCAAAAGTAATATTTATATCTATATTTTTATTCATAAAGCAAGCTTTGAGTAAGTTTTCTGTTTTATTTCCAGTATCAAATCCACAATTAGTTAAAAAATTTTTTATTTTAAATTCCTGAAAATGATCAATGTCAATATGTATTAAGAAATATTTTAATTCATTTAATGTATAACCAATATTATATAAAGTTAAAATAATACTACCAGCTGAACATCCTGTTAAATAACGAAAATTATATAGAGGAATATGCTTATTTAATTCTTGAAGACCTCCTAAAAAAATACAGGCTTTTATACTACCACTACTTAATATTAACTCGTAATTGGGATATTTCATAAATTCTATTAGCAATATTTTTTTATATATTATAAGTATGAATATTCAGAAATACGATTATTATGGAAATTACGAGAATGATAATGATTTAAATTTATTTTCCGTGAAAGATATTCATAAAAAACAAGTAGAACGCGAAAAAAATAGACAATTTATTTATAATAAAATAACGAAAAAATGTTTTCAAAAAGTTAAAGATACAGCAGATAATGAAGAAGAGTATTGTTTTTTTAAACTTCCAGAATTTATTATGGGTTATCCTCTATTTAATATGACAGAATGTGTTATGTATTTAATCAATGTATTAAAAGATAAGGGATTCCATTGTCGATTTGTTCAAAATTTTGTTATTTATATTTCTTGGCATAAACCAAAAAGTGATTTAAAACTTATTGAAAATCCACAATCATTGCCATTTCAAGATCAAACAAAAAATACTTTATTAGAAACTATTCCATTAAAATATAAACCTATAGAAAAATCACAATCATTTGTTGATTTTATTCCAAGAAAAAAGAATATATAGTTTATTACCCACGTGCTCCAATTTTCTTACCAATTTTAAAAATTGAATCTAAAATAAAAATAATAATTAATCCTATCATAATTACCACAATTAAATCAAGTACATCATTTTTGTTTGCATCCATTAAAGAGGATGAATCTGAATTTTGATTACTAAAACCTTCCATCGTATTATGATCAATGTCATTATCATCATTTTGATTATTACGTGAATTTAACATTAATTTATATTTACGAAATTCATTTTCTAATTCAATAATTTTATCTTGTAAAAATTTTTTTTCTATATGATCTTGAAAAGGTGTATAATTACCAGGGGTATCATTCGTAGTTGGCATAACTTTATTTAGTGGATTAAAACGATATTTATGATAATCATCATTTATTGTATTTTCTGGTTCTTTATTTCTTTCCACAAGATTCATATTATTGATTACCTTATTCATATCTACACGTGGATATTCTTGGGTATTAGTATTTCTAGGTTGTTGTGCCTGCATCATGTCTTGATTATGTTGACCATTATTTGGAATGTGATTATCTTGAATTCCCTGAAAATCTTTCCTATTCACTTCATTGTTGGATACAATTTGATTCGTTTGTGGATTTAAGGAATTATTATAATGATTTTGATTTAAATTTTGATTATTCATATTATTCCTATTATTATGTGAACTTATTACTGTATTTATATTAGATGAATTATTATTAGATGAATTATTATTAGGTGCATTATTATTAGGTACGTTATTATTTTGCTTAGAATTATTAGAATCATTATTTTGAAAAGAATTTCCCCAAACTTCTTCTAAAGAACTATAACTTATTTTAGACATAAGGATCCTCTACTTACTACTTAGAAATTAAAAAATTTTTATTTTTTTAATTTACGAAAAAATAAATTTTTATTTTTTAGGTTAAAAAATTTATAATTAAATTTATAATTAAATTTATAATTAAATTTATAATTAAATTTATAATTAAAGTTATAATTAAAGTTATAATTAAAGTTATAATTAAAGTTATAATTAAAGTTATAATTAAAGTTATAATTAAAGTTATAATTAAATTTAAATTTAAAAATTTTTTTTTTTTTATACAATAATAAATTAGATACCTTCTATCAAAATGAATGAAAAAAATAATGCCCTTAAGAATATTATTTCTATATTAATTATTTTATTTTTACTTTTTATTATTTCTTTTCAAGAAAAATTTAATCAATTCATTAGTAAAAAAAATATGAAATTTCTATTACTCTTACTTCTGATTTATATTATATACATGAAATTTGATTTAATTTATTTAATAATTTTTCTATGCAGTTATATTGTTTCTACTACTAATTTTTCAGATTTAAAAAAAAATAATTATATAAAAAAGATTCAAAAAAAAATAGAAGAATTTTTTTCTGATGATTTTAAAAAAAAAAAAAAAGAATCTTTTGAAAATAAAGAAAATTTTTCCACTGATTCTTCTAAAAAAAATAAAGAAGAACTCAATCAATTAGAAAAAAAAATAGATGAAATAAAACAAATAAAGGATTATTTTGATGTAAAACCATTTGCATTACACAATCAAATAATAAATGAATCAGATAATAAAGATACTTCTTTAGAAGAAAATAATTCTTCTTTAGAAAATCAATCTAGTATAGAAAAAAACAATTCTTATTCTAGTATTTCTACTAAAAATTCTGATAATCGTGAGAATTTTATCGAGGAGCAAAATAATCATCAAAATAATAATCAAGAACACAAAGAGTTATTAGAAAAATTAAATCAATTTCAATTTGAAAATTCTTCTGATAATCATGCAAGTCAGTCTTCTCCGATAGAACCTTTTAAAGATCAAGTTTCTGATTTAAATAATTTATTTCAAGAAATTGAAACAAATTTTAAAAATAATATATAATATATAAGTATGGATAACATATTAGCAAATTTATCAATAAGTCCTATTTTTAATGGTTCTGTTATGTTATTATTAAATATTGGAGGAAAATATTTAGCTATGGATTTACCTAAGAATTTAGACAATTTATTTATAGAATATGCAATTTTACGGTATTTAATTTTATTTTGTATATTTTTTATGGCAACTCGAGATATTAAAATGTCAATTTTATTGACTCTATTATATTTTATAGTAATTAAATTTGTAATTAATGAAAATAGTAATTTTTGCTTACTGAAACAGAGTAATAAAAAAGAAGAAATTATAAAAAATGCGTAATAATTAGTAAAAATTTATAATTGTTAAACATAAATAATATGTCTAATAATTTATTTATCCACAAAGAAAATGATTTTTCCCCTAAGAATATATCCAGTATTCCTTTAGGAAATAATATTAGAATTAATAGTCAAAATAATGATTTTAAAAAAGAACAACTAAATACTAATATAAAGCCCATGTTATCTGGAAGTAGTTCAATTAATATTCCGGAAGGGAAAAAGATAAAAATTAAGCCATCTCTTATTAAAAAAGTACCTTCCAATACATTTGGTAGCTTAGCAAATATAAAAAAAAATACAACTATGACATCTGAAGATACTAATGATGATGACGATGACGATGACGATGATGAGGATGATGACTCGGAATCCAATGACATATTATCCAATCATTCAAGTAATTCTGGAACAAACCAAGATGATGATACACAAAGTAATTATTATACGAATGATGATGGCGATGATGACGAGGATGATGACGATGATGATATGACAAATAATTCAGATAGTAGTGATGAATCTTCAAGACCACGTGAAAAAACATATGAAGAAATTCAACAAGAAAAACAACAACTATTATTTAATTTAGAAAGACTGCAGAAACAAGGATATCCTCCTTCTAAAAAATATAGTATGGCTTCTCAATATGATGATTTAAAATATGAGTTTGAACGCCTAAAGAAACAACGTGATGTGGAAAAAAGTATTAAATTTAGTCGCAAGATATTAATGGCAGTCACAAGTGGTGTGGAGTTTTTAAATAATCGTTTTGATCCTTTCGATGTTAAATTAGATGGGTGGTCGGAAAATATGATGGAAAATGTAAATGATTATGATGAAGTATTTGAAGAACTTCATGAAAAATACGGCGATAGTGTAAAAATGGCACCTGAATTAAAATTATTATCCATGGTTGCCGGTAGTGGATTTATGTTTCATTTGACAAATAGCTTGTTCAAAACATCTTCTCCTAAGATGAAAGATATTTTACGTGAAAATCCTGATATAGCACGAAATATTTCGGAGGCAGCGGCGAAGAAAATGAATAATAACATTAATGATGAATTTGGACAAGATGATATGCTGGGTAATTTAATGAAACAAGGTATTAATAACAGGGCTTCAGCAAGTCGTCAATCAGGACCCTCTAACTTTGGGCAAAAAACAATGAGTGGTCCATCTGATATTGATGACTTAATTGACGAATTAAATGCAGATGATGCATCTGTAAGTTCTAACGAAAGCTTAAATTTGCGTTCTTCTTTGAAAAAATCAAAAAAGAAGAAAGGTGGTTTCCAACTAGATTTATCTGATTAAAAGAAAAAATAATTTATTTTTGAATTATGTTAAAATATTTTTTAGAATCATTTTATATTCATATTAATTTGATAAAGACCTTGTAAAAAAGAATCAGCAAGATCATCTTTTTTCTTATGTGTTAAGAAAAAGGCTAAATTTTGTTCATCATTATTTAAAAAATATTTAACATGTTCTACAGCCATCTTTTTCTTTTCAGTATATGTTAGCTTAGGATTCTTTGATATTTTTTGATTATCTTTAATTTTTTCTTCGTTATTTTCATCATCATTATTTACTTCTTCTTCGTTATTTTCTATATTCTCAGTTTTTTCATCAATAGGAGGATCATTATTTTCTATAGTTTCATTTGAAGTCAAAGTTGTATATTGTATAATTAATTCTTCTTGATTATTTTTCTTTTTCTTAGAAATTTTGACTTTTTTCGCATTTCTTTCTGCCAATTTTTTTTCTTTTTCTTCTTCTTTTACTTTATTGAGATCAATAAATGGTCCTTTATACATTTTTAATTTATTGGATGCATTACAAAAATCAATTTGTTTTATTTTCTTTTCTTCTATTGAATTTAGTACTTTGCCATACATTAAAAAATAAGAGTAAACAATCATTTGAATGGATTTCATTTGCGGATTTTTTAAAGATGGTTGATTTTCTATTACTACATAATTGACATCTAATAAATGAGGTATTTCATTTAATTTCTTAGGTATATTTTCAAATAATAAATTTCTATTTTTCTTCATTTCTTTATTTTCCATTAAGTTAATGATTCCCCAATGAATAATTTTATATTTTTTCATATTTTTTTGATAATGGTGTTCATGTATTGTATCTTCAAATTCAATGATACAATAACTTAAATTAATAATTCCTACATCCCAAGAACAGATTTTCATAATTATTCTTTATATTTTTAGTATTATTTTATGTATTTAATTCTATACTAGTAAATATGTTTTTAAATAAAAAAAGTAAAATGTTTTAGAATAATTATTAAATGATTTATATTTAATTATATATAATAATTAAAAAGTATTTAGATAATAAAATATTGAATACATGATGATTATATGATGATTATATGATGATTATATGATGAGTAAAAGTAATAAAATTACTTGGTAGGATTAATTTGTCTATCATAAAATTTGAAACCATTATCTACAGTATTATATCTACCCATATTAGTTCCAGAGACACAGTTTCCTTTAGAATTGGTATAACCATACTTATTATGATAGTAGTTAGGTTCTGAATAAGGAAGGAAGTAACAATTTAAATAATTAGTTTGGTCAGGAAATCTTCTATACCAGTAAGAATAGTATGTGTATGGATCACCACAAACATCTTTGTAAGTTCCAGCTTTATTTTGTTTGAAAAAATATTTGAAATCAGCTTTAGGGTTGGTATAGATAGAACCTTTGGGTACGCACCAAGATTCACCACAGTTTGTTAAATTATAACTATCGTATGCAAATTTATTATAATTCCAAGATTGAGCATAAGAAGGAGTCCCTCTTAGTCCTTTTCCTTTATAAGTTGGATTTCCACAAGGCATTTTATAATATATAATAATATTTTTTTTTCAATGTATTTAAAAATAAAAAAGTATTAATTTTTTTAAATTAATTAATTTTTAATTTAAACTTCTATTTTTCAAGTAAAATAATTTACATTTTATATACTTCATTTTTTCTTAGAATATAAAATTATAAAATAATTTAAGGTATGATTTTATTTTTCTATAAAATTTTTAGATCCATAAAAGATTGTAGTGTATTATTAGGATTAGTCACTGGTTTATTTCTCTTTAATTTTAATGAATTTTGAGTTTTATTCAGTATATTTTCATTTACACCATTCACTAAAGTATGTCCAAATACTTTGTTATGATTAACGGATTCTTCAATTTTTGGAATAATAGATATGAGTGGTGGAGAAATTACATTAAATAATTTATTATTTTCTAAAGCATTTTCTCTAAATTCTTCAATAGATAAGTATCCGCCAAACATTTTTAATGTTTCACGTGGAGGTGCTAAATTAATTTTCACAAAATTTTTATTATATAATTTCTTATACATCAAATTTAATAAACTATATTTTTCATACATGTCATTATCACTATTATTGAAATTATAAGATGCTGCACAATTAAAACTACAGAAAATTCCCTTTACATAAAATTTATCACGCTTATAAAATTGAGGTAAACTACATGGAATATTTTCAAATTGATGACAACACCACCAACACGCAGTACTTGTTTTTTCAGGCCATACATTGGTATTATTTGCATTGATAAACTCATATAAAATATTTCTTAAATTTTTTTTAATAACTTTATTATTATTCTTAGAATCATGTTGCCATGCTTGTTCATTATTATCATGTACATTTTCAATACCATCATTTTTTTCTAATATATTTCCTAAAGAATTTGGATTTTCTATTTGATTTGCTTTTTCATTATCTATTTCACCCAAGGATGAGGAAGAGGAAACAAATTGATTTATTTTTTGATTTAAATGGTCATTAACTGATTGAATATCATCATATTGAGGTTGTTTTTTTATTTCATCAAAGCTTAATAATTCCTGATAATTCATTAAATGATTTTCATTATTTTCTAATAAATTATTTTGTGTAGGTAGATTTGTCTGTGAAAAATTATTATTATTATTTTCTATATATGAAAAATTATCTTCATCAATTGGTTCAGGATTATTTTTTTTATGTATTTCATTTAAATGAATTGGTAGGTGTAATATTAATGTTTCATTTTTATTTTCTTCATAAAAGGTCTTTGGTAATTCTTTTACCGAATAAACTTTTTCCTTGGGCTTTCTTCCCCTTTTTTTTGGAATTTTTTCAATTTCTAATTCTTCTGGAGTTTTAATTTTAGGTTTACGTCCTCTCTTTTTTAATATTTTTTCAGGTTTTATTTCTTCTTCTTTATTCTCTTCTTCAGCTTGTTTATCCTTCAATCCACTTGAATTATGTTCTTCTAATTTTTCTTGAATATTTTCGTTAGGTTGAGTAAGATTTTTTGGTTTACGCCCTCTTTTTTTGGGTTGAATACTTACATTAATATTATTTGACATTTTTTTTTCTTCAGAATTTAGCAAAGTTGATATTTCACTGTTTTCTTGGACAGGCTCATTTAGTAATACTTCAGAATTATTCATACTTCTATAAATAATCTGATTTAATTGTTTTTAAATTCATTTTATTTTTAAAAAAAATGTATATAAATAGTAGATGACAAGTAATTCATTGCAGTCTGCACAATTTAATCCTTATTTCCAATATATAAATATAAATAATACAAAAAAAAATGACTTGAAAAAATTTTTAGAAAACCCAACGAATACTGAATCTAAAATAAATCTGAACCCTTTTTTACCAAATTTCTATTTAACAACAACTGGAAGTAATAGTAATCAAGTAATTACTAATTTTTTTGAAATATTATTTCATATAAAAGA
>Ga0181562_10001411_pt1 | contig 19287 bp, 17 predicted proteins | sample 011ome_26_FD_139344 | JGI IMG/M metagenome (GOLD analysis project Ga0181562, IMG submission 139344) | Coastal salt marsh microbial communities from the Groves Creek Marsh, Skidaway Island, Georgia - 011511BT metaG (megahit assembly) | ecosystem: Environmental > Aquatic > Marine > Intertidal...
GGGAGGGCCTCCGCCATGGCTGCATGTGCCGCATATGGACCATCGATGCAGTTGTTCTTCGCAGCGCTCAACAGGACGAAGTGGATCAATACAGCTACCGAGAACAGGAACACGCCCTGCGCTACAAGTACCCGACGTGGATCAAATATTCTCCAGATCCGTGAGAAGGGTTGCGTTAGAATCATTTCATCTCTCCATTTGGAATCACGACAAGCCCGTCAAGCCGGACAGTCGCTAGGTTAAGGTGATAGTCCCGGATTACATTCCGAACCAGGGCTGCCACTTCCATACAGCAATGTGAGCCGCGCTGGCGATAGCCACAAACGTCCACATGCCTTTTTCGTAAGACTTCATGAACTCGCTAGCTTCGCTAGCAGTGAGTCCTGACATGCCTACATTTTCATCACTCATGGTTTTTCCTCCCATGTAGTAGTTCGCGATCTGTCGCAGCTCAGTAATAAATACCGTGTTACGACGTCCTTCATATGACCGTAGGTGCAGAGCACGGCGAGTCAAATGATCTTCCCGGAGAAACGCCTATCTGAGCACGCAACCCTGGGTAGATTTGTCCACACTGTTCTGTGGAGGCGAGGGCTTAGCAGATGCCCTCGCGAATTAATTTATTCACTCTCTGCCGAGCTATTTACTGGTCACCACCGGTTGTCGTGTCCGTCATACCGCTTGCAGTTTCAGGCATCTGTTCAGCTTCCTCGGCAGATGCCTCAGGCTCCGGCCTGGCGAGCTTCGCAAGGTTGGGATAGTCCTTGATCATGTTCGCGCCAAGCAGGGGCTTGTAAGCGCCTTGGTGACAAGTTTCGCAGTTAACCTTTTGCGCATCGCCAAGCTTTCCAAGGCGGTGGGGTGGTAGCCAATCAGTGGTCGGATTAACGTACTCGTTGTTCATCTCACGGACCATTCGGATGCCGTGCCACGCCCGCACTCGCTGTGGTGAACTTTCTTCCCAAGAGAAGAAGGCACGTGAGTTGTGGCAATAGGTACAGTTAACGCCGAGTGCACTGGAGAAGTGCATCATGAGGCTGTAACCCCACTCAGATTCTTTCAGTGATACCCCACCTTCATCTCGTAGCGCCGTTGTGCCGGCATGACGTCCATTACGATCGTCGAGTAGATAAGGGGTGAAAGGGTCGACAGGGAGCGACGCTAAGCCAGCTGCAACTGATGAAACATTCTGCATCTGGTTCTTCATACCACCCGCGACCTTATGGCCTGGGTTTATATTCCAAACGTACTCAGGCACGTTGTTGCCACGGTGACAGGTGTAGCAGGTAACGCCTGCGCCACCGACGTGCTGGCTCCAGTTTTCGTTGGCGTTCTGCGTCATCTGAATCATGACTCGCGCAACTTTCTTGGTGTAGAGCGTATCAGCGGCAAAGCCTTCACCTGCGACGTGGCAGTAATTACAGCCTTCTTCAGGTGAGACCCACTGTGTTATCGCCGCCATTAAGCGCGTGAACTCGCCGACAGAGAGATCACCCAATACCTGAACATTTTGATAAATGTCCTTTGCCTTTGGTCCCACAGCGGGTACGGCAGGTATTGCTTCTGGCATGACGTTATCAGCCGCGAGCTCGTCGAGACGGTCTGGGTTATACAAACCTTCCATTCCGGTGCCTCGATAGCCCCATTGAGTTGATTCGGGTGGTGGCATTTCGCAGCCACCGAGCAATAGCGCAGTGCCCAGACCAACAGTTGCAAAGAGTTTGGTCGTTAGCGTTTTCATTGTGCACCCTCAGTCAGTAGTGGATCGATGGCGGCTTCGCCAATCATTGGATAACTTGGAACCAGTCCGTGCTTCATGCCCCATAGGTACCAGTTCTCAACAACGGTGCCCGTTAGGATGATGCCGATACCGCCGGTAACGCAGGTCAGTACACCGAACCACCATGCCCATTTATGGATTGACTCCATTGAGGCGTTAAAGCCCATGGTCCATCTCCAGAAGAGGGCGCCGCGCTCAGCAGCTGTGCCGCGGTCAGTGATCTGGTCGATTTCTCGATCTGCGCCATACCGGCTAGTCGCGAGAATGGTGGCGCCGTGCATGGCGAAAAGAACTGCGGATCCGTATAGGAAGAAAATGCTCCACATGTGGAAGGGGTTGTAGAACAAGTTCCCGTATCGGAGCGAGAAGGCCGCCGTCCAGTCGAGTTGTGGGAAAATCCCGAAAGGCACAGCCTCTGACCAGCTTCCCATCAGTACAGGGCGAATAAAGCCAAGTACCAGGTAAAGCCAAATAGCGGCAGCAAATGCCCAAGCCATTTGGTTGCCCATTCCAAGGTTGTTGCTCAGCGAAAAGGTCCGCCACCACCACAACATAATGGACAACGTGAGGAAGGCACCGGCGATCAGCCACCAACCACCATCATTGAGCGGGGGGAAAGATAAGCCGTATTGAGGGCCAGGGGGCTCAAGTGCCAACCAGAAGAGCTGGCGCACAAACTCAATGGGATCCCAGTTCACAGACGCAAACATGTTGAGTCCGATGATTAGGAAGGCAATGGTGCCCGTGAATAGGGCAGCGACACCCAGAGGACCTAGGTAGATAGGGCCAATCTGAGCATCACCTAACTTACCCATCCAGTAGCTGTGAGTCAGGATACCTGTCCGATCATCGTGAGTATTCTCGACGGGGACGCCTGCGTAGTCCGGTGCCGCGACCTGAACTGTTGTAAAGATATTTTGATATTCAATCATCGTTCTGATCCCCTTATCAGTACCAAATTGGCAGCGTTAGCCACCAGTTCCACCATTCAGGCCATCCTTTCGTCCAGAATGGTCCACTGATAACAATACAAACGGCGCTCCAGAAAGCCGCAGAGATAGCAACAAACATACCGAGACGGTGGATGCCCAATGCGCCGATGGAGTAGCCAATATCGTCACGGAAGAACGTGTTTTCATGCTCGCCCGTTTTCACTGTCTCACCCGCCCGGGGATTGGTAGCCATTAGGATGAGCGAACCATGCATCGACAATGCGAGTGCCGTTGTGAAGAAGAACGTCACTGCGAGCATGTGTGCGGGGTTGTAATGAAAGTGGAGGAACTGATATCCCACGTTAGATACCCAGTCCAGGTGACTCATAATGCCGTAAGGGAAGCCGTGACCCCATGCACCTAAAAGCACCGGTCGAATGATGACAAGCGTTACATAGGCTAGAACGGCAAACGAAAACGCAAAGGGGACGTGCAAGCCCATTCCGAGCTTTCGCGATATCTCCACCTGGCGAAGAATCCACGATACGAAGGCGCCCGTCGCACAAATCGTGATGATTTGCCAAAGTCCGCCCTCCTTCAACGGTGCCAATCCCAATCCATATGACAGATCGGGTGGTGCGATATTTATTCGCCAAATGTTCCACGTATCGCCCAGGGATGCGCCATAGAATATTAGTGCTGTTCCTGTGACGGCGAAGAAAAGGGTCGTTATCCCGAAGAAACCGACGTAAAACGGCCCCATCCAGAAATCGAAAAGATCTCCGCCGAGAAGGGTTCCCCCTCGGACTCGATACTTTTTCTCAAAGCTCATCATCGACATTGCATACTTCTCCCTTCCGAGCGCCAGGCGCTCCGTTCTCATGGTCCTCGGTGGCTCTTGGACCTCGTTATCTATCTCCAAGCCCGAAGGCTTGGAACCACGCGTAGCTAAATTCTCATGAAGGCATAGGGCGCGACACTGCTTGCTGCTCGTTTCGCTTCTTGCCAACAATTAAGTTCGTGCTGTCGCACCAACTTCACCCGGTTAATCACTGCCTGCCCCAAAAACCACATGAACATAGTGATAAACAGCAACCGAAACTGAAGGTGCTCCCAAACAGTCTTTCGTTCTGTATTTCGCTTGGTTGTGGTCATACTTCCTCCCGTCATCGACGTTTGTCGTGCCGCGTTGTTGTAATTCGTATTGCTCATGCAGCTCCCCTTAACTGGAGATCTTGGCCTGCATTGAGTACATGTATTTCGGCCACCGATTCCGAGTCATCTTCTCGAGCAGCTTGCTCTGCGCTGTCCCGGAGACGTTTGGCTGCGGAAATCCGAACTAGCACCGGTTGCTCTTCAATAATCTGATCCAGAAGCGTCTGCGCATCGTCCAGCCAAGGGAGGCTCGCGCGCGTCGGCGTGGCAATGGTTTGATCAAGGTCTGTGCCCAGTGGCAAGATATTGAAAAGTGCGTCAAAGAGCGCGTTGCAAACTTCCTGAATTAAGTAACAGGCACCTGCATAGCCCATAAACGGCGTGCCGGTATGACGCCGAATAATGGTGCCGGGCAGCGACGCGGGTATAAACATGCTCCTACCGCCTGCTTCTGCGACATACATACGCTCGTTGTAGCCGCCAAACACAATCAGAGGGCCAGTTCGATAGATGGCTTCTCTCACCTTTTTGTTGTCGGGTTTTACGCCCGCTTTTCGTGAGTAGTGGAAGGCACAGGGCAGCCCCAGATCCTCTTCCAAGAAGTGTCTGAGTCCACGGGTATAGGTTTCAGTGGCGACAACACCAAAGTTGGCCGTTGCGAAAAAGTCTTGAGTAACAGATCGCCAAAGATCCCAAACAGGTTTGAGCGTGGTCATCTTCTCTTGGGCGATAAAGGGCTCTGGATCGATATCCAGCAGTTCTCCAAGAGTGCGCAGGAATTTGGTTGTGCTATTCAGACCAATTGGCGCCTGTAGATAAGGCTTTTCCAAGGTTTCGCAAAGCTTTCTTCCGAATTCTCGATACATACAGATGTTCACAGCTGCATCGTCGAGTTTCGAAATCTCATTGAGGTGACAACCCAATGGGAACACCATGTTGACCTCGACGCCCATTCCGGCAAGTAGCCGTTGGATTTCAGCTAGGTCTGACCATGTGTTGAAATACCCGTACGCAGGACCAATGATATTGACGGTCTTAGACGGTGCATCTGATGAATTCTTCGCTTTACGTTTTTTGCTGGCACCATATTGCTCCCAGAGCCAAACGAGTGCGCGGTCGGCACTTTGCCATTGATCTTCGTCAATGGTGCGGGGCAGGAAGCGCTTAATATTAGTGTCTTCCGGCGTCACGCCACCGCCGATCATCTCGGCGATAGAGCCTGTGACTACGACCGAAGGCTTCTTAGGATCAAGCGTTTGATGCGCTCGACGAAGTGCACCTTCAGTGCCGTGTTGCCCGAGTTCCTCTTCTGCAAGTCCAGTTACCACAATGGGTAGTTCGTGCGGAGGTAAACCATCGGTGTAGTGAAGTACCGACGTCACAGGTAAATTCTCGCAACCTACGGGGCCGTCAATGATGACTTGCAGACCTTTGACAGCTGTGAAGACATAAACAGAACCCCAATAGCCGCCGGCGCGATCGTGATCAAGTACAAGCATTAGCAGGTACCTCCCACGCCCGTTTTGGCGATAATTTCGGGTGTCCAGACACCGCTGGTTGGTCCTTCACCGACACCTTCGAAGAAAGACTCCATTGCTATCATGCGAGGCTGGTTAGCGAGGGCACTGTTAATGACTTGTGCCACCGAGCCGGCGCCAGCGGCTCCCATGAGTGGGCGAGCAGAGATAAGGTTTGTGAAATACAAGCTTGGAAGAGATCGCTCTTTCGCTTTCTGTACAATGGGGGTCGTACCGATGACGAGATCAGGCTGGAAGGTCTCCATCGCGATAAGATCATCCTCGAGTGACGCTCTAAACTTGACCGAAACGCCCTTGCTCTCGAGCCATTCGGCATCTAGTGCCGAAAATTCAGTTTTAGGGCAAGCGGAACCAACATAGGCAACGTCAGCACCACTTTCTATCAGTAATCTTGCAACCAGGAGCTCAGAACCTTCGTAGCCCGACAGTGTAATCTTGGCGTCAATTGGGTTGCTGTCCAGTGCGGCGCGAATAGCACTTTTTTGCGTGCTGATCGCGGCGTCGATTGAGGCTCGATCAGTACCCAAGAGTTCACCCATGGCTTCAAGCCATGCAGCAGTGCCTTCAACACCGACTGGCGCTGATCCTAGCAAGGGTCGTCCCGCTGCTCTAAATTGGCGCGCGGTTGCTGCGTAAAACGGATGTATCATCGCCGCGGCTTTGCAGTCGAGAGCCGCGTAAAGCTCTCGCCACTCTCGGGTAGGTACTACAGGTCCTGCAGCAGCACCTAGTGAGTCGAGAAGTCGATCAATAGTAATCGCATCGACAGGAAACATTTCGCCCACGAGTGCGACGGTCGGCTTACCTTTTTGGGATTCACTCTGAACCGGGCGTGCGACTGGGCCTGCTTCGATTTCACCTCGAGCGTATTGCAACATGGCGCCAGCAAGCACATCTTTTGCCTCAGCATGCGTCGGGACTCCGAAGCCTGGGACATCGATGCCCACAATTCTCACCCCGTTGATTTCTTTCGGGAGGAGGTCAAGAGGCACGCCAGACGCGGTTGGCACACACAAATTAATGATAACTACGGCGTCATTAGCTTCAGGATCTGCGAGATCGTGAGCGGCTTCGCGGATATCTTCGAAGAGCTTTCCTGTTACGAGGGATTCCGAGTCGAAAGGAACGTACCCCACGGTGCGCTTTGCGCCGTAGAAGTGCGACGTAAAGGTCAGGCCATAGACGCAACAGGCTGATCCTGACAGAACCGTTGCCGTTCTGCGCATTCGGAGACCTACACGTAATGAGCCAAATGCAGGACACATGCTTTGCGGTTGATCGTGTGGGCCCTTGGGGTAATCCGCGGCAAACTGCGCCATGAGTTCGTTTTTACCCGCCGCGGTGGCCGCGGCCGCCAATTGCTCGGCGCTAGCATGGCACCCAAGTTCCTTTGTCTCGATAATATCGACGTCAGACGTTGTCATAGACGACCTCGAGAGACGGCTTGTTGAGTGTTTCGACGCTGCACAGGTCTGCAAGTGTGGCGGGTTGGAGTACAACGTTCCGACCGACCTCGTCGCTATCAAATAGCCCCAAGAGTTCATCTTGAGTCATTGGTGTTGGTCTGTGAGGGGACGATTCAGCGGCATTTTTTGCTAGTCCAGCGAAAAGAGAGCCCCATTCACCGTCAGGGTGTCCAATAATTTCGTAACTGGCGCTTTTGCGACGAATATCTTCATTTGCTGGAATAGAGGCGAGCTCGGGAATGCCGACTGCCTTACAAAACGCTTGAGCCTGACCGGTTCCGTCATCCTTGTTAGTGACCATCCCCGCAACACCAACATTTCCGCCCAGTTTTCGGAAATATTCGACCGCCGAGCAGACATTGTTGGCTACGTAGAGTGATTGAAGGTCATTAGAGGCAACGACGATGACTTTCTGGCACATATCACGCGCAATAGGGAGGCCAAAGCCACCACAGACGACATCGCCAAGGAAGTCGAGCAATACGTAGTCAAAGTCCCAATCGTGGAAACCCAGTTTTTCAAGTGTTTCGAAGCCGTGAATGATGCCTCGTCCGCCGCAACCACGGCCAACTTCTGGACCACCGAGCTCCATGGCATAAACACCATCGCGTTTGAAGCATACGTCTTCAACACGACATTCCTCACCCGCCGCCTTTTTCGCGGACGCGGTTTCGATAATAGTTGGACACGCTTTCCCGCCAAAGAGAAGCGACGTGGTGTCACTCTTGGGATCGCATCCGATGAGCAGTACTTTTTTGCCCTGCTGAGCCATCATGTAGCTCAAATTTGCGAGCGTGAAGCTCTTGCCAATGCCGCCTTTGCCATAAATGGCGATAATTTGCGTGCCTTCGGCATTATCGGCTGAAGTTGCAAGTAGGTCTGCCCGTTCTCCACTTGCTTCTAAGCCAGGATCATATTCAGTTGCGGTTGCAATTGTTGCGCTCATATCGATCTCCAGTCGATGACCATTTTTAGACAGCTGTTATCGTTGAAGGCGCGGTCGTAGGCTGATTCGGCTTGGTTAGCCGGCAACACATCGGTAATGAGATCGGTTAGATCCAACCTCCCGTTAGACGCGAGTTCTGCTGTTTCTTGTAGGTCTTGGGGTTGCCATTCCGCACTTATTAAGAGATTGATTTCCCTCATAAATGCGGGTGGAAAGTCGAACGTCACAGCGGAGGAATAAAATCCAGCCATGACAACTGTCGCTCCGGGGCGACAGCGTGAAATCATTTGATTAAGAGCGTCGGCACTGCCACTGACATCGCAGACGACGCCATAGTCGTGCCGCGCGTCACTCTCCATATCACAAACACGGTAATTACCTTTGCTGACCCGTCGCTGTGGATTTGTCTCCCATACAACGGGAGACTGCCCGTAGAGTGACTCGGTTAGCCGAGCCAACAGTTGCCCTAATACCCCGTGTCCAACGATAAGTTCGGGTGGGCCTACAGATTCACTCCGTCTGAGAGCATGCCGCGCTGTTGCTGCGAGAGCGAGCAGCACGCCATCTTGAGCAAGTCCATCATTGATAGGGACAAGTCGGTTTTCGGGGCAAACGACGTGACGTGCGCTTCCACCAAAGAGGTTTTTTGCGTCGGTAAATCCGACGCCGCCTGGGACGAAAACGCGCATGCCTTCAGAAATACTGGAGCCCTTTGGTGCTTGTATTACTCGACCTGTCGTTTCGTAGCCGGGAACCAGTGGATAGCCCAAACCCGGAAAGGGTGGCATCTGCCCTGTGAGCATCAATCGCTCGGTACCTGTTGATATTCCCGACCAGTGAGACTCGATGAGACATTCATTGGCTGTGGGTGCGCGCAGAGAGGCCTCTCGAAGCTCTAAGGCTCCGGGCTTTTCAAAAATAACCGCTGTTGTCTTTTTATAATTCACGGTTGTAAGAGCCTCAATTCCAGTCGCGTGCAGACTGGGTCTGTCAAAAAAACAGTTACACCATTAATGTAATAATAATGGTACACATAAAAGTGTCAATAAAAAATGACATTTGGTTTCTTTGCTGTGATAACTCGCACTAACGCTGGAATGTGCGTCTTTTTTTCGCGTATTCCTCTGAATCCCGCACGCTTGAGCATTTTCGTTAGTTCAGATTTGGTCCTTGGACGACCGCTACCCATTGCCCATAGATAAAAACCAAAATAGGTGTGCCCAATGGGTTCAGCACCACGTGTTCCGGCCATTGGTTCGGCAATAATGAGTTGTCCACCGGCTGGAAGTGCATCAAAGCACCGCGATAGGAGGTGTTCGACTGGTGCGTCATCGTGGTCATGTAGAATTCGCACGAGACTGATGGCATTGAAGTCGTGGGGCAACGCGTCTTTGAACATGTCGCCCGCGAAAGTTTGCAACAGATAACTGTGCTTGGGTGGCATGGAGGCTATAACTTGAGGTAAATCGAAAACCGCGGTTTCTGCGCTGGGAAAACGCTCGGAGGCTAATTTGGAGAACGTCCCTGTACCACCACCTACATCTAGAAGCCTTGTTTCGGCTGATAAATTAATGGCATCCAGAATGTGATTGGCGATTAAGTGCTGCGAATCTGCCATGAGTTCGCTGTACCTCGCTGCTGCTGCTGGGTCGCTATGATCGCCATCAACATAGGGCCAGTAGCCTCTTAAAGACGCTTGCTCTCTGCGGCGCAGTAGCTTTGCCGGGTCCGCCAAGTCGTGATAGAGCAAATCATGGTGACGAAGCATGCTCTGGACACCCGGATTGCCATGTATCGAGGCTCCAAGCTCCCCTAGAGTCCAATGTGTATCGCTGGCTTGCTGCAGTAAGTCGATGGAGGTTGCAGCCTGCACTAAGGTGAAGGCCGCTTCTCTTTCCAAATCGCAGTGATCGGCGATTTCGTCCAAGGTGGCAATTCGATCTTTGAGACATTCGAGTAAGCCCAGCTTATATGAAGCGCTTAAGGTCTGGGAATACACAAAGCCAGCAAGAATGTGGTGTAAATCGGTCGCTCGTTGTCGCGCGATCGACTGACTAATGGGGAGTCTCGCGGCCCATTTCTGAAAAGTGGAACTACGCAGCAAACGGTTGCGCCATAGAAGGAATCGAGCGTAGCGACTTTTTGGTTTATCGCCGCTAAGCTCGAAATTTTGGCTTGCTACTGATCGCGAGGGCATTAGGCCGCCACTTGGCCGAGCTTTGCAGGAATAAAACGACTCGACTGGGCTCGCACCAGCTTGTAAAGCATATTTTGCCCTGCACAAGAGGGCATGCTGTCTAGGCCTGATTCTAGGCAATCCTTCAGCCGGCTAACGGCCCCTTCGAGACCAAGCTCGCGAACGGCACTGGGACGATCGAGCTTTACATCAATCCCTACGGGTTTTCCGAGTGTCTCGGAGTCAGAGACTGCATCTTTTATATCATCGGCAATTTGATATGCCTCGCCGATACTCGCTCCAAGATTAACCCAGGGTCCTGGGTCTACCCCGGCAGATGCAGCGCCGGCGCAGGTCGCTGCAACAAATAGGGCGCCGGTTTTTGCGCGGTGATAACGTGATAGATCGACGCGCTGCTCGCATTCCCAGGCTTGGCCTGCACAGATACCATGTGGCGCACCAACACCCCTCGCAACAATCGCTGTTACGAGAGGTACTCGCTCGATTCTGACAGCGTGGACAGCATGCGCAGCCAGGGTTTGGAAAGCTGCGACGATTAGCGCATCGCCCGTTAGTACAGCAATCCGCTCGCCAAACTTGGCGTGAACCGAAGGCTTCCCCCTCCGTTGAGTGGCATCGTCAAAGCAGGGTAGATCGTCGTGAACTAAAGACGCGCAATGCAAAAGCTCAACGGCAGTTGCCGCTGCGCTCGCAAGACCTACATCGCTCGAATTGTTGGCCAGAGCCACAGCTTTACAAAGCTGCGGTCTCACTCGGGCGCCACCGGGAAAAACCGCATAGTTTAGCGCTTGTGACAACAGTGGCGGGCATTGAGCGGTGGCATGCTCCGCCATCGCCTCTTCTATGTGCTGTTCGCAATCAAGTAATGCGTTGTCCATGGCAAATACTCCGCGGGAGGGTGTTATTTTATTTGTACATTTATCATGTCTATATTACTTTACACATTACGCCGATCTTGCAGGCCCTGCAAGCGGTGAGCCAGAGATAAATGATGGAGCAGCGACCACTAGCAAATACCGAAGGTTTGGGTTTCGATTTTCCGGTCCGCAAAAATGGCTATCGATGGTGGTATGTCGATGGATTCAGTGACTGCGGCCAGCACGGTGTGACGTTAATTTTCTTCATAGGCACGGTTTTTTCACCCTTTTACGCTTCAGCGCGAAAGCGAGGCGATGCAGATCCTCGCGATTTCGTGTGCGTGAATGCGGTGTTCTATGAGCCCAAGCATAAGTATTGGGCTATGACCGAACGTCGAATGCTTGATCTGCAAACGACGCCTAATTCGGTAACCATCGGTCCCTCATCGATGACGTTCGATGGTCGTTTTCTTAAGGTGGTAATAGATGAGCGCTCTGCGCCGATGCGCCGGCCCATTCGGGGTACTGTGTCTATCGATTTGCAAGAAAGAACAGATAAGTGCTACGGCCTGCATTCGGGCGGTGAGCATCGGTGGTGGCCTATTGCGCCTACAGCAAAAGTAGATGTGTCGTTGGAAGCGCCTGCTATAAAGTGGTCCGGTAAAGCTTACATGGATACCAATGGTGGAACAGTGCCATTGGAAGAGACTTTTAGTGATTGGCACTGGTCTCGTGCGGATCTTGGTGATCACTCGCGCATTGTTTACGAAGCGCATGCTCGTGACGGCGAATCCTGCCTACTCACTTTATTCGGTAACGGCAAACAGGGTATGGCCGCGGAGCACGCTGCACCCCGGCGGGATCTCGGTATCGGGCCTGTATGGAGAGTGAAGCGTCCTGCTCGTAGCTACCAAGGATTTACAGTGCAAAAAACCCTCGAGGACACACCGTTTTATACTCGAAGTCATCTCCATGACGCCTCGGGCAACAGTGTGATGCATGAAAGTCTAGATTTGGACCGCTTTTCGTCTTTCTGGGTCCAGAGCTTGTTACCGTTTCGCATGAGGAAGATTACTTACGGCTTATCGAAGGCGGGCGACTCGAGCGTTACGATCCCTTTCTCGAAGAGTCTCAAATAGATCCAGCATCCACAGAGTGCGAACTTTGAAGGGGTCTGAGTTCACTGGTGGCGCTGTTGTCCCCGTTTCAACCACGGCGTCGATAAGAAATTGATTTTGCGGCAATGCGGGGGTATCGATTCTTTCGCTACTTGCCTGGGTGAACACAATCGCGGTGGACAGCAAGCCAAATTTCTTTCCTGTAGCAACGATCGCACGCTGGTCTACCGAGTTATAACCTAGGTCCCCAACTTTATCGCCGATGGCTGAATAGAGCTTTCGTGCTGCTCTTATACCTGGTTGGTATTTCCGAGGTAATTGCGCAATGCCATTGTCCGCCCGTTGATAAAGCCACTGGGCTCGTTGTAATAGTCGCTCTGTGACTGCGCCAATCCCTTCGTTGAATTGTGGGGTGGCTAACAATTCCTTTGGATCTATGCCCTCCGATACTAACTCGTCTAACGGTAAGTAAATTCGACCCCGTCGCGCATCTTCGCCCACATCTCTCGCAATGTTGGTGAGTTGCATGGCGGTACCAAGGTCCGCGGCTCGTGCCAGTATTTGAGGGTCACGGACGCCCATCAGTACCGACATCATGACACCTACCGCACCTGCGACACGGGCGCTGTAGTCGTAAACATCATCAATTGAGTGATAGATCTTCCCCTCTGCATCCCAAGCGAAACCCTCAAGTAGGGCGTTTAGAAGGCCTCGGGGCATGTGATAGGTATGTACGATCTGGGTCAAGACGCGGTCGGTGTGTCTATATTCGGGTTTGGCGTCATAAATTTTGTCTAGCCTTTGGTGAAGGAGTTCAAGTGCGGCTTTTGGGTCGTCGCCTTCATCGACAAGATCGTCAGCTTCCCGGCAAAAAGCGTAAAGCCCGCAGGCGGCGTGTTGCATAACTGAAGGCAGTAGGTGCGATGCGAAGTAGAACGAGCGTGAGCCATTTGACAGCTGTTGCTTACAAAGACCCATGTCTGTGCTGGGCGTTGGCAGAAAATGGTTAACTGGCATACGTTACCGCGGGAATCAGGCTGTCGATCACTTTTGCCGATGACAGCACCGCAGGCATTCCGGCCCCAGGGTGAGTGCCAGCGCCTACTAAATACAAACCATCCACTTCCTCGCTCTTATTGTGGGGTCTGAAGTAGGCGCTTTGGGTAATACGAGGTTCCAGAGAGAAGCCTGCGCCTTTGACCGAGTTGAGTCTGTTCTGGAATTCCAATGGCGTTAGCATCAGTGAAGTAGCCAGGTTTTCTCCAAGCCCGGGCAGGCAGGTCTCTTCTAGTCGTTCCTCAACGGCCTTCCTGAAGCTCTCCGCATGTGTGGTCCAGTCAGTACCGGAATCAAGGTGAGGGACCGGTACCAACGCATAAAACGTGTCGCACCCTTCTGGTGCCATTGAAGGGTCCGTGGCGGTGGGACGATGCAGATACAGGCTGAAATCTTTGGTTGGTTTTTTGTGCTTGAAAATATCAGTCAGTAGGCCTTTGTACCGTGGGCCTAAAATAATCGAGTGGTGAGCGACTTCTGGATATTGTTCTTTGGTGCCGAAATACCAAACAAAAAGTCCATTTGAATAGTGGGCTCTGTCGATACGTCGTTCAGTCCATTTGCGCTTTACCGTCTCAGAAAGCAAGTACTTGTAAGTCCAGGCGGAGTCTGCGTTCGACACCACTAAGTTGGCGGATAGGTGTTCGCCTGACTTTAGTCGTACCCCCGTTACCTTGCCGCTTGATGTCGTTATTTGATCGACCTCGGCGTTGAAACGGATGTCGCTTCCTTGCTCTTTAATCAGGTCGCCGAGTGCCTCAACGATTCTTCCGGTACCGCCCATTGCGGACCAGACGCCGCCCGTTACTTCAAGGTGGGAAATCAGGGAGTAGAGACTGCTGGCTGTGTAGGGGTTGCCACCAATCAATAGCGGATGGAAGCTCACTGCTTGGCGCAGTTGTTCATTTTTAATGTATTTCGAAACCAAGGTATAGACGCTTTGGTCGCCACGGAGTCGAACAAGATCTGGCGCAAAACGCATGAGTTGAGCAAATGTGCTGAAGGGTTTATCAAGTAGGGCAAAACCCACCTTGTGGCGCGCTTCGCTTGCCTTGAGGTAGCGCTCATAGCCTTCCGCGTCAGCGGGGTTGTATTCAAGGATTTGGCGTAGATTTTTTGATTTTTCACTCGAGTAGTCGAACGTACGTCCATCGTCAAAACGTATGCGGTAGAACGGATCCATCAGGCGCAGATCAACATCATCGCTCATGGTTTTGCCGCAAAGTGTCCAAAGCTCTTCAAAAAGCTCGGGGACCGTGACAATGGTTGGGCCGCCATCGAACGTAAAACCATCCTGCCTATAGGTGTACCCGCGGCCGCCGAGAGCGTCGAGTTTCTCAAGCAATGTGACGTGGTATCCCTTAGCAGCCAAACGAATCGCAGATGCTAATCCGCCAAAACCGCTGCCGATGACAATGGCGCGCTCGTCAGCACTGGCATGATGAAGCTTGTCAAAATCCGGGTGCGCGGTGTTCATTTATAATTACGCCAATTTTGTCAATTATTATAGACAGTCTAGCACCGGATTCTGTGTTGCACACCCGTTATTTGTGTTGATTGGCAAAGCGCATAAACACCTGGAATATTCGCTCGGGTGCGGCTTCATGGATCAAGTGTCCGGCGTTGGTGAGTGTTTCGGCTGTAGCGTTCGGGATGAGGCGCTGCACCCTGTGAGCGCGAACCGCGGGAACAATATGGTCTTTATCGCAACCAATTAGATGAATAGGTATCGATACCTTCGGAAGATCGCTTGCGAGTTGGCCAAGCTCCCAGCCACCCATCATCCGCAGCGCGCCTTCGATATGAGTTTTGTGAGATATCAGAAAAGAGTAGCGCTCGATCATTGGTTCAGAAATGTCTGCGCCAGTATCCCGCAAAGCCCGTCTGACGTCCGCCGTTCCTGTGCCCCGCTGAGCGAGAAATTGGGTAACTGACTGTGATCTGCTGAGTAGGCGCGCAGCCCTCAGCATGATCGGCTCGATAAAGGAACCAAAGGGGAGTAGCGCGCCGTTGATAGAGAGAATGGCTCTCGGTGACGCATCAGTATCCAAGCACATCCTAATCGCGACTGCGCCACCCGCAGAGTGTCCAATAATGTAGCTGGGCTCGATTCCTACCGTCTTGCAGAGCGTGTTCACCGCATGCGACATAGCCGGCAGTAAATGCTTTCGCTCCTCGAGCGGCGTTGAAAAGGCGTGGCCAGGAAGATCGACGAGTAGGCACGTGAATTTCTCACTAAGAGCAAGTGCTAGATCGGCCATAGAGTGGGTTGAGGCACCTGTGCCATGAAGGAGAAGCACCGGCGGCCCTTTGCCTAAAAGTTGAAAGTGCCACCGAACGTTGTCGAGTTCCAGAAATTGGCTCGCCTGCCTTAATGGCCAGTCAGAAGGCATATCCGCGGGCCTCAAGCTGAAGACCTATCGGCTTAAAGCGCGCACAGAGTCGTTGATTGACTCAGCCGACGCATGAGGTAGTGGTAGGTATACGGCACCGAGGGCTGTTGCAAGGTCCCGCGCACGAGAGCTGGGTCGAGAAGCGGTATCCACTAAGATCCCTCGGTAGTCTGCGTTGGCAACTGTCTTAGCTGCATTCATGGCATCGTCAGTTCCAGCGCTGCGACTTTTGGTCCCATCTCTAGCCACGTTCGCAGCGCCATCGGTGAGTAAGATAAAGCTGGGCGTCGCGCCAGAGGCGGCAACTGAGATGGCAAGCGTGTGCATGGCTTCCAAAGCGGCGCCCATTGGGGTGCCACCGCCGCCAGGTAGCTGCGCGAGGGCGCGTTTGGCGCGGACCAGTGAGCGAGTGGGTGGCAGTAATAAATCAGCGCTTTCGCCTTTGAAGGCGATCAATGCGACCTCTGTTCGGTGCGAGTAACAATCCGCGAGTATAAGTTCAATTGCACCTTTGGCCTCGGCCATTCTCTGGTAGGCGCTACTTCCTGATGCATCGACGACAAAGATCATCACGCTGGATTTGCGCTGCTCGAAGCGCTTAACCCGAATATCCGAGGGCTCAATGAACAGACCGCGTCTTGCCTCACCTGACTTATCCCAGCGAGCCCTGGCTCTTTGAAACGGTGCGGCGGTTCTAAGTGTGGCGGGAATGTCGACACGATGGCCTCGCTTGATGTCACCACGTCGCACACCCACAGGTCGCCCGCGCTGCTTGTTCTGCGAGAGGTGCCCGGCGCTCCCTGTTTTGTTCTGTCGTTGCCGGCTCCGCTGCGCTCTGCTCAGCAGCAAAGCGAGAATATCGGGCGGGAGGGCCGCGACAGCAGCTTGAACAATCTCCTCGGTATCCTTCGGTGGCTCGCGCGATTGGCTTTGGGACTCACTTTCCTCGGGCTCTTCGAGTTGGTGCTCTTCTATGGGCGCTTCGGGCGCTTCTTGCTGCGGTAACTGGGTTGCCCGTGGGAGTAAAACTAGGCGAATGACGGATCCAACTACGTCCTCATGGGTCTCGGGCAAGTTAAGAAGTAGCGCGATTGCTCTGCAAGTCGTGACCGCAAAAATGAGCGAGCGCGTGGAGTGCACGCCTAAGGATGCAGCGAGTTCTGCTAGAAGTCTGATAGTTGCATCATTGGCTGGGCTTTGGCGAAGTTGTTCTCTGACGCGCAGGATATCTGAGGGAGTGAAGTCTGTGTCGTCAACGCCGTGAATCGATATAGGGTCTAGCTGAATGTTTAAAGCTAGGCGCTCGAGTAAAGCCGGCGGCGGTGACTCTTCGTCAATGCCCTCGTCCAAGGCGATTAAAGTAATGGCAGCATTTTTTGTTTGTATGAGGCCATCTCTAGCTATATGGGTTTTTCCGGTGTCCAAAGCGGCGCACCAATGACCTGAATGCTCTTTGAGTAATCGCTCAGCCATTGGCATGACAATGGTCCGCTGATGGCATTCAGCGAGCACGCCTGTCGCTAATATTGGCTTGCCGAGACGCATGCTTTCACTGACATCCATTCCGCCGAGTAGACGATCAGTGGCGGTGCTGGAGGGTATTTTTCGAGTAGGCGTCTGCTGGAGATGCTCGAGCATTGATAGCCAAAAATCTCTCACGGGTCCGGGCTGGGCGGATACGCGAACACCGCCGCACTGGTGCCTCGTAACAGCTATAACTGCGGCTGCTAGCTGTGCGTCATGCCATAAACTCGAGACTTCGAGTTCAGGGGAGGACGGCTGCAATGGTTCGCTCGACGCGAGCATCGGCACTAGACTCATCCATAGGATCGCGCCTCAACCGGTGGCGCAGTACAAATAAAGCGACGCTCTTCAGGTGGCGCATAGTCGCCGCATCACAGCCCTCGAGAGCCGCAAGGGCGCGAGCGCTTCTGATAAGCGTCAGTTCGCCGCGGAGTCCGTCTGTGCCCAGTGCCAGGCAGAGCTCTGCCGCTTTTTCGAGTACTTCAGCCGGTACATTGACGCTCTCAACTACTTCTCTCGCAGCGTCGATCTTGCGTCGAAGCGCTCCCTCTTTCCGCGAGAATCTTTTGCTGAATCCTTCCGGGTCGAGATCAAAAGCATCACGTAGCTTAATGATCTCGACGCGTGTGGGGATGTCGCGCGGCGTCCTTACGTCGAGTGAGAGCCCAAAACGATCAAGGAGTTGTGGTCGCAATTCGCCTTCTTCAGGGTTGCCGCTTCCAACCAAAACGAATCTAGCCGGGTGTCGAATACTCAGTCCTTCTCTTTCGACGACGTTTACGCCCGAAGCCGCAACATCAAGAAGGGCGTCGACAATATGGTCCTCAAGTAAATTCACCTCATCGATGTACAGAAAGCAGCGATTGGCGGCTGCGAGCAAGCCCGGTTGGAAGGCTTTTTCGCCACTGTGAATGGCCTTTTCTATATCGAGCGCACCGAGCACGCGGTCCTCCGTGGCGCCTAGTGGTAGGTCGACGACGGGAATCGGTATTTTGTGTGCCTTTGTATTTGTCTTGTCCTTGCAGCTTGGGCAAAGATTTTTCTGCAACGCCTCAGGGTCGCAGTTGTAAGGACAATTCTTGACGGCTGAAATTTTGGGCAGGAGTTGCGCCAGAGCGCGAATCGTCGTGGACTTGCCGGTGCCGCGCTCACCAAAGACGAGCACACCGCCAATGCCAGGATCTACGGCTGCGATCGCGAGTGCCAGCTTCATATCATCCTGCCCGACGATCGCCGTGAAGGGATACGCTACGGTCATGATAAGTCCCCCAACTTATGCCTGTGCGAGAACAGGCGTATCAGTCTGATGGTGATCAGTCCTTTTTATGTCACTTTATTTAAACACAAAAATTGTCAAAATTTATTTATTTTTTTGTTTTCATAGGTCTGGGTTTGCCGAGCAACGTATACACATGCGACAGCGGGGAGTGGGTAGGAATGCATCAGTTAGACAGCGCCATTGATTGTAGCGGTGAGTACTTTCGTGGATGTCAGGAGCACAGCCTCTACTGGTACTACTCTACGGAGGAAGCAGGTAGACCTTTATTATTCATTCACAGCATCAACGCCGCCCCCAGCGCCATTGAACTGAAACCGCTGTTCAACCATTTCAAGATATCGCGACCCGTTTTCGCGCCTGACCTGCCGGGTTTTGGTCGCTCAGAGCGTAATGTAGGAGAGTTCGCACCGAGTGATTTCGCGAGAGAAATTGCTGCAATGATCGCAGTCTTACCCGGAGAGGGGGCTCCAGATGTGATTGCTCTATCGCTGGGTTGCGAGTTTGTCGCACGAGCCATTACAGAATTTGGAGCGAAAGTACGCAGTGTCACGTTTATTTCTCCCACGGGGTTCTCGGATCGCGGAACACCGTCAAAAAAGGCTCAGCAACGGCTAAAGAAGCTTTTTGGATTTGCGGGATTTGGAAGGAATGCGTTCAAACTGCTCCGCACAGAGCGAAGTGTTCGCCATTTCTATGGCATGAATTTTTCTGGCTTTATCCCCAATGAGTTAGTGAGTTACGCCTTAAAAACAACAAGAGTCGCTGACGCACATGTCATGCCCCTGCAGTTTTTGTCGATGGGATTGTTTACAGACAATGCGGTTGAGACCCTCTATCGACGCTTGGAGTTGCCCGTTCTAGTCATTTTTGACCGCGATCCAAACATATCTTTTGAGCGCTTCGCTGATTTTGAAGACGCACCTAATTGGCGCTTTCATCGCATTACGCCCAGCTTGGGTATGCCTCATTGGGAACACCCTGATGAGACGGCATTAGCGATCCAAAATTTCTACGCTGAGTGCTAAGCGACTACCCCTAGAATTTCA
>Ga0181562_10001417_pt1 | contig 19246 bp, 12 predicted proteins | sample 011ome_26_FD_139344 | JGI IMG/M metagenome (GOLD analysis project Ga0181562, IMG submission 139344) | Coastal salt marsh microbial communities from the Groves Creek Marsh, Skidaway Island, Georgia - 011511BT metaG (megahit assembly) | ecosystem: Environmental > Aquatic > Marine > Intertidal...
ATTGCCCCAGCCCATCCCAATGTTGACTTCGGATTGACGGGTGATTTGGTGCTCGCCAACGAAGAAATCAGTGATGCTCTGGGCGGGGTGAAACTTGCGGGTAAGCTGTCCGTGATATTTCTGATTCTGGTTATCACCTTTGGCGTGCGCTGTTGGCGCCTGACTCTTAGCTTGCTGCTGCTTATTTTCGTCGGCAGCATCTGGACTCACTCTCTCGCGATGGGGGTCGTAGGCACTTACAACACGCTTTCGCTGGCCTTTATCGTTATGTTTTTTGGGTTAGGTGTGGATTTTGGTTTGCACTATGGCCTCGCGGTGGGCGAGTCGCCGGATGATGCGGCAGCAATCCAGAGTGCGGTGCGGAAAACAGGATCGGCGCTGGCGCTGTCAGCCCTGTCGACGGCGCTGGCGTTTTTGTCCTTTTCGCCCACCGAGTACACGGGCCTGGGGGAACTTGGCGTTATTTCAGCGCTGGGTATGCTGGTGGCCTTTTTCCTGACACTCACGTTGTTGCCAGCTATTTTTGGTGTCGTAGGCTTACCCAAGCCGACCAAGGCCGGTGCCCTCCGCGGTGGCTGGGCGTTACCCTCGCCGAAAGCCCTGCCCTCGCCCAAAATAGTCATCGTTTTTTGGTTGATTCTGGGTGGCGTGGGGATGCTGGCTGCCAGGCACGCGAACTTTGATTATTCCGTCGCTGGGATGCGCAATTTACAGTCGCCGGGAATGCAAGTGCTGGAGCAACTTCAGCAGGCCGAACTGATGACCGATTACAGTATTTCCAGTCTTGTTGCCGAGACGGACATGGCGCCAATGACTGAGGCCTTAAAGGCGTCACCTTCGGTGGCCTATGTCGCGTCGGTCGACGACTATCTGCCCGCGAGCGGTTCGACTGAAGTGCGTCGTGAGGCGCTGCTGGCGGCGGTGCGCGACCTTGCCGATGTTTGGGTCTTTCCCGCCGTGAACAAAGCCGACCTAGAGCAGACTGTGGCGAACATATTTCAGGCCGCGCAAGCGAGCAATGCGCTGAGTGATCTGATGTTTATCAGGAGACTGAGTCCTACCGAGCTCGCGCGACTCGAGGCCCACGTGCAAGGCTTGTTGAACGAACGGCGCCATTGGTTTTCAGAGGCGTTCACCGCGCCGGTTCCCTCGCGCGACGCGCTGACCGAGAATACCCGCAGCAATTGGATTTACAACGACCAGTTTCGTCTCGAAATAGGGCCGGCTTTCAGTACGAGCAGCCGAGATAATATTGAGCAGTTTGTATCTGAGGTGCGCTCAATCGTGCCGAACGCGGGCGGTCGCTCTGTCATCGAGTTCGGCGTCGGCAGCGTGGTGGTGCGTGCCTTCCAGCAGGCAACGCTGCTAGCCGGCATAGGGATTGTGCTCATTTTAGCCGTCTACTATCGAGGGATTTGGATGCCGGGGGCGATACTGTCGTCGCTGCTTATTACAACCGTGCTGACATTCGCCGTGATGGAACTTCTTGGCCTGTCACTCAACATGGCGAACGTGCTGGTTGTTCCGCTTATTTTGGGCTTGGGCATTGATTCAGCTATTCACGTGGCTCACCGCTACAGCATGTTGGGTGGTGGTCAGGCTTTCATTAACTCGAGCACACCCCGCGCCGTGTTTTTATCGGCGATCACGACGGTGGCGACCTTCGCGTCGTTGATGTCGAGTAGTCATCAAGGGGCGGCTTCATTGGGTCAGCTGCTTGCGATTGCCATTCCCATCATGGTGATCGTTACCTTTACACTGATACCGAGTTTGTTGGCATTAAGTCCGATGGGAAATCGGCGCCGACTGACGGCGCACTAAGCGGAGGGAATTATGAAAATTCTATGGCAGCGGCCAAACCCTAGCATGCCCAAGGCGGAGGCCCTGGTTCGTGTGACGGTCGCCTATGTGGTGGCCCTATTTGCCGCCGGGCTGTTCCTTGCCGTGACCGACTTCGGTGCGGTCGGCGGGATGTTCCTCGCGGACGTGCTGGGAACGCTGGTGATTTTTGGCTTCAGTCGTTGGCATGCTAACAGCAGCTTTTATGATCCCTACTGGACGGTTATTCCGCCGTTAATGATGCTTGCGTGGATGGCGACGGGCGACAGCATCTCGGTCACTCGTGAATTTGTTGTGCTGGCCTTGATTCTCTACTGGGCAACTCGGCTGACAACTCACTGGGCTTACTATTGGCCGGGACTGCAGCACGAGGACTGGCGCTATCCTATGCTCCGAGAGCGCGCCAAGGGCAGCGGTGCACTCACCGATCTGTTGGGCATTCATGTCTTTCCTACAGTGCAGGTATTTCTGGGTATGCTGCCTGTTTATGCGGTAACGCACCTGGCGACTGAACCTTTGGGATGGCTAGATCTTGTTGCCGCGGTAGTGACGTTTGGCGCGATCACCCTGCAAATGGCATCGGATTTTGAGCTGCACGCCTTTGCGGAAAAAAGTGAGCCCGGGGATATTCTGGATACCGGGCTGTGGTCGCTATCCCGGCATCCCAACTATTTAGGGGAAATTGGATTGTGGGTGGGTTTGGCGCTATTTGGTATCGCTGCGTTCCCCGCGGGTATTTGGTGGTGCAGTGTCGGCGCCATTGCGATGATCTTGATGTTCCGTTTTGCTAGCATTCCGATGATGGAAAAGCGCTCCTTGGCCCGCCGCCCTGCCTATGGTGAGACCATGAAGCGTATTCCCATGTTACTCCCGCGCCTTGGTCGACGGCGTGACTCCTGAGCGGATTAGCCGGGGCGTGGCGGCCCCACGGTGGTCATCCTGGAATGATATTCGTACTACTGGTTCGCTGTTGTCCTTTGCGCTGCAACGGCGGCGCAATTCTTTAATCCCCTGAGCGAGGATCGCCATGCCATCGATACCGTCATCGCCCAAAGACATGCTCGCTTCCCTGTGGGAGTCTTTTCGTGTGGCCCCTGCAAACCCTCCCGTTGGGAGCAATCGTTTGTTGGGTCGTCTGGTCGCGCACTTCCTCGTGCTTGCGGTAGTGCCTCTGATGGTCATTATGGTGGTGGGTGCACTTATCGATAGTGGTGTGTCTTCAACAAGCACTCGTATATCAATTGCCTGGCTCTGTTTGGTACTGCCCTTTTCGATGTTCTGGGGTCGACTTCCCGAGAGAGTTGTCCGTGGCCTAATGCTGTTGGCATTGGCATTGGTCCAGCTGCGTTGGACGGCGGGCTGGCTCGTGCTCGATACCCAGGATGTGTTTGCGTCGATACTGACTGGCCTGATTTTTACGCCGCTGCTGCTGTTTGTTGTTGCCCTGCTTGAGGGCAGACGTAACGGCGTGCTGATAGGGCTGGTGGTTGCTCTCAACATGGGTGGGGCTGTCATTCTAGGCGCTTTTCGTGAAGAGCTTGCACCCCTTTCTCTGGCGGATCCGCGCTTGGGGGTCCCAACATTTGTGCTCATGCTGGTTTATGCCGTGGTGGTAAACATTTGGTCCTCTCAGCAAGAGCAGCTGCAAGATACCGAGCTCCAAGCGGCAACGCTTAGGCAAAAAGCGAACGTGGATCTCGAGACCGGACTGCTTAACCGAAGCGGCTTGGAGATGGTGGCGACGGGCTGGAGTCAACGAGGACACGCCTTTGCTCTGCTGTTGCTCCAGCGCGATGAAATGGATGCCTTGGCGGCCTCACTGGGCGATCAATACCGTAGCGTGACGCAAGTTGAGGTAGCGCGACGGTTGGAACAGTCGGCCGACGACTCGACCACTATCGCCCGTTGGAGTGAGGATTGCTTTCTGCTGCTGTCCCACCGCGCTGACCGCGAAAGCATTGAGCGCCTAGCTCAAAAAGTACGCCGCGGCATTTCTTCTACCGGGAAAACGGAGCTCTCCATGAATCTGTCGGCGAGCGTCGGGTTCACCGTGGTTGGCGCCGATGAGGAATTCGAGCGCGCGCTGGTGCGCGCTGAGGCGGCGCTGACTGACGCCCTGGCCTCGGGCAACTGTGTTCGCTCCCGCTGGCTGATGTAGTAGCCGGGTTGAGGCGCCATCGCTGCCCCACGTCTGGCGGGGTGTCAGAGGCAAATAGCTACGACATCCAACCGTCCAAAAACGACTCAAGCGCAGGGTTTTTCATTCGGCGATAAGCTTCTTGGCGGCGCAGCTCCTGGCGTTGAGGTTGTTTTAACTTGCGACGTGTATGAAATAATCGTGCTGAAACCCGCGTAAACGCTACCTTTTCAAGAGCGCTGGTCACGAGGACAGTCAGTTCGGGGAGTGCGCCTGACTAGACACGCAACGATTCCTGGGACGACGATGTCACTGGGTCGTCCGAAACCGTATTGATCCGGATTATGTTTATTCCAATAATGCGCGCCATTAGCACCGTGGAGGCCCGTTAGTCCGCGGTGTCAGTAGGCGTAAGCCTAGGGTACATGAGGTCTCCATTTGGGCTCACCGTGTTGGTGCATGGCGAGCCTGGGATGGAGGGCACGGTGTGAGGAGAGAGGCAAGACCATGCGTTCCGATATCGAAATAGCTCAGGCGGCAGACATTAAGCCTATAGCGGAGATTGCCGATCTGCTCGGTATACCCGAGCAGGCGCTGGAGCCCTATGGGCGAACCAAGGCCAAGGTTGACCTCGGGTGGCTTCACGAGCAACCCATCCGTGATGCGTCCAAGTTGATTTTGGTGACGGCTATTAGCCCGACACCTGCGGGTGAGGGCAAGACCACCACGACGGTAGGTCTTGGCGATGCGCTTCGCAAGATTGGTAAAGACGCCATGATTTGCCTGCGTGAGCCGTCGCTAGGCCCGGTCTTTGGTATGAAAGGCGGAGCAGCGGGAGGGGGCTACGCGCAGGTCATCCCGATGGAGGATATCAACCTGCATTTTACCGGCGACCTTCATGCCATTGGGGTGGCTAACAATCTGCTCGCCGCGCTTTTGGATAATCACATCCACCATGGCAATGCGCTGGGAATCGATGTCCGTCGGGTGTCCTGGAAACGGGTGCTGGATATGAATGATCGGGCACTGCGTGACATCACGGTTGCCCTGGGAGGCGTCGGCAACGGTTATCCCCGTGAGGATGGTTTCGATATTGTTGTGGCCTCGGAGATCATGGCGATCTTTTGTCTGGCGAAAGACCTCGATGACCTGAAACAACGCATTGGCAAAATCGTAGTGGCTTACACCCGCGACAAACAGCCAATTTGTGCCAGTGACTTAAAAGCCGAAGGTGCTCTCACAGCCATACTCAAGGATGCGTTAGCACCCAACCTCGTGCAGACTCTGGAGGGAACGCCGGCGTTTGTGCACGGCGGACCCTTCGCCAATATTGCCCATGGTTGCAACAGCGTTATTGCAACCCGGGGTGGTTTGCGCCTCGCGGACTATGTGGTGACCGAGGCCGGCTTTGGTGCTGATCTCGGTGCCGAGAAATTCATCGACATTAAGTGTCGCAGTGCGGGTATTCATCCGTCCGCGGCGGTGCTGGTTGCGACCATAAGAGCGCTTAAGTTTCACGGCGGGGTGAAGGCGCCCGACCTGAATAACGAGAACGTGGAGGCATTGCGTTTGGGGCTCAGTAATTTGGAGCGCCACGTCAGAAACATTCGCGATCATTATGGTATCAGTCCCGTTGTGTCCATTAACCGGTTCTCGTCGGACACTCAGGCGGAGATTGATGCGTTGATGGCCCACTGCGAGGGGCTTGGCGTTCCGGTAACGCTCGCCAGCCACTGGGCCGATGGGGGTGAGGGCGCTATTGATCTGGCCCACAAAGTGGTCGAGATCTGTGAAGCAGACTCGCAGGCGGGTGCCTCGGCCCACACCTCCTTTGTGTACCCGGATTCGGCCTCGCTGTTTCAAAAAGTGGAGCTGATCGCGACCAAGATCTACGGTGCATCCGAGGTGACCGCCAGCACCAAAGTGCGTAATCGACTGCGTGAGCTAACCGACGAGGGCTACGCCCATCTACCGGTGTGCATTGCTAAGACCCAGTATTCGTTTTCAACCGACCCGCAGCTACTGGGCGCGCCATCAAATCACGCGATGGATATTCGCGAGGTGCGCTTGTCGGTAGGGGCGGGGTTTATTGTGGTGGTCTGCGGCGACATCATGACGATGCCAGGCTTACCTAAAACGCCGGCAAGTGAAAATATTGATGTGGTTGAGGGGCAAATTACCGGACTGTTTTGATGGTGAGCCACTCGACTGATCCCCGTCCCGTCTCGCTGCGCCAGCGCGTGAGTACCGAGCATCCTCACCGGCAGGAGCAGTTCGATCGTGTCGTAGTCGAGGCACCCCTCTGTATCAGTGTTAACGAACAGACCGTGGCTACGACCATGCGCACACCAGGTCACGACGAGGAATTGGCGGTGGGTTGGCTGATCAATAATACGGTGCTGTCGTCACCCACTGACCTGTTGACGGTGGCACGTTTGGCCGCATCACAACGTCGCGACCGGGGTGGGGAAGAGGCTGTCGATACGGTCGAGCTATCATTGGACGCGGTGATCGAACCACCGGTCCCCCGTGCGTATTTAACCTCTAGCTCCTGCGGTATCTGCAGCACCGATGTTATTGAAGCTGCGCCCAAGCCTGCCGGGACACTGCATACCGCCGCCTGGTCCGTTCCCCTCCGGCAGGTGCTATCGCTGGTCGACGCCATGCGCGATCAGCAACCGATGTTTGAATTGACGGGCTCGATCCATGCGGCCGCGCTGGTTGATCCGGATCTTCAGGTCGTCGCCGTGCGCGAGGACGTCGGTCGACACAACGCCGTTGACAAGGTCATAGGGCATCGTTTCCTGTCGGGGATTTTCCCGATGACCGACCATGTACTCGTGGTAAGCGGGCGCGTATCCTATGAAATAGTGACCAAGGCGTTGAGCGCAGGTGTGGCGGGGATTATCGCCGTGTCTGGCCCAACGACGCTGGCAGTCGATCTCGCTCGAGCTCATAATTTGATTCTCATTGGCTTTGCCCGGGACGATCGACTCAACATCTACTCTGGGGGAGAGAAGGTGACACCATGACCTCGAGGTCAGCCTACCCACAATGGAACGAACTGGAAGCGCAGGCTTATCTTGAGGCCGTGGTGCGTGAGCACGATGGCCCCGTCTTGCTGTGCCTGCAGGCGCTGCAGGAGGTTTACGGTCATGTCCCTCCGCCCGCGGTGGCGCTGGTCGCAACGCTTTGCAACGTATCCCGTGCTGATGTGACGGGTGTGCTGTCTTTTTATGCCGACCTGCGTACCGAGCCACCCCCTGCCATTCCCGTGCGATTGTGCGCTGCTGAGGCCTGTCAGGCCGTGGGTGGTCGGGCCCTTGCGGCCGCTTGGCAACAAACCTGCCGCGATGATCAGCAGCTTGCGCAAGATACCGGCGTGGATGAACCCATTTTTTGTCTGGGCAACTGTGCGCTAGGCCCCGCCGCGCTGGTCGACGGTCAGTTGGTTGGGCGCGCAACGGTAGCCACTCTGCGTGCGCGGGTTACGCGTACGCGTGAAGCGACCGGCGGCAGTGACGGAGGCGCCAAGTGACGGTTTGGTTTGTCCCCAAGGATGCGGCGGCTAAGTCGGTGGGTGCCGATGAGGTGGCAGCAGCGCTGCTAGCCCGCGGTGACGAAGTAGTCAGGACAGGCAGTCGAGGCCTGCTGTGGCTCGAGCCGCTGGTAGAGAGCGCAGAAGACCGTCAGGGTTCTCGAATCGGCTGGGCCAACGTGACCGTCGACGATATTGCAGCGGGCCTGCTCGATGAGCGCCATTCAGCTTATCTGGGTGACGTCGCGGCGATGGAGTTTCTCACGCGTCAGCAGCGGTGGATCTATGAGCGGGTTGGGATTATTGATCCTGTCGATCCCGCGGATTATGAGCGCCACGGTGGCTTGCAGGGGTTACGTGCAGCGCTCGAGCGGAGTCCCGCTGAGGTCTTGGACGCCGTCAAGGAATCGGGGCTTCGAGGCCGCGGTGGCGCGGGCTTCCCCGCTGGCATCAAGTGGCAGACCGTCGCCGATCAGGCGCCGGAACCTCTGCGCGGCCAATCCGCGCGGAGCAGTCGCCATAAATATATCTGCGTAAACGCTGATGAAGGTGACAGCGGCACATTCGCCGATCGTATGCTGATGGAAGGCGATCCGTTTTCGTTGCTCGAGGGTATGGCCATCGCAGCCTACGCTGTTGGCGCCGATCGGGGCATGATTTATCTGCGCTCGGAGTACCCCGATGCCTGGGAGACCTTGGGCACGGCCGTTCGAGTCGCGCGCGAGCAGGGCTGGCTGGGTCAGTCGATTCTCGGATCTGACTTTGGCTTTGATGTCGAGGTTCGCCTGGGCGCCGGCTCCTATGTTTGCGGGGAAGAGACCGCCATGCTCGAGAGCCTCGAGGGCCGACGCGGTATGGTGCGCGCGAAGCCGCCACTGCCTGCGATCAAAGGCTTGTTTGGGGTCCCGACTGTCATTAATAACGTGCTCACGATTGCCAGTGTCCCTGCCATCATGGCGCGTGGGGCTGACGCCTATGCAGCGCTTGGCAGCGAGCGCTCCCGGGGTACCCAGGTCTTTCAGCTCGCCGGCAATATTGCCCGCGGCGGCATCGTCGAAATGGCCTTCGGCGTCAGCGCGCGCGAGCTGGTTGAGGACTTTGGCGGCGGCACCCTGTCAGGTCGCCCATTAAAAGCGGTGCAGTTGGGGGGGCCACTGGGCGCTTACCTTCCCGCCGATCACCTTGACGTGCCCATGGCTTACGAGGCGCTCGCCGAGGTTGGGGCCATGCTTGGTCACGGTGGTTTGGTGGTTTTCGATGACAGCGTCGATATGGCGGAACAAGCTCGTTTTGCCATGGCGTTTTGCGCAGAGGAATCCTGCGGCAAATGCACGCCTTGTCGCATCGGCGCGGTGCGAGGGGTTGAGGTGATCGATCGCCTGCGCGGAGGTGATGACGCGGAGGCGCAAACCCTACTACTGCGGGATCTATGCGATGTGATGAAGCAGGGATCCCTTTGCGCGATGGGGGGACTCACCCCCAATCCGGTGTTGAGCGCGCTCGATCATTTTGCTGAGGATTTCAGGTGATGATGGGGCGCCGCGGCATGGTACAGCTTCGAGCTCTTGCGGGGAGGGCGGCATGACTATTTTTGAGCGTGACCTAGGGACGCCGGCGATGGCGGCCGATAAGCAAGTCAGCGTCACCATCGACGGTATGCCGATTACTGTGCCGGAGGGAACTTCGATCATGCGCGCGGCGGCACTACTGGATGCATCCATTCCGAAACTGTGCGCGACCGACAACCTTGAGGCCTTCGGTTCCTGTCGGTTGTGCTTGGTCGAAGTTGAAGGTCGACCAGGCACGCCCGCCTCCTGTACCACCCCGTGTCAGGAAGGCATGGTGGTTAACACCCAAACCCCGCGGCTCGACAAGCTGCGCAAAGGGGTGATGGAACTTTATATTTCAGACCACCCGCTCGACTGCTTGACCTGTTCTGCCAACGGTGACTGCGAGCTACAGGACATGGCAGGAGCTGTAGGGCTTCGCGAAGTGCGCTACAGCGACGAGGGGGAGAATCATCTTGCCGCGGGTAAGGACGAGTCCAACCCTTATTTCACCTTCGACGCTAGCAAATGTATTGTCTGCAGCCGCTGCGTGCGCGCTTGCTCTGAAGTGCAGGGAACCTTTGCGTTGACCATTGCCGGACGGGGGTTTGAGTCGGCGGTCAGCACCGCCCAAAACACCGATTTTCTGTCCAGCGACTGCGTGTCTTGCGGCGCCTGTGTCCAAGCCTGTCCGACCGCCACGCTTCAGGAAAAGAGCGTGATCGACAAAGGCGTGCCCTCGCGCAAAGTGAAGACCACCTGCGCCTATTGTGGGGTGGGCTGCTCCTTTACCGCTGAGCTGCGCGGAGATGAACTGGTGCGCATGGTGCCCGATAAGCAGGGCGGCGCGAATGCCGGCCATTCCTGCGTGAAGGGCCGCTTTGCCTGGGGCTATGCCAATCATGAAGACCGGGTTACCGAGCCCATGGTGCGGGATGCTATTGACGCCGAGTGGCGCGTGGTCAGCTGGGAGGAGGCCATTCAGTTTGCGGCCACTCGCCTAAAGCAGATCCAGGCCGAGCACGGCGTCGACGCGATCGGCGGCATTACCTCGTCTCGCTGTACCAACGAGGAAGTGTACGTGGTTCAGAAAATGGTGCGTGCGGCGTTTGGCACCAACAACGTGGATACCTGTGCGCGGGTGTGTCATTCACCGACGGGGTATGGGTTAAAGCAGACCTTTGGCACCAGTGCCGGCACCCAGGATTTTGCGTCGGTACAAAACGCCGATGCCATTTTGGTGATTGGCGCCAATCCCACCGATGCCCATCCCGTCTTTGGATCCAGAATGAAGCGCCGATTGCGCGAGGGCGCCGAATTGATCGTCATCGATCCGCGCGCCATCGACTTGGTGCGGTCGCCTCACGTGAGCGCTCAGCATCACTTACAACTTCGTCCGGGCACTAATGTGGCGGTGGTTAATGCTATTGCTCACGTGGTGGTGACCGAGGACTGGGTTGCGAGGGAGTTTGTCAACGAGCGTTGCGACGTTGAATCCTTCAAGGCGTGGGAGCGATTTATTGCGCTCCCCGAGAATAGTCCAGAGGCGTTGGAGCAGGTCACTGGGGTGCCCGCTACAGCAGTGCGCCAGGCCGCGGAAACTTACGCCAAGGCAGGCAACGGCGCGATTTATTATGGCTTGGGCGTGACCGAGCATTCACAAGGCTCGACCATGGTGATGGCGATGGCAAACCTCGCGATGGCGACGGGCAATATCGGCCGTCCGGGCGTGGGGGTGAATCCCCTACGGGGCCAGAATAATGTGCAGGGATCCTGCGACATGGGATCGTTCCCCCACGAGTTCGCGGGTTATCGTCACGTCTCGGATGACTCGGCGCGCGGGCTTTTTGATACCGCTTGGGGGGTTTCCCTGCGCGGTGATCCCGGCATGCGCATTCCCAACATGCTTGATGCGGCGGTAGCCGGTAAATTCCGCGGCCTGTATGTGCAGGGTGAGGACATTGCGCAATCTGATCCCAATATTCATCACGTCGAGGCGGCGCTTAAAGCAATGGACTGCGTCATTGTGCAGGATTTGTTTCTCAATGAGACCGCGCGTTTCGCCCATGTCTTTTTACCCGGCACGTCCTTCCTCGAGAAAGACGGTACCTTTACCAATGCCGAGCGACGCATTAATCGGGTACGCCCAGTCGTGCCGCCGTTGTCTGGCATGAGCGAGTGGGGCGTGACCTGCGCCATCAGCGAGGCCATGGGGTATCCCATGCCCTACAACACCGCCGCGGAAATCATGGACGAAATAGCCGCTCTGACACCGACTTTTGCCGGGGTGTCCTTTGGGCTCCTCGATAAGGTGGGCAGCGTGCAGTGGCCCTGTAATGGCGACGCCCCGCTCGGGACGCCCATCATGCACGAGCAACGTTTTGTTCGGGGTGAGGGTCAGTTTGTCACCACACCTTATGTACCAACGGATGAACGCTCGACACGCAAATACCCGCTGCTATTGACCACAGGTCGTATTCTCAGTCAGTACAACGTGGGTGCCCAAACTCGTCGTACCCAAAATACGGTGTGGCATGCCGAGGATATTCTCGATATCCACGCGGCCGATGCCGAGGCCAGAGGGGTAGCCGATGGCGACTGGATCGAGATTTCGAGCCGGGTCGGCAGCACCCGCATGCGCGCGCGCTTGAGCGATGATATCCCCGCCGGGGTGGTGTACACGACCTTCCACCATCCGGTCAGCGGTACCAATGTCATTACCACCGACAACTCAGACTGGGCGACTAACTGCCCCGAGTACAAGGTCACGGCGGTAGAGGTGCGACCGTCGATGGGTGCTAGTTCGTGAGTGGTGTGGTCGAGCAGGACGCGCGGCTTGTTGTGATGGCGAATCAAATTGCCAACAATGTGCCCGTCGGGCGTGATGTGTCGGAGCAGGTTGCCGAGCACATTGGAAAATTTTGGACAAACCCGATGCGTGCGGATCTTCAGCGCATCGCGGAACAATCATCAGATCAACTTCGGGAAGAAGTCGTTGCGGCGGTTGCGCTGCTAGCGTAACGCGAATGCAAGAGTCGTAGGAGAAATTCATGGCACAGTTACCCGATCACGCGCGCGTCGTTATCGTCGGTTTGGGCGGTATCGTGGGGGCGTCGGTTGCTCATCATTTGATCGAGGCGGGGTGGGATGACATTGTGGGTCTTGAGAAGTCCGCGATTCCCTCGGATATCGGTTCGACCTCCCACGCGTCTGACTTCTGTTACATGACAGCCCACGATAGGCTCACCTGCTACACCAGCAACTACAGCCGGGAATTTTTTGAGGCTCGTGGCAACTACATCCGCATCGGTGGATTGGAGGTTGCGCGTAAGGACGACGATGAGCGCATGCAGGAGCTGCTGCGCAAAGTGGGGTCGGGCAAGGCCTTTGGTACCCGGGCCCAAATGATCACGGCCGAAGAGGCGAAAGAAAAATTCCCCTTTCTTGAGCTCGATCAAATCCAAGGCGCCATGTGGGATCCCGACGCCGGACTGGTTACCCCTCGATCTCAAAAAGTCGCCGGGGACCTGGTGGACGAAGCGGTCGAGAGTGGCAAGCTAAAAGCCTTTGCCTACACACCAGCAAGCCGCCTGTTGGAGGAGAACGGCACGATTATTGGGGTCGAGACCGGCAAGGGAACCATCACGGCAGACTACGTGATTTTATGCGTGGGGATTTGGGGGCCGCTGGTTTCTAAGACCGCAGGTGTGTCGTTACCACTCATGCCACTTGAGCACCCCTTAATGTTCTTTGGACCTTGGCTTGAGGCCGAGGGGACGGGGAAAGATATTGTGTACCCGCTGTTTCGCGATCAAGGCAACTCCGCCTACGTGCGTGATACCGGCGACCCCACCACCCCCGAGGGTGGCTTGATTGAATGGGGTTATTACGAGACCGACAATCCCCGACTGGTTGCCCCCGAGGATATTTTGGAAGCTGCTGACGCGCGCTTGTCACCCTCGATGCGCGATCTCTCACTCGAGCAGGTCATGGAGCCTTTCGAAAGAGCGATTGAGATGACACCGATCCTCGGTGAGCTGGGCTGGGAGGAGCGTCGTTCGTTTAATGGGCTTCTGTCGGTGACCGCCGATGGTGGCTCGATTGTCGGCGAGTCTTCTGAGGTCAAAAACCTGTGGCTCTGCGAGGCCATTTGGGTCAAGGATGGCCCCGGTGCGGCGAAAGTGCTCGTGGATTGGATGACCCATGGGCGGCCGCCCATGGATGCCCATGCGGTGGATCCCGCACGGCACTATCCCATTCAAAAAACCGACGAATTCGTTCGCAATCGCTGCTACGAGATCGCCCAGAAGGTGTATACCCCGGCGGTTCACCCTCGGGAGCCCTTCGGGTCATCCCGCGGGCTGCGCACCAGTCCGTTCTACGAGCGCGAGGTGGCCTTAGGTGGCTACTTTATGGAGGTGGCTGGCTGGGAGCGAGCCCACGGTTATCAAGCCAACGAGGCGACGCTGTTGTCCAAATACCGTGACCGGGTTCCCGAGCGCGTCGCCGAGTGGGACAGCCGCCATTTTTGGGAGGTCTCAAACGCCGAGCAGCTGGCGATGAGCGATAGCGTGGGCATGATCAACCTGTCGCACTTCGCCATTTACGATCTGGAGGGGCCCGACGCCGAAACACTGCTCGAATATCTGGCGGTGGCCAAGGTGGGGGGGGATACCCCCGTCGGCAAAGGGATTTATACCCACTTTTTGGATCATGAAGGCGGCATTCACTCCGACCTGACGATTGTGCGCCTGGCCCAGGAGGCCTATCGCGTGATTTGTGGTGGCGATACCGGTCACCGGGATTTGATGTGGATTCGGCGCTTTATCGACAAGCTGGGCTTGGCCGATGTCGCTTTGCGCGATCGCACGGAGGAGCTCGCCACCTTGGGTTTGTGGGGTCCCGACGCTCGGACCACGCTGGCAAAACTGATGGACGACCCTGACGCGATCTCAAATGACAACTTCCCCTTTGCGAGCGCTAAGGAGATCGACGTCAACGGCATCAAGATTTGGGCGTTTCGCATCTCCTATGTGGGTGAGCAAGGGTGGGAGCTCTACTTTGATTTCGCGGACGGACTTGCGCTATGGGATGCGTTGGCGGCACTCGGGGTGGTGCCGGTTGGTATCGAGACTTACTCCAATGCGCGGCGGGTTGAAAAAAGCCTGCGGGTGCAGAACACCGATCTGGAAATAGATTACAACCTGTATGAAGCCGGCCTTGCCCGCCCCAAGGTCAAGGCCGCTGATTTTCATGGCAAGGCGGCCTACGAAGCGCAGCGAGCGCTGCCCCATCAAGCGGCCATGCTCTGTACCTTGGTGTTGGAAGACACCACCGATGATCAGGGCGTGGTGCGTTACCCCGTGGGCCAGTGGCCACTTCTCGATCCCGACACCAAAGAGGTACTCGTCGACTCCCATGGCCGGCGCTCGGTGGCCACCAGCGTAGCGTACGGACCCACTTTGGGGCTCAATATTGCGCTGGGCTATCTACCCCACGCGGTGGCGAAAGAGGGTGATTGTGTTTTGATGGAATATTTCGGAAACTTCTTCCCAGCGCGAATCAAAGCGGTGGGTTATCGGGCGTTGTTGGATCCGGAAAACGAGCGGGTTAAAACGTGAGGTAAATCGCCGCTCAATCACCCGAGGGACTATGGGCGGCGATATCCAAGTACGCACAGCGAGCAAGAAACCCAAGCATGTAGGCTTTTTGCTGATGGAGCGATTTACGCTCATTTCGCTCTCGAGTGCCATCGATCCCCTGCGCGTGGCCAACCAGCTTTCCGGCCATACGCTCTACACCTGGGCCTTGGTGGGTTCCTCCCCCGATACGCAGGTCTCCAGTGATGGTATTCGGGTGGCGCTTGACGCGCCGCTTAAAAGCGTCGACGCCTTCGATATAGTCATTGTGGTGGGGGGCGTGGATATCCAGAACGTGCCCCAAAAGGCCGAGTGTCAATGGCTTAAGAAATTGGCGCGCGCGGATGTCGTTCTGGGTGCTGTTTGTACCGGGTCTTATGTGTTGGCCAATGCGGGGTTGCTCGATGGCTATCAATGCAGTGCGCACTGGGATTGCTTGACGCTGTTAAACGAGCACTTCCCCAACGTCTATTGCAACAACCAGCTGTATACCATCGATCGCAAGCGAATGACCTGCACCGGTGGCACCGTGCCCTTGCACATGATGTTGGGCATGCTCGCGGCAAACCATTCACAGGCGTTAGTGGACGCTGTGGCGGATATGCTGGTGTGTGATCGTCATCGCGCGGATAGCGAGCTGCAGTTGGTGCCGATGTGGTCGCGCAAGGTTCAGGTGCAGCCAAAGCTCAATGAGGTGCTGGAGCTTATGGAAGCGAATCTTGAAGAGCCTATTTCCCTTCAGGAGCTCGCGGATTTTGTTCACTTATCGCGCCGCCAGCTCGAGCGCTTGTTTCTGAAGAGCCTGCACTGCACGCCCTCGCGCTATTATTTGAAGCTGCGACTGGATCGGGCGCGACGTCTATTGAAGCAGAGCTCCCGCTCCATCGTGGAAATTACCGCCATGTGCGGGTTTGTGTCGACCACCCACTTTAGCCGCTGTTACCGCAAGTATATGGGCGTATCGCCACGGTCGGATCGTGCCAGCGGTAGCACCGAGGTGTATCTTAGCGGGGAATCTGAACTTATCGGCTAGCTGCTGCATGCTAACGCGTCGATAGGGGCTAGCGCTGGCTGGCTCCGCGCTAGGAGCCGATAGCAGGGAAAACGACAAACAGCCCGAGTGAACAACGAAAGCCTAATCAAACGCGACAAATCACACGAGAGAATAACGCCATGACAGTCACACGCCGCCCCTTTGTCAGTCCGACGCTAAGCCCGATAGCCTTCTTCCTTGTTGTTCTCCTGGGTCTTCTGGCCCAATCGGCAAGCGCCGATGGCTATGGTTCAAACGCCGCCGCGGGGGGCTTTGTCGAGGTTAATGACATTGCCATGTATTACGAGGTCTATGGTGAGGGGCCGCCTTTGGTGTTGATTCATGGCAGTGGCCAAAGCATTGCCGATATGGCCGCCCAAATCGACGGTTTTCGGGATCAGTACCAAGTCATCGTTGGCGACAGCCGCGCCCACGGCAGGTCCGGTATGAGCGACCAACAGATGACCTACCGCCAGATGGCGAGCGATTGGGCGGGCTTGATCAGTGAACTAGCGGGTGAGCCAGTGCGGGTGATTGGTTGGAGTGACGGCGGCAACATCGCGCTTGAGCTCGCGCGCGCCTATCCCGACCTGATTGAGCGCGTTGCGGTGATGGGAGCAAACCTCGCCCCCAATGAATCCGCGGTGTATCCCTGGGCCGTCAACTGGGTCCAAGAGGAGTCGGCCAACATCGATCGACAGCTTGCGGCGGGGGATACCAGCCAGAATTGGGCCGCCCTCAAGCAGCAGTTCTATTTACTGCGCGAACTTCCGGATATGACGCTGGAGGAGTTGGCGAGTATCGAGGCTCCCGTGTTGGTGATGGCCGGTGACCGGGATATCATTCGCGAAGAGCACTCCCTGCTGATCTACCAAACCTTGCCCAACGCGCACTTGGCGATCTTTCCGGGAGAAACTCACTTTACCCCCAGTACCGATCCCGAGCTGTTCAACCGGACGGTCGATCGCTTTATGGGTAAGCCCTTCAGTCGTCCCGATTCTAAAACCTTCATCTTGGGTGACGGCAGTCACTAGGGGCCATGATAAATCCGACTACAACACCCCCATGGGGATCTTTGCCTGAGCAGCGTCGTCAATTGTTGCATGAGCCGGGATCGTCTTACGCGTTGGTGATGAGATGGTTGACGCTAACGCTGCTTGTGTTGGTAAGTGGCTGTGAGCGAGCCAGAGAAGCCGAGCCGGGGATATCGTCGGCGACAGCAGTTTCAGAGACGAGCGGTGAGTGGCTGACCGGCGGCGGAGATGAAGCTCAGCGCTACTATTCGCCGCTGAAAGCCATCAATCGCGATAACGTGGCGTCCCTAGGCTATGCCTGGCATCACGATCTTCCCGCCGAACACGGCTACGAGGCGACGCCCCTCATGGTGGACGGAGTCCTGTATGGCAGCGGGCCCAAGGGAACCGCCTTTGCCGTTGATGCCAAAACCGGCGCGTCGCGCTGGCGCTTCGAACCTGATATTGACTTAGGGTTTGTGCGCAAAGTCTGTTGCGGGGTGGTCAACCGGGGCGTGGCGATACAGGGTGATCGGCTCTTTGTGGCGGCTTTGGATGGCTTTTTGTACGCCCTTGATCGCCACTCGGGCGAGGTGCTTTGGCGAGCCGACAGCTTTGTCGATCGCGAGCGCGGCTACACCATTACTGGCGCTCCCTATCTGGCGGGTGACGTGGTGGTGATTGGTAATGCGGGAGCTGAGTTTGATGCCCGAGGCTACATAACCGCCTACGATGCGGTCACGGGGGAGCAACGCTGGCGCTTCTTTACGGTGCCGGCGAGTGCCACGGGTCCACACGAACACCCCGAACTCGCGCTGGCGGCAAGCACCTGGGACCCCGAGAGTCTTTGGGAGGTCGGGCTCGGTGGCACGGTGTGGGATGCCATGGTTTATGACAGCGAACTGGGACTGCTGTATGTCGGCACCGGCAATGCCGCACCCTATCCGCGCAAACTTCGAAGCCCGGCAGGGGGAGATAACTTATACCTCGCGTCGATTTTAGCGATCGACTCCAGAACCGGCAGCTTGGTGTGGCACTACCAGACCACCCCCGGAGACAATTGGGACTTCACAGCTACCCAAAAAATGATTCTTGCCGATTTGATGATCGACGGTGCCAAGCGGCAGGTCATTATGCAGGCGCCCAAGAACGGCTTTTTCTATGTGCTCGATCGCAGGACGGGGGAATTTATTTCTGCGAAGCCCTATGCGGCGGTCAACTGGGCAAGCCATATTGACCCGGAGACCGGGCGACCCGTGGAGACCGAGCAAGCGGAGTATTTCGATGAGCCGAAGCTGATTTTTCCGGGGCCACAGGGAGCCCATAACTGGCAGCCTATGTCCTACAGCCCCGACACCGGGCTCGTGTATATCCCGGTGAAAGAGGCCGGTGTGATTTGGACCATGCCCGAAGAGCCATTCGTGTATCAAAAGGGTGGGTTGAATTCTCACGCCCAGTACGTCTTTACCACCCCGGGGGAGTGGGGTCTGGATAGCCCCTTAGCGAAAAGTTTGCCGCCTATTGACGTGCTCGGTGCGGGTCAGCCCGACACCACCATTCGGGGATTTTTGCGTGCCTGGAATCCGGTGACCCAGACCCTCGCGTGGGAGCAGGAAACCTCGGGCCCCTGGGCGGGCACCATGAATGCCTTTTGGAATGGAGGCGGCTTGTTGAGTACCGCCGGTGGCTTGGTGTTTCAGGGCCGCGGTACGGGCTTTCTGGTAGCGCTGGATGCCAGTACCGGGGAAGAGCTGCATCGGATGTACGTGGGACTCAGCATGATGGCAGCGCCGATGACCTACGCTATTGACGGCGAGCAATATGTCGCGATTCTGACGGGTACCGGGGGCGGCAACGGCAATGACTATGTCCCGGGTATGGCCGCCTATGACTATGGCAATGCGGGTCGTTTGGTCAGCTTTAAACTGGGGGGTGGCGAGCTGCCTCTGCGGCCCAAACTTGCGCGCGACGAGGGCACGCTGGCGCAGCCTGAGGTGGCCCGCCGGGGGGATGAGCAGGCGATTGAGCGGGGGGAGGTACTCTACCGTCGCAACTGCGCCAAGTGTCATTCCAACATCGATGGTCGCGGTTCGGGCATACCCGATTTGCGGCTGATGTCGGCCACCACTCATGAGGCTTTCAAGCAAATTGTGCTCGAGGGCACGCTGGCGGAGCGGGGTATGGGCAGCTTTGCGGATTTGCTCACAGAGCCCGAGGTAGAGGATCTGCACAGTTACCTGATTGAGGAGGCCTGGATCCACTATGAGCGCGCCGCGGGTGCGGGAGAATGGCACAGCGCCAACCCCTGATTTCACCGTGTTTTAGGCGGTCTCGGACGGGTGGCAAAACCTCCGTTGGATCAGTCGCATTTGTACCAACTTTGCTGCTTGTCTCACCAAAAAAAAAGCGCAAAATCCGCTCGCTCAGAACCACCTGCAGAGCGCCACCATGAGTAGCCTTCGCTCCCTTGTATCGTTGTTGATGACCACCGGCTTTTTGC
>Ga0181562_10001420_pt1 | contig 19240 bp, 16 predicted proteins | sample 011ome_26_FD_139344 | JGI IMG/M metagenome (GOLD analysis project Ga0181562, IMG submission 139344) | Coastal salt marsh microbial communities from the Groves Creek Marsh, Skidaway Island, Georgia - 011511BT metaG (megahit assembly) | ecosystem: Environmental > Aquatic > Marine > Intertidal...
CGCACCACCACCACCGCGTCCTCCCGCTCCGCCGTGGCGTCCCATGTCGTCGTCACCCGCGACGCGCTGTCCCGATTCGTTCGTTCGACTGGGTGACGCGATGTGACGATGGTAACATCGCCGTCACCCAGAATGTCCCAGGATTGTCCCCATCGGTCGCGCGCATCCTCGACACTGACTGACGCGCGACTGACTGACGATGGGGTTGGCGTACGCACACACGACGACGACGTTGCGCGGCGTGAATACGAGACCGAGACGAAATCGTCGCGCGATAAAGGTACGACGCGAACGATGCGATGCGATGCGCATGCTTTCTCGTTGGCGGAAGGAAACATCATTTTGGGGTGTGATCAATTAAGTCTTTCTCGGGACCGACGTTGGGATGATGGTGGTGATGGGTGCGTGGACACGTGCGGTGGGTGGTGAAAATGTTAGGGGGGATGGTCGGGTGTGTTGTGATTTCGCGACGTGCGCGTTGACTGTGACTGACGCGACGACGGGTGTGTATTGTTCCGCGAATGCAGACGACGACGACGCGCGCGACGTCGAATGAAAACGCACAAGGTGTCGTGGCCGTGGCTGCGGCTGTGGCACTTTCGGTGAATACGTATGGGATTGATGTGGCGTTTGCCGCGGATACGTCCACGGAGTTGAACGTTGAGGCGTTGTATACGAAGGTGGCACCAGAAAAGCCCAAAGCGGGACGGTTGGCTGGATTGACGGAGATTCCCGAAGAAGCCTCAAAGAAGGCGCCAGCGGTGGCCGCGGCGAAAGCACCGGTAGCTCCCAAGGCTAGCGAAACTAAAAGGGTGAAAAAAGCAGCGCCTGTGATCGAACTCCCGTCGGAACCTACATTGGTGCCAGCGGCAAAGCCCACGAAGAGTGCGCCCGCGCCCGCGAAAGTTGCTCCGACACCGGTCAAGCAAGCGACCGCGACCGCACGTGCGCCTGCCACTGCCGCTGAGCCGAAAACGGCTAGCAAAGCCAAGGCTGCTACCACTGCTGTCGCCAAGCCGGTGGTAACACCAAGAGCCGCCAAGTCTAAGGCTCAGGCAAACACTAAGCTTTCGCCCAAGGAGAAACTCGAAAACAAAAAGGCCAAGGATGCAAAAAAGCTCAAGCCCAAGCCCAAGGCTAAGCCCGCCAAGTCGTCGAAGCGTTTCTCGAAGAAATCTTCAGCGCCGAAAATCACAACGAAGAGAGTCGCACCTCCTGCTCCTCGCAAGAAGAAGACGTCGACGTTCGATGCGTCTACGCTCGCAGCTGCGCTTCTCGCTCTCGGTTTGTACGGTTTGACAAGCAAATCCTCTGATGGATCTTCTTCGTCGACCAAGTCTATGTCTGCGCCGAGCGTTAGAGCTGCGCCGAGCGCCGTTTCGGCCACGCCGAAAACGTCTACTAGCTCACCCAACGCTCGCGCTGCAGAAGCGCAAGCATGGATTGACGCTTGGAAGCGAAAATCGAGCGGAGCGGACACGCCTGAAGGGCGCGCAAAGGAAGCTGCTGAGTGGATTGCAGCTTGGGAAAAGAACAACAAGAAGAAAGACGCGTGGTGGTCATGGTAAACGACTACACGTTGTCATGTAAAATAATCAAGAAACAAGAATCGAATGGAGTGATAAAATAATATTAATATTCACACACAGCTGCAATATCTAAACCTCCGGACGAAGAACATCGACGCCACCGAGGTACGGTCGAAGAACTTCGGGAACGATCACACTACCATCTTCTTGCTGGAAGTTTTCGAGAATAGTAACAATCATACGAGGAATCGCGCACGCCGTAGCATTCAACGTATGGCAGTGCACCAAAGGTTGCTTTTTGCCATCAACAGCGTTCGGTCTGTACTTGATGTTCAAGCGTCTTGCTTGGTAATCTGTACAGTTGGAAGCGCTAGAAATCTCACCGTATCGCTCCAAAGCGGGCATCCACGCCTCGACGTCGTACTTTCTGTAAGCAGGCGCGCCCAAATCTTCCGTAGGCATGTCCAATACCTTGAAGTGGAACCCGAGTTCCTCAAACATCTCAGTCTCAATCCCAATCAGCTCCTCGTGAAGGGCATCAGACTGCTCCGGAGTGGCGATAACGAACATTTCCACTTTGCTAAATTGATGCAATCGATACATACCGCGAGTTTGCGCACCCGCAGCTCCAGCTTCGGTACGGAAGCAATGACTGAACGCAGCCATCTTTATGGGAAGCTTAGCTTCGTCGACAACCTCATCCATGTAGACACCACCAAGAAGCAATTCCGCGGTACCCGCCATGCACAGGTCGGAGTTTTCAATGCTATAGACCTGCGTGTTTTCCGCTCTAGGCTGGAAACCGCACTTTTCAACCACGCTGCTACGAACCATGTCTGGCACCATCATCGGCTTGAATCCTTTGCTCATGACCTTGGCAAATGCCCAGTTAATCAACGCCAACTCCAACATAGCCCCAGCACCGGTGAGGTACACAAAACGGCTGCCGCTTACCTTACTTCCGGTCTCGAAATCGAACATTCCGAGTTTCTCGCCAATATCAACGTGGTTTTGCACTGGAAATGTAAAGTCACGTTGCGCGCCAACCGTCGCTCTCGTCACCGTGTTTTCCTCCGATCCTTCGGGAACATCCGGGTGCGTCAAATTGGGTAACTTTTGTGCCATAATTTGCAACTCCACTTCGAGCGCTGCGAGATCAACTTCAAGCGCCGCGAGTTTGTCCTTGAGCTCTTTACCCTCGGCGACGAGCGCGTCTCGCGTCTCCTTTTCCATCTTCCCCTTCATACTCTTCGCGTTCAAGTTACGCTTTTCCCGAATCTCATCGCACGCAAAGTTCAACGCATTCAACGCTTCATATTTACTCACAATCTCACTCACGTTCACGTCAACTTTACGAACCGTAGCGTTTCTTTGCACCGCCTCCGCGTTGTCCCGCACATACTTGAAATCAATCGCCGCCTTCCACGCCAACTGCGGCTTTGTCCCATCGTTCGCTCCCGTCGACGACGACGCGGGCGCCGCCGCCGCAGACGCAGACGCATGTGCGTACATCCGTCGTCGTGCGTTCGCCCCGTTCACCACATAGGCTGGAAACGACGCCGGCGGTGTCCCGAATCCTCTATGCGCCGCGAGCGGTGCGCCTCGCGCGAACGCGGCGACGCGGGCGCACGCGCGCGCGGGGCGCGCCACGACGAGCGCGCGGTGCATGACGAATGAAGTGCGTGTGCGTGCGTGCGTTCGTGCGTGCGCGTCGCGCGGACGTGCGGTGCGCGTTGTGCGGGTTCGCGCGAGCGACGCGTGCGCGCGAGGGCGGTGACGTCAGGGCTGCTTTTGTGGATGACATCGCTGAGGCTTGAATAGGACTATGAATGTTTACAATGCGTGCTACCAAATTGGAAGGTTTGCGCGTCGTGTTACGTCAACTGCGCGGCTAGGAATTCTAAAATTTGATCGACTTCGGCCATGGCACCGATGCCGACGTCACCGCAGGCGAGACGCTTCTCAATAGGCTCGCACCAACGCGCGGCGCCGCGAGAGACGTCGTCGAGCGCGGCGCGGTGTCGACTGGTAAACGGGTTGTTCCACATCTGTGTGTTCATAGCCGGGGCTAAGACCACGGGTTTATTGAAGTCCCATGCGCGCAATACGCACGTGAGCAAGTTATCACATAAACCGTTGGCGAATTTGGCGAGGGTATTTGCACTGAGAGGCGCGACGAGGAGAATGTCGGCCCACTTGGCCAAGTCGATGTGCAACACCGGGTCACCGATTTGTCGCCACTGTGCCCACTCATCGTCGTCCCCGTACACGCACGCTCGATCAATACCTGCACGGGTAATGTCTCCATCGAGCACGAACTGCTTGGCGGCATTCGTGAGGATAACCTTGACGTCGTACCCGGCCTCTACCAACGCCTCGACGAGCGCCGAGAAGCGCGTGCTCGCGACGCTCCCGGTGAACCCAACTAATACTTTCGTCATCGTCTCACTCACACTCAACTCGTACTACTGACGACGAAATATATATATATCCTAGCGCTTAATCCTCGTCCTCTTCCCGTCGTCGTCGTTCTTTCAACCGCTCGTTCGACGCTCGAGCTCTGCTCAAATTCTCCCTCGCCTTCCACAACTTTTGTTCGCGCAAGCACGCGTCGAGCGCCCACTTCTCGTCGTTACACGCCCCGAACACCTTGCCTATTGGGTTGGTGTCGTGACACCGCTTAAACGCAATCACCACCTCGCGGCACTTTGGGTGGTTTTCGAGCGTCAGCGGCGGGTGCATGGACGCGCGCGGGGCTCTGGCGGTGCACACCACGCGAGGACGCACACTGGGACACCGGTCCCACCGTGGTCCTGGGACCACTGGGACATCGACATCGACATCGACATCGACGACGGTAAAAGTAAAAACCGGTGAAAACGCGTTGGGTGCACTTTTTGGCGCGTTGCGTGTGGGCGCGCGTCGCACCGCACAGCTCGACGCGGCGGCGAAGGAGGAGGAGGAGAACGACGACGACGACGACGACGACGACGACGACGACGAGGGCGACGAGTGAATAGTAGCGCGCGGTCGTCGCCATGCGCGCCTCGGATGTGTTCCTCACCGTGCTCGCTCCCTTGCTCGGGTCGCTGCTCGCGCAGGTTATGTTTTTGTCTCCACTGCCAAAGATTCAAGCGCTGAGGAAAACGCAAGCGATTGAGAGCGGTATTGGGGAGTTGAACCCGCTTCCGTACCCGTTCGCGGCGGCGAATTGCGCGGCGTGGTTGATGTACGGCGCGATTAGTGGGAATTATTGGGTGTACGTTCCGAATGGTACTGGTTTCTTGATTTCATTGTATTACACTGGCGCGGTGTACGGGTTGGATGCGCGTTGGCGAGAACGAATGGAACGCCTCATGGGGGTGTTGGTAGTATTACTGCTGTTTGTGGGGATGATAGTATCGTGCGTTTTACGAGATTCGAGCGAAAACGTCAAGCTCACGGTGACGGGTTCGGTGTGTAATGCCATTTTGGTGGTGTATTATTCGGCGCCGCTGAGCACGGTTGCAGAGGTTGTGCGAACGCGTGATAGCAAGAGCTTTTACTTTCCACTGACGTTCATGAATGGTGTCAACGGCCTGTGCTGGTTCGGCTACGGGCTCGCACTAGGTGATTGGTTCATCGCGGCGCCCAACTTGTTTGGCTCGGTGCTAAGCGCAGTGCAAATGGTGTTGATTTTCATGTATCCGTCATCGAAGCGGTTGTCGATAACCACTGCGACATCCAGCGAAGGATTGGTGAGCATGGTGTCGCCGCTTTAGTCGCACATTGAGATAGAAAGTAGATGAGAGCGCATAGAAGCACACGTAAGAGCCATATGCATTAGTCGATTCATTTGTAGTAGTAAAGCACAGATTTTTTTTTTTGCAATTTGTTTACGCTAACGTTTTTCCTCACATACATACGAGTCCAGTCGCATCTTGTCCAACCTTTCCTAAGTTACACACACCGCACACGCTGCCAGCTTGCTCAACGCAGAACGGCGCGCCACAAGTAGGGCACGTTTCGTTCTTAGTGCCCTTGTAAATTGGCACGAAAGTGGAGGAGCAGATGACGAACGGGTTGCGAGCGTCGTAGTTGAGCTCGATTTCATCCTTGGGCGCGCGCTCGCACGCTTGCAACACTTGCTTTGCCTGTTGAGCAACCTTAACAGGAGGGTTCAACTCGAGCAAGCGACGACAGAAAGTTGCCGCGGTAGCGTAGTTCTTCAACTTGAAGAAAATAGACATAGCCGAACGCAATGAAAGCGAGACATGGATGGGCTGCATGGGCACGTGAGTGAAATACGCCGCAAGCTCGGCTTGGCGATTGGGATCATCCTTGACCTCCTTTCTAGCGATTTCAATTCTCAACGCACACGCATACTCGCGCGCCACCTTCAAGATCTCTTCAACGTGATCGACTTCACTCTTGTTTTCGACACTCAATAACGTGACGGAATGAATGATGTTGACAAAGATCTTCAGCGCTTCAACAAATTTACCTTCAGTGGTCAACTTGTACGCAGCCTTGAGTCGTTCATCGAGAATGGACGGCGAGCAAATCATGGCCGGCGGCAACACGCCTCTAGCACTCGATGACCAACCACGACCAAGCGGAAGGGACATGCTAGGAGCTTCGGGCATACCTTCAATGGTCGTGTGCGAAGCGTATGCCAAATCAACAAAGAGCTGCTTGAGCGGCGCAAAGTTGACGATACCCAACTGGCGGTTGAGCAACTTCATCGCGCTATCGAAATCACCAGCGGCAACGAAATCGCCAGCAACGGATGTCTTTTCAGTCCAGCGTTGAGACGGCGGCACTCCAGCAGTCGGTGCGATGAATACATCGCTATCAAAACCATCATGGCCTTGCGCACCCGAGGCGTCACCCATCAACTCCTCCGGAACTTCCAAATCATCCATATCCCAACCATCATCCTCGTTGTCAATGTCTTCGTCGCGCTCTTCGTCAACGATACCTGCCATAGCGAGTGGATCGACTCGTTCTTCATCGCCCATATCAACATCCGCATCACCCCAGCCGAGTCCCCCACCTTCGCTCGCAAAGACGTCTTCTTCAGCGTAAGCATCCCCGGCAATCTCACCAGAGAGCATACCTTCAAAGAAGCCCTTGGAAACTGGAAGCAGCGGCCAGTTGTCGCCCTTGAGAAGCGGTTTTGGCGGGACAAGCAATTTTCCTAACCCATCGACCTCAGGAATCGCAGCTCCGGCTTCAGTTAGCATCTCTGCAATTCGGGTCGCATCTTCTTCTAAGCCGTGCGTCTTCGCCGTCAAATACGCAAGCGGGTAATGACCCACTTGCTCTAAAACCTTGACTCGTTCAGCTACGTTACCGAGGTACAAGGCGTTGTGAAATTGTCCCATGACATCGGAGCGCATCTCTGAAATTTTCAACATCTTGCTCAACTTCTCAACGTTACCAGTGATGAGATACAAGAAGGAGAGTCGTTCGAAGTTCTTCGTCTTTTGATACGCGAACTCTACAATCTGGTGGTTCCCTTGGCGCAACGCTTCAACCCCAAGCTTATGCCAGGTATCTTTCTCGTCCATTTCTTGGGCACTCGCGAGAGCGACTTCAATGTTACCGCATTCAAGCGCCAACTCGAAACGGGTTCGTTCATCCTGCACACGAAAAAAAATCAAGAGTCAGTGTCGGCAATTGTATCAAAGCAAGGCGGTATTAAAGAGGGAAAAAGAAGCGCCAAGTGGATGATCGCTCATTCAAAAAATAAGCGAACAAGAAATCTTCATGAACTCTCGGCATTCACCAAGGAAGGATCTGTAAGGTTGTGTATAATCATTGCGATCGTACCACGCAGCAGTTTGCGGGGAAAAAAACAAGGTGAGACTAATACGTACCTGAACGAAATGCAACGCAATTTCCGGGTAGCCTTTTTGTTGTAAGTAAGCAATGATCGATTGACCGCATAGCTGACCACTTTTGATCATCGCAAGCACTTGATCGAAACGCTTAGCGTTAAGCGCAAGCTTGAACATGTACTCGGATGGATCAAACTGGATTTGACGGCTGCGGCCGTCGCGGTCCAGGCAATACACAACGTTACCGAACACCTTAGTGAGGTAGACTGGGTTATCTAATGTGCGAATAATGCCAGAATCGCCATTGGGTAACGCATATTTGATGTGGTTCAGCGTGGTGTAAATGAATACACCGTTATCATCCCAAGCACCAGACTTGACGCGAATGGTTTCGTGCACAGTGACCGAGTGGCCCAAGCGACGATCGGCGAGAACGATGGCATGCTTGCTCAGTAAGGCGACGCGACTCATATCGGTCGACCATACGACGTACTTGATGTAAGGCGTCGCAAGCTCCGCAATCGCAGCGCGCTGCTGGAGATCAAACAAAATCATCTTGTCTTCAGAACGGCACAAGAGGGAACCAGTACCGGCGTGGAAGATGTTATCAGTCGTCGTGCACGGTGCCGGACACTTCTTCGTCATTTCATTATCAAGGTTCTTGATGATGATGTTGTTCGATTGCTTGTCCAATACGGCGAAACGGTTTCTTGCGACGAAAACGGCACCAACACCATTGCCACGTCGCGAGTCACCCACGACTTCGCCTCGTCCACCATCCTTTGGCAACATGAACAACTCGTAGCTCTCACCACCGGCGTCGTATGTGATCAAAATCGCGTTTTCTGCCGGGTTGTATGACATTGTTCTCGGTGCAGTGTTGGGCCCGCCGACAGTACGGCGGATCGACACGAGAGGGTTGTCGCGTTGAGACTGGAAATCGTAGCATCGTAAATAACGGTCCTTGACGTAGAATAAGTTCCCTTGGTGCGACGTGTAAGCTGGGCGCTCGCGCTCGAGCTTAAACACAATCATACCACTATCGTGACCAGCAGCCAATAAGTTGACCTCGGGGTGTGCAGCAAGAATCCAGAACCTATCATGCTCGCGTCGGAACGTTTGCGCGTCGGCTCTCTTCGACATGTCCCACACTCTAATCGACTTATCTTCTGAGTTGGAAACAATGACATCTTGTCTGGCGTGGAACACGACGCAGCTCACGTTGTTGACGTGCCCGCGAAGGGAGTCGACTTCCCAAGCCTTGGTGTCATTCATGCGCCACAACTTGACTTGACGATCGTCCGCGCCAGAGACAATCAAAGGCAACGTCGGGTGGAACGACGCCCAATTCACCCCGCGATCGTGCCCTTCTAAGATGTACTTCACCACAGTGTCCCCGCCACCAAACAAGTCGTTGTTCATTTGCGGCATGCGAAGCTCTTCAGCTGGCGAAACACTCTTGCGTCGAAGACCGCTAATGTCCCACACGCGAACCGTTTGATCAAGCGATGCGGACACCACCAAGTCATCCTTGTGGTGGAAGCGCGCACACATCACATAGTGATTGTGCCCAGTCAACACCGCAATCGAACTTCTACTTTGCCAGTTCCAAATACGGATCGTCTGGTCGTCGCTCGCCGACACAATCCACGGATACTCGGGGTGGAATTCCACCGTACGAATGTAGTCCAAGTGCCCTAACAACGTAAACATACACCGTCTGAGCTTATATGACCACACCTTAATCTTGTAATCATCCCCGCCTGACACGAAAAGCGGTTGCGAGCTATGAAAGTGCACCCCGCGCACTGGTCCTTCGTGTTCGTCGAAACGATCGATGAGCGTCCCCATGCGGTAGTCCCACAGCTGGATCACCCCCGAGTGCAATGACGCCAAGATCCATGGTCGTTTCGGGTGAAAGGTCAAGCCTTTCACGCGGTTCGACTTGGTCTCAAACTTCGTGAGCATCGTGTTCGATGTGTCACGCTCACGCGTCGACGCCTACGTTCGTATGCGCGCGCGTATTCGCGGTACAATCACCAACGATCTGTCCGAGTCGTTATGGGAGCACTCTCGACGATTACGACGACTTAACGACGTACACGCGCGCGTCGCGTGCGTCTGTAGATGTGTGCGTGTGTCGTGCACGCACCCACGCACGTCCAACGCCGCGCGCTTCTGCGAGCGTCGTTATGAAGAGTGGGTGCTTGAGCGGTCAGCGTTTCGGTGGTGCGCTGCGGAACACCATCTAGCAACCCTAAGCCTCGGTTGCGCGCGCGCGCGCGACAGCCCAAATGGTTACCAGTTGCGCAAAAGATACAAATATAACCATGATACATAACAGCTAACGACAACTAAATGATTCAGGGTACTGACCCGGATGACAAACGCCAGCGCTTTCACGCGCGATAGGCTTCCATTTTTGAACTGAGCAGCTTCCAAACTTCACATTTGTATCGCTTGGAGGCGTCCGTTTCGGTGACGGTGCGATCAGGATGGAACTGTAACGCAGCTTTTTTGTACGCTGAGCGCACTGCGGCTGCAGTTGACGAACTTGGAGGGATACCAACCAATTTCAGGATTTCAATTAAGCCTTTGGTTTCGAGAATCTCGATTGATGGCGGCACCGCTTGATGCGACGCGTGCATTCGCGGCGTTGCTTGAGGAGATTGCCGATCGCTTGTTGCACTATTCGTGGTATTTTGAGACGTCGAACACGACTCACGGGGTACTTTCTCCCGTCCTACGTCCGCGCGTTTCGCCTCTGCATTCCTTGCGCGCATTTCTCGCTCCCATCTATCCCGTTGATATCTCTCGGCGTCGGAGTCCCGTCCAGCTGTCGACGAGCGCGCAAAGCTTGCTGATCCACCATTCATCGTTGCCGCGCGAGAAAAGTGGTTTGAAGAGCCATTGTCACGATAATTACCATTCAGATCCTGTTTCACGGTACGCTTGTCCTCTGGGTTCGCCTTACGAACTGCCTCGGCGCGACGGCGCAGCTCGGCGCGTTCGCGCTCGGCATCTGGACTCGTCCCTGAGCCTTCCGTCATCCTTCCTAAAGCTAAATCTACATCCCATCCAACGTTTCTAAGCCAGGCTACGGCGCGCGTTGGTCTAGATTTCGTCTTCGCCATAATCACGCACACATCATTCGCTCGCATAGCGTCCCCGTCAAGCAAGTCGACCACGTTGTCGGCGTCGGCTTGAGAAATCCCATGTCTTTTACGTAACTTCGACGACAGGGCATGTTTCTCGATCCTATCCGCTGCGATTTCGAAATCTTCTTCCACGTATTCTTCCATTACCGGTGATGGACGTTGCACCGGTGGTGCACGCACCGGCGCCTCTCGCGTCGGCACTAGCCTGGAAGTCGATGGGAATTCTCCCCCGTTGTCCGGTCGTCTCTGAGCCGCCCCCGGCGCACGCGTGGACGTCGATGCGGACAACTCCAAGGCTATTCGGAGCTGTTCCATTTCTTCCTCGTATGACTGAGGGATGTGCGCGCGATAGGACCCCATGGGTACGGTGCGGTGCGGACCGCCCGACGCCACGGAGTGAAGTCAGGTGGTTACGAGAGTTGCACTTTCTTTCGTTGTCTTTGCAACAAGCTACTAGTATATTGTGCTAATACTATGCGTCGAGTCTTGCGGCACTCAACGACCTAGTTCGTTTCTTAATTGGGCTATTTCCTGCGCCATTTCCAATTGAAGTTGACGCATTTCGGCAAACATTTGTGCAGTTTCATCCACCGTAGACTGGTGCTGTCGCAACAGTTCGAGGTGCAAGTCTCGCACTTGAGCTCGCAAGGCGTCACCGAGCTTCTCGGTTGCGTTTTCTATGATGGTTTCTAATTCCTTTGTGCTCACACTCGATGTTTGATCAATCCTTGTAGTCGCGAGATCACGCGATACCGCATCGACAACAGGAGCGGGCGCTGGAGCGGGCTCATGCAGCAAACGCGATTTCGCGGCGATGGGCGTCATCGGCGAGTCTGGTATGTTGTCCCCGCGTGATGGCGTTTTCTCAACTTGGAATGACTGTGGAATGGGATGTTGCCAACTTAATGCTTCAACGCCACCATCGTGCGCTTTTATGTCATAAATCTGGCACGTTGCGACGTCAGCTCCGCCACTAATCTTTCTCGTATCCAACCATGAAATGCGTCCGTCAGAGGTACCCACAGCAAGCGCAAACCCGGAATAGTGCCAGCACATGCTCGTCGCCTGACAACCCTTGAACGTTAACGCCCCTGAAGGCGTCGGTGAGGTGATGTCCTGAAGAACCACCCGTCCGTCGCTTTTGACGTACCCCAACAGTCCTGGGACAGTTGGTGAAAATTCAACTTGGTAGCACTCAGATCCTCTCACGGTGAGTGTCGATTGCAGCTGCCCTGCTTCGATGTCCCAGAGTCGTACGGTACCATCCATGCACGCTGAAACTAAATGCTGCGGTGAGTACTTTGAGAAATCGATAGATGTTACTCCACTGAGCGTCGGTGGCGTGAGTCGCCCCGTTTGCGCGCCGCTTTCAACGTCGTGCACGAGCACCACCCCTGATGCGCTTCCACTGCCTAACACTCGTCCAAACTCCCCATACTTCACCGTGTTTACCGCACTATCATGTCCCGTGAGCACTCGATGCTTCTTGCGTCGCCTCAAGTCCCACACCGCGACTTCCTCTTGCGCCGCGCTCCCACCCGTCGCCAAGTATCGACTCCCTGGACTGAAATCAATCCCATACACCTCACCAATATCCAACTCCTCCTCGGGTATCGTCCCTAACAGCGTCAGCGATTCATCCGGTTTATATAAATGCACCCCACCAGAAACCCCCGCGGTGGCGAGCGCGCCATTCGTCGGCGACCATCGCACGCAATGCGTCTCGCACGTCGCCTGCACTCGCCCGACGCATCGCACGTCGTTCGGTTCGGGTGCGAATGTTTTCACTTCATACCCCGACTGCGCGGACGTCGACGACCGCCCGGCGCTGGCGAGAATCATGGACTCTCGCCCCATGATGTGCCGTTCGCGACGACGACGTGTGACGTGTGACGTGACGACGACGTGCGACGACACGACTGTTGACTCGAGTCGCACGCATTTGAAATGTGGACATGCCAAATGTCCGAATAGTGCTCGACCACGCGACGAGACGCGGGCGACGCGATAGCGCGCGACGCGGCGGCTGGACGTGGTCGAGAGCGACCGAGGGTGTCGTCGCGCGCGTGTGTGCGCGTGTGTGTGCGTGATATCGCACGACCGCTCACGGAAGGGGGTCATTCGTCGCCAACGACGCCAACGACGGGCGTCGTTGGATTGTTTGTTTAGTGTTGCGGGAGAGTGCCTAGAGGAGTAAGGGTGCAGTAGCGATGAGCGTTGAGAGCCGTACACCGTTTTCGGCGCGTGATCGCACGTCGTGGGTGACTGTATTTGTGACGTTTATCAATTTTTCGGCGTTTCATGCGGTTCGAGAGGGGTACGCGGCGTCAAAGAGCGTCATGGCGAGCTCAATGAAGTATCCCACAGTTTTGCTCGGAGTCATCGACGCCACGTTCTGTATCTCTTATGCTATTGGATTATTCTTTAGTGGTTTGATAGGAAAAAAATACGGCATAAAAAAGGTCATCATGGTGAGCTTTGCGTCGACTGCTTCTTTGAGTTTAGCATTTGGAGTGCTCAACGGGTACGTGTTCACGACGCCGACAACGTCTACGCAGGCGTGGGAAACGGCGCTGGTGAGTCATCTTCCGATTTGGGTGCTATCGGGATTCATGCAATCGTTGGCATATCCTAATTTTATTGCCCTATTGAGCGATGTCATTGAGCCGTCGTTCTGTGGAATTGTGATTTCGATTTGGGCGATAGTCTCACCCGTAGGAGACATTATCGGTTTGGAAGCGGCTAAGAAAGTGTTGCAAAGTGGGGATGAAAATTGGCCTTACATCATGTTCCTTGCAGCTGCATTCATGATGTTCAATTTTTTCTTATTCGTGATATTTGTTGTGCCAGTCAAAGTGAACATAGATAATACCGAAGAGGAAGGCGTTCAGCAAGCGTTACTTGGCAACGACAACGACGTCGAAAGTTCAGCAACAAGGCGATCTCCAACGTTGAAAGAACTGATGTGGAACGTGTGGAACATTCCAGGGGTGATCGACTTTGCACTTTCGGTCATGTGCTTGAAGGTTGTGGTGACCTCCGTGCTATTTTGGCTTCCATACTATATGGATAAACGCTTCGACTCTCACGGGTCGTCAATTCTGTCTACACAGGTGTTTGATGTATCGCTCATCGTGGGCATGATACTTACTGCGGCTGCTCAACGTGCGATGGGCCAAAATCGATGGGTGCCTATTTTCATGACAAGCTTGTTTATTGGCATCATTCCCATCGCCCTCGTTCCTCTTGCCACGACACTCCATTGGACTGTGGTGTGCATTTTCTTCTCTGGCGCGTTGATTGGCCCTTCGAGCGCCTTGTTCGCAAGCGTGATGGGAGCCGACATTGGCAAGCGTGCCCAAACTTTTGGCACGGGAAATATCGTAGGAGTCATATCGGGTTTCATTGATTCTTCAGGAGCTGTGGGAAGTGGTTTAGGTCAACTTCTTGTTGGCTTTGTCGCTAGTTCTGCCGGGTGGACTGTAGTCTTCGAGATGTTGGCAGCTTTCACCGCACTTGGAGCATTATGTCTCATCAGAGTACGAAAGTTAGAAAATGAACGAAACGATTAAGTCGATCCACTCGACGTGTATCATACTTGCAACATATCTTAGAATTATGAGTTGAATTGGACGTTAATAACTGCACCTACCGGTAAATGGATTTTTAATAAAATTACCTACCGGTACCCGGTACCAGGTAACTATCACATGCTAAAAGAACGCTCTTCTAAAAAACCTACGTCGTCGTGTCTACGAGACACAAACTGTGATTGAAACCAAGTGACACGTCCTTGACTTCACCAGGAATGGGAACATACTGAGGCTCCCAAAAATCAAATTCATTTCCTAATCCTAACTGCCCTCCACTGGACATTTGTTCGTCTGAGTGCGATCCTACACTTCCTCCAAATCCCCACGAAAATAGTTTCCCGTCAGCTATACCCGCAGAATGCTTCCACCCCGCAGCGATCTTGGTCCAGCCTTGCGAACTCAACTTAATCGGCTTAGGAACTGCAGACTTTCCGTCTCCATTGCGACCGAGACCGAGTTCACCGTGTTGATTTGCTCCCCATGACATTGCACCGGCATTTGTATTCGCGAGCGTATGCAAACCACCACACGCGACATCATGAACGATCTGTAGCGACTGAACGCGTGACGGCGTAGACTGATATTCGCATGTTTCATCTAAACCAAGCTGATTGAACCGGCCTTGTCCCCAAGTATACAAGTCTCCGACTGAATTAATACATGCAGAGTGCGCATACCCAGCGGCGATAGTTACAATGTTTTGTTCAGCAAGAGCTCGAACGACCCGGGGCTTTGATTCCACTTTCGCGCTACGATAAAACCAGCCTTTCTCCCAGGTGTCATTCTCACCGTGTCCTAGCACGCCATCTGTAGAACTTCCCCAAGAAAATACCCGTCCTTCTGTGCATACAGCGATGGTGTGCTCTGCCCCACAGGCAACGTGTTTTACTTTAGCCTCCCTCGCGAGCACTTCGATCTTTGAAGGAACAAATCTATTCAATTCCCCGCTGCCTAGTTGACCTCCCGTATTTCTTCCAAAGCTCCACACCTGACCATCGACGTCCACGCACACTGTGTGATGGTGACCTGTCGCAACAAACACAATCTGCGCATCCAACTCAACCAACTTTGGTTCACAGGCAAACTGCATGTTGGCTGAGTGCCCCAGCTGTCCGAAGTCGTTCAACCCACACGTGAACACATGACCGCAGGCTGTCAAGAATGCACTATGCGAACCACCGGCAGCGACCTGGCGCACGTCTATTCCGTCTAACGCCGCTATCGGATGAAACGTCTGCAACGAACGTAAAGTCTGTTCTCCGAAATCATCCGTCGTCGCCTCGTGACCAAGTCGTCCAAAATCACCGTTTCCCGCACTAAGTGCTATATACGTACGACTTTGCGACGCTGGAGCGATCACGCGCCGACTAAGTGCACGGAGCATGCGTGTACGCAGGCACGACGCGGCGGCGGAGAAGTGAGGGAAGGATGATATATTGAGCGCTGACTGTTTTTTATCAATATGCTTTTCTAACGAGATATCTGGATTATTCGCTTGACACGGGCTTCAATCGTGTGACCTTACCGATTGCAATTGTTCTTCCTTCGTCGCGCAAAGTGAACCGGCCAAGCTGGGCGTAATCGGCAAACTTTTCGACGCACACTGGTTGAGCAAAGCGGATGCGAACGTTACCTAAACTTCCGCTCTTCAAAAACCTGGGCTTACCTTCCTTAGGCTTGCGCGTCTTGGGGTCAATTTCGGACACCAATTTAGTGACTTCGATTTCTTCCGTGGCTGAGTGGATATGAATCACAGCTTTGTAACCCTTGGTGAACACTGAGTTGTGCTCAAGTAACTCCAAGAGAGCCAATTGACATTCTATTTCTTCGCAGATATGAATGGGTTCCTTCGGGGCGCAGAGCACAAAACCGGGCTGAATATCTGATTCACTGACGCCAGTCACCTTCAACCGAACGTTCTCACCAGGTAAGCATTTCTTGCACTCAACTTCGTCTCGATACAACTGCGCAACCTTGCACACCGCTTTATTGGGCATCAACATCAGTGTCTGACCGACTCTGCAAGTGCCTGACTCTATTTTACCCATGACCATCGCCCCTGATTCGTTGTACTTGTCCATAACTGGCATGCGGAACGGCGCTGCGGGATCTCTGGCGACGGTTTGCAGATCATCAAGAGTGTCGAAAAGGGATTTGCCTTCGTACCACGGGCAAACATCGGCAGATACTTTATTCTTCATGTTGGCACCAGTCAAACCAGAGATGGGACAAAAGCTAACATCCGCATCGAGTTTGTATCCGCACTGCTTCAAGAACGGCGAGAGCTTCGTTTTGATTTCATCGTAGCGCTCCTTATCCCAGTTTGTTGACGGATCATCCATCTTGTTGATAACGACGACCAACTTAGAAACGCCCAAAGTCTTCGCCAACTGCGCGTGTTCACGCGTCTGACCACCCTTGTCGAAACCAGTTTCGAATTCACCCTTACGGGACGAAATAACAAGCACGCCCACATCGGCTTGGGCAGTACCCGCGATCATATTCGGGACATAGTTTTTGTGTCCAGGCGCATCCAACACTGTGTAACGCTTCTTCTCCGTCTCAAAGTTCGCGCGACCGACTTCGACTGTCTTACCTTTCGCACGCTCTTCTTCACTGGTATCCATAATATAAGCCATGTACCACGAGTCACGGTTCTTTTCTTTAGCTTCTCTCTCGTACTTTTGGATCACGCGGTCGTCGACTTGTCCAGACAAGAACAAGATCTGACCACCAATTGTGGACTTACCCGCATCGACGTGACCAATAAACACTAAATTCAAGTGTTCGCGGGCATCGAAGCTCGCATCTTCTTCATCTTCAACGGGATCATCCTCAATCACAAGCTCTTCAACCTTTTGCGCAACCTTTTCCACCTTAGCGGCGACGGGAGACTCCTTCGCCTCAGTCGCTGTCTCGGCCGCTGCCGCGGGCTCAGCTGCAGCCTTCGCGGGTCCACCAATGGACACCTCCTTCGCAGGTCCACCAATAGACAATGAAACCGCCTTCGCCGGTCCGCCAATGGACACCGACTTCGCCGGTCCCCCGATGGACACCTCCTTTGCGGGACCGCCGATGGTGAGCGACGCCGCCTTCGCCGGCGGTGCCCCAGCGGGCGGTGGCGGCGCACCACCCTCGCCCCCAGCCACGGGCGTCACCGTGCGCGGCTTAAACTCAAACGCTGCCGCGGATGGAGAGAACGAAAACGCCGCCGCGTTGGCCGAAAGCTTCGGCTTGGGTTGTTCCTCAGCCGCGTCTTCGGTGTGATCCCCCATGACGTCTGTGTGACTCTAGTTTGTGTGATTGACGACGACGACGACGACGACGCCGACCGACGGGCGAGCGAGGTGTGATGCGGTGTGTGCGCTACGTTAATCAACAACGACCACGACGCGGTGGCGAGAGAACGCGCGCGTGCGTGTGTGCGTCGCCCGTCACCCGCATCGCCGCCGATGGCATCGGTTTTCGGTTTAGGGTGTCCACATGTCCGAACTTTTCCAATCCACAGATTCATTCCGCGAGCGTTACTCGATTGAACGTTGCCTAAAAACTGATGCGCGAGGGGCACGCGTGGGTGGGACATACGCACGACGAGAGCGTGTGGACGTCACAACATGGTGGCACACTACACCGTATGACATTTGATTCATATCAACACAATATATCGTCGCGAAGAGGATTTGGTGGGGCGTGCGTGAGATTTTTAAAGTTGGAGTTGTCCAAGGACGACGACGACGTCGCGAGAGAATTGCGCGAGGACAAAGATGCTCAAAAACGAAACCGGGGGAAATCAAGGCGACGAGGACGTGGAGCAAAACTTGATCATCATGAGAAAAATGCTGGTGACAATACGCAATCGCGCGCAATGCTGGAGAGTGCGTTCATGGAATGGCTCGAGAAAGATGGAGGCACCTTTGTACGGCGCAAAAAAGTCGACGCCAGCGAAAACTTTGACGTTGCTGACAATGTCTCCGATGAGATCGATTACGACTTGTTCGACGCGATGGCGGGTTCAGATGACGATTTCATACCTGCTCTTCGCGTGAACTGTGATGAAAATGACAACACGGGGTTCGACTTCGATTTCCCTCGTGAGTTTGCCATAGCGCAAAAACGCCGCAGCTCTGTTGAATTCCAAACCTGGCTTCAGAGCGTTTCCAACTTGTCAGCCGACGACAACACGGCGTCTTCGGATGACGTACAATAAAAATGAATAATATGAATGCGCCGCTCGCTGTATTTGAATAATGTTTGTAAAATTCTGTCCTGATGGTTATATTTAAAATGACAACTCTCTCGCCTCTCTCGCTTGTTCGCGCTATCCCCTCTCGTGTGCTCTACACCTGTGTTTTAGTTTTATTGCCCAATCAAACCCGCGGCGTTGGCCACGAGTAAGATGATGAACGGAATAGTGATACCACCGATACCAATCAACGCCATGGGATCCTTCAACGGGTTTTGCCCCTCCTTCTCGGCTTCCGACAACCACGCGCCCTCTTTTTCGTTTTCGCGCAAAATTGGTCCATCCAATTTACGGTCCGGCTTGGCCCGCACGACGACGGCGTGACGCGCGGACGTTCGTCCCATGGCGCTCTTCATCGTCGTCGTCTTCGTCTTCGCGTTCACTCGCGCGTGCCCCGTCGTAGCGTTTATCGCCGTCACTCGCACGGTAAACATCGTCGTCGTCGTCGTCGTCCCTCGGTCCACGTCACGCGCGCGCGAGGTCTGCGGACGGCACACGACCCCGCGCCCCGTCGCAAACCCGTCGTCGTCGTCGTCGTCCGACTGGTGCACGTACGAAGCACCACCACACACCCATGTGAGGTTGATGGTGCGTGGACCACCACGGCGGTGTGCATGCATCGTGATTATTATAGGCCTCCATTCGCGTGCACTATGGGTGACCGACCGACCACCACGACCACCACGACCACCACGACCTCCATCCTCGAGGATCGATCGGCCAGTCGGCGCCGACGGGCCCGACGACCAACCCGACCCGACCCTCGCGTGAGGAGGGCGAACCCCAACCCTCTGGCGTGGCCTGCACTTACGCGCGTGCGACCGCTCGAGAGGGAATCGCGCACCGTCGACTCTCGACACACGACGCACACGACACACGCGTGATCAGCACATCA
>Ga0181562_10001427_pt1 | contig 19180 bp, 3 predicted proteins | sample 011ome_26_FD_139344 | JGI IMG/M metagenome (GOLD analysis project Ga0181562, IMG submission 139344) | Coastal salt marsh microbial communities from the Groves Creek Marsh, Skidaway Island, Georgia - 011511BT metaG (megahit assembly) | ecosystem: Environmental > Aquatic > Marine > Intertidal zone...
GCTTCCTCAAAAAGTGCGCGCAACGCATCTGGACGACGCAACGGTGCCGCCGACGGTTTCTGACGTCCTCCGTTGTCGTTCTCTTTGTCATTTTCTCCTGCTTTGTATTTTCCTAAAATCTTCTTCAAGTCCCACGTGGCGAGCGCGCGTTTGCCGTGCCCGCCACCCGCCGAAGCCGCCACCGCGGCAGCTAAGACCGCTGAACCACCGCCTGCACCGACGTTGAAACCGCCACTATCACTACTCCCAACACCACTGCGCAACCTTTTGCGACTCGCGAACGAGGACGAACCTAACGCGAGACCACCGATCGGTTTCCCGGCTGCTTGTAACAAATCCGAAATCGCCGAAGCGACGTCCGCATCCTCACTCGTCACACTCAACGCCGTAGCTATCCTCCTCACCGCCGCTGCACCGTGTTTCTCCGCTGCAGCTATTTCTAAATCTTGAGAGAACCGTTTCGCGACGTCTTGGATGACTGAGTTGAACGAAGATTTGGAGGAAGAAAATTCATCGCCGTTGATGATATCCGAAAGCAAAATCTGCGCAAACATGTACGCTCCGACCGTTCTCGTGCACATATCCGTGATCGCGATCGTGTCTTTTCTAATCTTTTCCTCTAACTCGCCCGGCGCGGTATTATTATTAACACTACTCTTCGACGAAGCCGCCGCCAACACGTTCTCGCACAAGCTCGTAAAATGGTCCGCCATCAACTCGTGAAAGACCCCAAAATACGCGCTCGCCGCCGACCCTAACGCTCGCACTTCTCTTCTCAACCCCGCTCTCCACGCGTGTTGAATCGCTAAATCGATCAACAAACAATTCTGGTGCCTATCTGCCAATTTAAACAACAACGCTCTCCCTCTTTCTGATCGAAAAATCTTCTCCAACCACGCCGGCGGTTTCCCTTTAAACTTATCAAACACCGCGTCCGCTTTCGACGCGTCAAAAGTGCGTTCGATCAACCGCTCTAACAAACCAATTTCGTCCATGGTTCCGTCTGCTAAACCTACTTCGTTATTGAACATCATCGCGTGGTGGTGGTGGTGGTGGTGCGCCGCCGCGGTCGTCCCGGCGCCGACTACTTTTAAATCCGCCGCGGTCTTCGTCCCGTCTCGCATCACCGCACCTTTCTCACCATCCGCGCTCAATAGTAACGAGGGATTATTATTCACTCCTCCCGTCGGCGTCTGTTCGTTCGTTCCTTTCGCTCCCCGGACGCCTCCCCCGTCCTGCCCTTCGTTTCGCTTCTCATTCAGTCCCATTTTCCCTTCGTTCTCCTCCTCCTTCTCGCCGCCTGCGTTGCCAAACTTTGCAAATCTGACTTTCGGTCCCGGGCTCGTCGTCGCGCTCACTCTCGGTGGTCTCGTAATTTTCAGCCAATCGCACACTAAACTCGTCATTTGCGCGTACCCTCGGTAATTGCCTCCGAGCAATTCCACCGCCCTGTTCGGTTCCCCGCCGGACAACGTTGGGTGCACGTACTCTCTCAAGGTTTCAATAACCGACGCGTCCATGACGAAATCTTTCTGCGAAAGAATCTGCTCCAGATAAAGTCGTCGCTTCTCTTTGTTGATGTTCTCATCGTTATCTTCTTCTTTCTCGTTGTCTCCTTCTTCGAAAGTCATGTTTAATGTCTTTTCCAGGGGGGCAACGGCGATGTGAAACTCTGAGGAGTTTTGGATGCATTCGCCACTTCTCTCACACTGAATGGGCGCGAGACGGCGAAAGTTGAACCGCGAACTTCTCGGGATCGACAGAGCAGACGAACGGGACGACGAGGAGTCGTTTTTGGGAAGTCAAGGTTCGCGTTTGCTTCGTTTTCTTCTTCTTATTAGTAGTAGTAGTCTTTCTTTGCATGCATCATCCCATTCTGTAACCGCTTTTGTTTACTCACACAAATGGATTCTCTTTTCTCTCTCTGTTCGAACGGGAACTTCAAAATCAAAAACAGACGACCACAAACGACGGAAACGACAGCGAGAAAAGTACATCGAAACTCGAAAAGCGACGAGCGAAGCGTTCGTGGCGATTTGCGCAGTCGCGGCGGTGATTTTTGGACTCGTTTTGTGGGCGCACACACACCATCTGTAGGAAAAAATGGCTGCTGCGCAGCGAAGAAGCGCGGCGGCGAAGCGCATCGAAGAGCTCGCTTCGGAACCGACGACGGCGAAGGCTTTAGCGAAACTGATTTATTACAGCGCGGCGATGATTGTGACGCCGTTGGTGACGTATAACCTGTCCATGACGAGGTTTGTTCCGTATTTGTACGAGAAGTACGGCACGGAGTTTCTCGAGAACCCGACGACGTGTAGCGGGTTGTTCGCTATATTGAGCGTGCAAGTTGTGTTGGTGATGTACGTGATTTCCGCGTTGAAAGAAGATGGTTCGTCACCGGCGATGAAAAGAGAGTAGTATAGATTCTGTTGTGCGTTTAAAAAGTACAATATTTTGTGTGATATTCATATTTATAACAAAGAGCGCTTCCAAATCACCAGATTTATATGGTTCTTCGCGCTTCGCGCCTTCTCAAAAATGTATCAATGAAAAACTATTCAGTTGTGTCCGTAGTCAACTCTTGCGCTCGGTTTCTCGTCGCCATGACGTCTGAGAAGCACGAGTTCCAAATGAGCGTGGTTTGTAACCACGCCACTGGGAGCAAACTCAAGAAGAACAAAAAGCCGAAAATGCACCCGCCCAAAAACTTGTCCATTTCTTTGTACCAGAAATCGCCGTAGTCTCTGCACACTTGCAACGAGTTACGATACCCGTACGCCACGCGAGGTTTCCATCCAGACTGTTGAATAGGGTTACCCTCCGCGTCGAGGCCCGTTTTCAACAAAAAGTCTAGCGAGTTCTCAATTTGGTAGTTACCGATCAAAATGAAGGACTCGATGATGACCGAGTTGACGCAAATCGCTGCGACCGTGGCGTAAAAGAGTTGGCGGAATACCCACAAGTTTGGCACGTGTTCGTATAACAGTGCGCCGTACAAACCGATCCACAAGATGACAAACGCGAATCGAACGCCGCCGCGAATGACTGATATTTTCCAAAGTTCGTCCGGTTGCATCTTACGATGTTCTCGGTCCATCAATCGCGTGGAGAACAAGAATTTTTGGAGCATCATCAAGACGCCCATGATAGCAGACGCCATGGCGATGGTGATGCAGTTCAAGGAAAACTGTTCATCTTGCGTGAAGCCTTCAATGAGCTCGGTACCGTGGTAGGCACCAATGAGAACAAAGATCAAGACAAAACGGCCGAGTGCAGAGAAGCACACGACGCCGAACTTGTACCAAACAGAAAGCATTTCGCGGTAGTTCTCCAACATGCCCGCGTGCCATTTGTTCCACGAACCACTCGACACTTTTGGTTGATCAAACGTACCGTCTAACCATTTTCTCCAATCTAACCACGAACGTTGCATCCAGTAGAGATTCAAACTTTGCGGAGAGAACCACCACGGGGCAATGATGAGACAAATAGCAAACGGCCACACCGACCAGGCGTACAAAATTGAACTCTTCACCGACGTGTTCGCGTGGAACAAGAGGAGATAAAAGAGAACCTCGAAACCGAGGTACAAGTGCGATTTGGCGTACAAACCGTACAAGACAACCATGGAGGCGTTCGATAAAACGTAACCCCGTTCGGTACCGATATACATAGCCTGACCAAAGATCAACGATCTCATGTAGTTGTACCCTTTCGTAGCCATGGTGAAAACGTTGAACGCCCACGATCCGGCGAGCTGCGTTTCTAGAGTGTACTCCACACCGGCGCGGAAGCCTCGATCCATGATCATTTTCATCAGTAACGGAAGAAGCGTGAGCAAACCAATCTGTAACGCGTAGATTGAGTTGTAATAACCGCCCTCTTCCTTTGAAAGAGATAAGGTAGTTTGCGTCTCTGTCATTTTAAAGTAACGATAGACACGGTACAATTCCAAATCCGCAATGGCTAAACTCGCGTGCGTCAAGGCAAAGAAGTAAACCGCCCACGCAGTTTGCATGACTGAGACGTAGAAACCAGGTCCGGAGAAGTACAATGAAAAAATTCTGAAGAAATCTAGCCCGCGATGAAGTCTGAACAAATCTCTCGACATGGAAATTGTACCGGCGGAACCGGAAATCTTTTGTTCGAAACCGTTAACAGAGGTAAAACCCATATCTCGTCCTTTGCCGCACTCGATGAATTCCTCAAACAATACCTTACCGCCTCGGGCGATGGCATTAACACCGCCGAAGAAATCCTCGGCGACGTGAATCATCTTTGAAGCTTTCGAAACGCCTCCGTTGGTGCACGCGAATGCTTTGTCCCAAACGTCAGGGTGACCGTAGTGAAAGCGTACCATCAACGGCCACGTCATGAACCGCTGAAAGGTTTGGAAAATGAACTCAGAAATTGCGGCGAATTGCGCCACGGCACCATGCGTTTCTGAGAAGATTACCTCAGGAAACCCGACCAAGACGACGTCGTCGCGAAAAACATCCATCAAGTTACGAATCTTGAAAGATTCACCCATGTAGTTATCTTGGTTCATATCCAAAGTTTGCAAGTAGGAACCTCGCGTGAAGATAATCGCATGGTTCTGGTTCTCCGGTTTACCTTCTCCGATAATCGGGTCACCGGGCAGTCTGACTTTATACGTGAGTTGCAAGTTACCCTGGTTTTCTTCGTCTATACCCACTAAGCACGAAGCAAAGCCGTTAAAGTTTTTCTCATCTTCTTGAGCGTTTTGGCGCGGCATGTCTACGAAGCACACCTTCAAGTCGCGATGGGATTTGATCAATCGTTCAATCTCCGTCGCTTTCGCCCGATCCATCGTTCCGGGTGCAGCCTGACGCATGCGCCCGAACACCTGACACGTAACGACGTATTCGAACTTATGTGAAACTAACCGTTCGATGGATTCTTCTGGTATCCCTTCTGCGCGCGCTTGCAAACGCAAAGCATCCCCGTACAAGCACACACCTCGAATGCACCTTCCCAACGTCTGCGAACGATCAGATGCCCACCTTTGTGCCTCGTCCCAGTGCTCGTCAAGAATAGTCTCGTCGTCTTTGTGCAAAGCTTTCACGCGTTCTTTAAAGTTTTCGTAATCGTCCGGAAACGTTGCGACGATGAGCGAAAAGAGCGTCTTTTCATCCTCCAAGTGCGCGGTGAGTTCATGGCGTTGAAACGCAACATCCTCCGCATAATAAGGCGTGAACGCCGAGAAGCCACGCATCGTTCGAATATCAGATGGTGTTCTTAAAGCTGTGAAACGTAAAGAGTTTGCAAAAAACATAAGTTGTCTTTGCCCTTCAGCCGATCTTGGCTGACCACCTGGGTTACTGGAATTCATCGAACGCAAGAGAGCGTCGATGATATCGTGCATCTCCGGCGACGCTGCCGAAGCTGCAACAACCTGTACGTGGTTCTTGTCTCTCAACAAATCGGATTGGATCATATCGAGTAACTTTGAATACAATTGCGAAACTTTGTATTTGTATTGATTGGCGTGAGCCGACCATTTCCCAGAGTCGCGCTCCATGGCAAATGCGCAAATCTTCCTGACCGCGAGCAAGACATCATGTAAAGCCTCCGCGACACGCTCACCTCGCGTGTCTGAATTCTCTGGAAGCGTGATGTTTTTATACCTTTTCGCTTCCTTTCGCTTTGTCTTTCGAGCCTTTTTGCTTGAACCTGCGAGCTCAGCTTCGCGCTCTTCGTCATTTTGTTTCATCTCTTCATACGCCGCTTTTTCAGCTTCGGTGAGTTCGATGTTCTCTTCAATCACAAAGCATGCAAACCTGCCGCCTTTTTCGCGCATCTTCTTCCTCGTTTTCTTGCTAAAGAATCCGGTGCATCCATACTTTAACTCAAGGTTCATCGCTTCGAGCATTTGCTCTTGTCTGGCGAGTTCTTTTTCACGAAGTTCGCGTTTTTGGCGGTTGTACCTTTTCCTCGCCAATGCCTTTTTGATGCGCTCAGCTTCTTCCAATTCGCCAGCCGCTGTGAGCCTTTCAATCTTGTCCTCATCGTCGTCATCGTTATCTGATTCCGAGTCAAAGTCACTATCAGGCGTTTCACCTTCGGCTTCGACATCAACACCGCACGCTTTCAACTCCTGGAGCAAACGAATGATAGCGTCTCGTAAAACCATGTAGCTCTCGATATCTCCAGTTTTGCGGTGGTGCATTTGCTCGTTTTCTACTTGCGCGATTTCTACGATGATCTTCATGAAGTCCTCCAAGTCTCTTGGAGCGACTAAACGCAAGGCATCGGTAAACAAGACCGCAAGCAAATCTTTCGTTTGTACCATAGTGCGATAAAATGCAGGATATGCCTTCATAGTGCCAGTTTGGAAAGACACGGTTGAAAAGACAGTGGAGGTCATCATCGCCGGCAGGATAACATACTCCGGGGCATGGAAAATCTGCGACATGTCACGGCCAGACAAAAAAGTAAAGGACAAGTCGTGATATTCAGCGTCACTGAGAAGGTCACGATCGCGCAAATTCTTCGCAATTGCATTCCACGCTCTTCCAAAGTGTTGCCACTTTATGTCAAGCGCATCGGCGCAGAAGTCCGCCGGGTTGGTTTCGTATGCATTTGGGTCCGTTTCGTCGATTTTCTCCGTGATTGTAAGCAAAGAATCTCTGCCAGCTCTTGAATCATCGTCCATCTCATCGATGTGCGCACTGTAACCACCACCAGATTTACCTGTTCGCTTATCGCTCAAACCTTTCGCCATACCTAGCATTTTATTGCTCGGGTTCTCCATGTCGTCTTCTGAATCCGACTCTGCCATCTTCTGGCTCCCTTCGCCAGAACGCACGACAAACTCTGGCTTCGGCCATTTTCTGTTCAAGCACTTGTCGCAGAAGAGATACGGGATAGTCGAGAAGCTTCGCAAGAAGAAGCTCCAGTTTTGCGCGTGCGAAATTTTACCCCACCACTGAAGCGCAATTGTAAAGGCAGTCGCGTACACGGTGTACCAAACAAAGGTATCACAAAAGTACGTTACCAACGCCGGTAAAACGCGCATTACTGTCATGAGGTACATCAAAACGGTACTCGCGTGCACATCGTAGTAACTCGACGGGATTTCACCTTCAATTTCTTCACCAATGTAGCCCAATGAGGCGAGAGGCGTGATGTTATCGCCCCCACCCAAGATGGCGGCAAGCTTGCCGATATTTCCCGAGAGATCAAAACTTCCCGAATCGGCACCAGATAATAAAGTACGACGACGCATAGTTTTATCTTCCTCGTAGTCGTCGTCGTAATCGAGCGGGTCTAACTGCTCAGCCAACAATTCTTCCTCTTTAGTGATATCTTGCAAGAAGTACTTTTCTCTCGCCTCAAAGTGCAAAGCATTTTTCAACGCGTCGCCGTCCAAGTTGATACACGAGGTGTACGTATCAGACTCCTTGTTCCAGCACAAATCTGGATGTTGCAATGCATTCACAGACTCGCGCAAGGGAGGAATAAGAAGATAGTGACCAAATGCCAACTTTGTGGCCAACACGAATATCCAGAAAATGGAGTAAATGCAGCGTTCGCGGAACGGTGTTGCGAACTGCGCACTGCCGCCCATGTAGGGCTCTCTCTTGATCACCGACGTCATGACGCCACACATGGCTAAGGCGTAAACAGCAGCCAGAGCTTGGAAGTATGGTGTTTTACTATCCGGGTGAAAAGACTTTTCCAACCCATAAAATAAAGGAATCATGATAAACGCGAGCGATCGCGTGATGATAACGAACCAATCTTCGAAGGATTCCTGTTTCAAGTTGCGAAAGGAGAGGGTGGCAAACTCGCAAATAAGCTTCAAAACTGCGTGCGTAACTGCGGCAGTGCACACATATCCCCAATCGAAACCATCAGCAAATGCGCACACGCACGAAATGTGGAAGCACACCGCATGAAATACGATGACCGTGTTAAAGTTGACGTAAAGACTGAACCATCCAGCAACTTCGCGATGCGTCTTGAAAAATGTCTTCGACAACCCCTCGCCGGCACCAAGCGGATGCTTCGCCTTGTTCATCATGTACGCTCTGAAATGTGCGTACATGCGTTGATCAAGTGGGTTGTCGCGCATTTCCATAGGTACACCAATAAATTCAGGTTGTCGGTTCTGCTTTTCCTCTTCTGGCATTTCAGCTTCGCGTTTCTCGACGTCCTCGTTCGCATGGCCGTCCACTGGAGGCATGACTTCCTTGAACCTATTGTACTCCCAAAAGAACTCGTTGACGTCATCGTACATGACCCGATCAACAATTGGCGCTTTCGCGCGTTCCTTCAACTCGCGGCGCATGAATAAGTACATCGGAGTGACAACGTTGTTGAGATAATCGCACTCCTTGTATGGCATTTCAGACCCCTTTACTGGTTGCGCCAAAATGAGTTCCGCGTTGGTCTCGGGATCTCTTTCTGAACGGTTTTCGAGCGTAACTGCGCATAATGCGCAATGAAAGAGATAACAGAGTACTTCAGACATGTGGCGTAAATTAGCGGATTCACCGTAAAGCAAAAACCAAATCGCCAAATGATGGGCTTTCGCGTTCGTTTCCACCTTCAAGAACTCTTCCCGATTGACGTTGTTGAAGAAGACTTCGTTACTTTTGCGCTGTGCCATGAAGAGCGCAAGAATCGGGGATTTCTTCTCTTCCGAACCACTGTTGTCGATTTCGAATGCCTGCACGTCCGCGTTTGTCTGTGCTTGATCAAGCATACCGGTGTAATCCACCCAGTGTTTGAAGTTTAAGAACATGTGGCCGTGTAAGTGGTTGATCGCTTCCGCCCACTGCGCCTCACTCAAACCGTCTTCGGAGATACCAGCTTCGTCGGAATACGTGGCAATGGTGTTTTCAACCCATCGCGACATGTTCTCAAGTGCATTGTGCATGTTCGATTTCACTTCAACTGGTGTTTCCGAGAAGTTCGAATCAGGGCACGTCTTTTGGAATCCAAAAAGAGTAGCTTGCTGTTCGAATAATGGCATCAAGCGTTTCTTGATATCTTCGCATCTCGGATTAATGGCCGACCCAGAACCTGGAACGGTCATATCGCGAGGCACATCTGGCAAGACCGTCGGTGCCGGACGTTTATATTTCATGGACTTCACGTGCAAGCCGATAACTTTTCTGAAGAAGAGTTTAAATCCAGAGAGTTTTTGACGCGCTCTCGAGGACACGTCCGATCGGTTGATGGACGCAATCATCTCTCGTCTGCGCATTTCAACCGTCAACACGGCCGCATACGCGCGGTTGAACAACGCTCTAGCGTGTATGAACGATATTGGAAACAAACCAATAACGAGCAAGACGATGTGCAAAATCGTACCATTGATGATATCGATTTCTCTTGCCATGAAGTCACCATAGGAGCGAAAGGACAACATGAGCCCTCGGAACGCTCTTGGAGGCTGATCCGAGATGAGACCAAAGACTGCTGAAGTGCAGCTGATGAACACGTAGCCAGATATTGCGAAGACAACGGCATTAAGGAAATCCCATTGATTCATTTGCGCCGAAAACAATCTTTGACAGAGGAAGTGATGCAAAACCACGCACACGATTTTGAAAAAGTAGCCGTAAATCAAGACAATGGATTGCTTCGTAACTTCAGATAACGTACCTTTGCCAGCAAATCGCTTCGCGAGAGACACTAATCTATGTGGCCACAAGAACTGCGGCGATAAGGCAAAGTAATACACCGCCGCTAATAATCCAGCGGCAACACCAGAAGTCAAGATAATAATTGGACGCAGCGCAGTGGTAGACGAGGCATCTCCGACGTTCAGCGCTGCAGCCGCGGCCAAGGAAACAATTATAGGTCCAGGAACGAGTCTCAAAGACACGTGCCAAAACTTTACAGACATTGGAAGTTTTCTCCAGTTACGCATCGTATCTGCGCGCCAAGTCCACCACGTTGGTTTATTCCCCAAACCGCGTCTGGCATTGACTTTCTCCTTCGCCGTGCGCTCGTCATCTCCTCGAGGGATAGAGTCCAACCAGCAGACCCACTCAGCCATACCAAACTTGATCATGCCACTCTTGAACGTTTGCGGATGGAATAACCAGGGTGCCATAGTTAAGTTCCAAATTGCAAACCAGACGTGCCAAGTGCTCGAGAAGAATTCGTGTAAAGGACCGAGCGAAGAGAGCGACATGATAGCCCCCGCCACCCATGCCATTTCTATAGCCGGTTTGATGTGACTTTCGGCGTACTTAGAGTACAAGCTGACGAAACCAGCGCGCATGGTCATGCCACGCTTAGTCTTCATGTAAGCCGCTTCACCGGTATTGATTGAGCTGTCCAATGAAAAACCTCTCATTTTAGCGATGAACATATTGAAAATAAAGCTTCCGGTAATCGTGTGGTGATACAGCTTGGAAAACATATTCACAAAGCCGCCGTCGAGCCAGCCTTCTAACATGACTGGCCAAGCCATAACAAAGGACGCTTGAATAAACCAGTGCGATGGATATATATTGTGCGTACCGACTTCCTCGTGGAAACCAATGTTATCGAACGCATCTCCAGATTTGAAGTACGTTTCGACGTGCACCATAACTATGATAAGTTTGGTCACTACGAACGCAAGAAGTGACGCGAATAATACAAATTCCGTGAACATTATGCCCGCGGAGGATTGAAAAAACGACAGACCTCTTAAGAAATCGAAGGACTTTGATAATCTGTGGAAATCACGCGAAATGAGCTGCATACCGTTACCGGTAGCAATCTTCGCGTGAAACTGGTTCGCGCCGTCAAAGGAAACTTCTCTGGCTTTACCAACCATCTTGAAACCTACGTATCGCACTTTCCCTCCTCTTAATATGACATTCATACCACCAAAGATATCTTCAGATAAGTGCAAAGATTTAGTAGCTTTCGAGACACCACCATTCGATCGGACCCACGCCAAATCCCAAACGTCCGGGTGACCGTAGTGGAACCTCACGCACAGCGGCTTCGCCATGTACCGCTGAACCATTGTACCGAACACTTGCTCAGACAAAGCGGAAAATTGCGCGACTGAACCGTTCTGTTCGGTGATCATTTGCTCGGGGAAACCAACGATGACAGTATCATCATCATCCTCGAAAGTACGGATAAGATTTCGCACTTTCAAACCTTCAGATAATTGAGCGTCTTGATTCATATCGATTGTTTGCATGTAATTCCCTCTGGCGTAAACAATCCCGAGATTCTGGTTCTCTGGCTTACCTTCACCGACGATCGGATTTCCAGGTAAGCGAATTCTATGCGTGAGCTTCATAATGCCGGCAGGATCTTCTTCGTAATCGATTCGAGATCGGCACAGGTAATAATAGCTCCCCGCGTCTTCCATACTCTTCGCCGCCAAATCGGGCTGCTCGTAGTGCGTGAGTACGGTGTGTGGATGTGCCTTGCACATCTCAACAATTTGTTTATCCTTGGCTTCCCAGCCTTTAACGCCGTACATTTGGCAAGATAACACGTGCTCGTACTTCAAGCGAACGAGCGCTTCAATCTCTTCTTCTTTTATGCCTTCCAGTCTCGCCAATATTCTCGACGCATCTGCGTAAGAGGAGAAGCCTTTCACCGTGCGTGAGAGCGTCTGCGTACGGTCTGACGCCCAACGCGAGATTGTCGCAAGAACTGCGACATCCTCTGCCGTTTCCGCGTTCGTCTCGCGTCTCCCTGCGAGTTCATCCAAGAACGCTTCGTAGTTTTGGTGTGGCAAACGTAAATTTGTTCGTTCAAGCACGTTTGCCCATTCGCGCGGAAGCATGGTAGTCAAAAATCGAAACGTGGAGACGTTCTCCCCATCGATTTGCTCCCTCAAATCGTCCGTCGTCAATTCAACTTCTTCGACGTACATGGGAGTGAGCGTGGATAAGGCCGGCGTTTGTAAGACACTTCTGGCTTTCTGCAATTGCGGGTCGGTGAGAGATTCCAAGAAAAATCTTAAAATTTCCCGAGCTTCCGCGCAATCTGGTTCCCCCGTAGGATTCGCAGTGGAGAACGTTCTGTGAAGAACGTCGACAACGCGCCTACCTGGAGCGGTCAACAGAGCAGGCTTCACTCGCGATCGTACGTGCGACGCGTCTTCTAATTTAGTCGAATCCGAGAGCACCTTCAACAACGAATCGCAAACCTGGCCCAACACGACGTTGGTTTCTTTGTGCGCTGCCGATAACTTTTCGTTGTCATCCGCGACGATATCGTTCTTGATCAATTCAATCGACTTTTCAATGTTTTGCTTGAAAACTTTACACGCCTCAACGAGTGAGTTGCCGGAGGCGTCCTCTTCATCGTCGCGTGCTTTGCGAATCAACTTGATACCGTCGTGGACCAGCGTGCGAATATCGATGAGCCATTTCGGCGCGCGCGTCGACTCTCGGCGAACGACGACGCCCATCAGATCCGTCGCTGACTTCAACAACGTGCAAAACTCTGCGCGTTTGCTCGAATCTACGACGCCTAAAATACAAACAAACATGAACGCCGAGACATCAATCATTTGCGACATGACTGATCCCAACAAGGCGTATTTCATACTCGCGTTACGCTCTGCGCCAACTTTCGAAAATACCGGCGCGGTTAACATTGTAGGGAATAACACGTACGTATCAGAATCACCACCGAGGAAACTCTTCACAGTTTTTCCATTCAGTGGTGCAAACGAAAGCGCGCTGCGCTCTTCGTCGCTCAATAAATCACGCTTGCGCAAAGATTTAATCACCGCGTTCCAGGCACGCGCAAATTCTCTCCACTGCTCCGAAGCAGCTTCCGCGCATAAATGTGTCGAAGGCGACGATGCCGGCATTGGCTTGAGCTGCTGAGTGGATATAATCTTCTCCCCAAAAGCGGCAATCTTGAGCGGAAGCTCGCGAACAACTTTCGACCATCCGTCTTCCACGCCTTTCCAACGCAAACGATCAAAAGCTGAGGCGATACCCAAGCCGATGAGGTACCAGAAGAAGGTATCCGCGTAGTACAAGAGAGTGCTCGGAAGCCATCTTTGAATGACGACAAGGTACTTGTACGTGTGTCGTCGGAAAATGCGGACGATGTGGATCATAAACTCTGGTAACATATCGCTGTAATCGTACTGATCGCAGTCTTCGCCGGCAAAGTCGTACCCCCAGCAGTACAAATCGAGCTGTAAAATAGCTCTGGTTGGTTTTTCAAGCGGCGAGAGGATGAATACGAAGTCAAATAAGAACTTAGCCGCCAATACGACGATCCAGAAGAGACGATACCGGAAGCTGTCGCTTCTATCCGTGCTCACATCTTCTTTCGTGCCTAAATATTCTTTTTGGCCGCCCATCGGAACGAGTCCACTAAAATCAATTAAACTGATCGCGATGTACGCGTATCCAATTGGAGCAAATACGGTCAAAGAAAAGAGACCGCAAGCAGTCAAACCAGTTACAATCAACGCCGCAGAAGCGATTGCAAGTTTTGCAACGCTCATAGTCTTGCTCTTGTAGAGTTCTCGACGGTGCACGAGGAGGACTTGCAACTCAACGAAAAAGTCACATCCAGCCGCGACGCCTGCCAGGAACGAGTAATATTGCCACTGTAAACCTGCGAACAAGTAAATAGTCATAAATGCAAAGGCACACGTCATGAACGTGAACATTCTGTGGAAATTCAAAAGGACCATGGTCCATCCAAGAAATTCGTTGTGCGTCTTTTCGAAAACTGCGCCGAGTGTCTGATCGATTTCCGCTGCAATGCGTGCCCGGCGCATGTAGTTTCTGTAGTTCACGTAAGACACCGTCGTTCCATCCCCAGTATCGTTCGTTGTCATTCGCTTTAACTTACTTGGGATCAAGTAGCACTCGTTGATATCGTCGTAGCCAAGTCTACGGTACACGCGCAAATCCGAACGAATTTGCGTGGCGAGGAATTCCGTCACGGGCATAATGATAGACTCAACAAAGTCTCCCTTCTCAAACTTCATGACCTTTGAGTTCACTGGCTTCCCGTTTGCAGTGATAGCGTTGGAACACACGTGAAAAAGAAATGCAATCATTTCAGGCATGCCGCGGCAGTTTGCGGCTTCGTCCGCGATGCACTCAAAGAGCACGAGCGATCTCAGCTTGTTCTGCCCCATTTGTGACTCTAACGATCCAGAGTGCATAATGCCTAAATCACCAACAAAGTTACGCCATCGAACGTAGTTTCGAAACGACTTCGCATATCTCTTTTCGATGATAAAATCTTCACCCTTGCCTTTGGATTCCTCGGTCGAGCCAATGTTCCAAAGTTGACCAGCTAATCGATCCGCGACGTTTTCAACCGTAGCACCAACGTTATCGTCTCCGGCGCTTTGGAAACCAAAGACTGATGCTAGTTCTTGCGCGATAGGCAAGATTTTGTTCCGCCATTTCGTCACGGCGCGTTCAATTTCAGACTTTCCGGTTGGCTCCGGACCGCGGCGCGTCAAGTCTTCGCCTTCTAATTCTTCTAAATCTTGCCCACTCGTCGTGGCTGGTTCAGAAGCCAAATCGGCGGCGAACCTTTGCGAAGAAGGAGGACTTTTCGTCGATTGCGCCGCCTTTTTGGTGAGCTCAATTTCTTCTGGTTCGTGCGATTTCGAAAACCACGAGAACACCGGCGTCTTCGCTCTCACCAGCGCGTGAAATGCATCTCTCCAAATTCTGCCCAACTGTTTTCGCTTCAAACCAAGAGCAATGATGATGTAACCAATAAAGATAAGTTTGAGCCACGTTTGAAACTTAAGATCAAGCATGTTCAAATCGTATCCGTCGGTCCCCGGGCAGGAGGTATCCCCGGGCTGCGTCCACGTCGAGTTTTCTTTTGCAATAAAACCTTCGACGTCGAGCGCGAAAGTCGGCGGTGCCGGACACACAGTTGGTGACTTTTGGTGCACCAACATTTGGTGGTGGCAAGACAAGTACGGCGACTGCAACGACACGGCTGTCGGGTTAATGAGCCCCGGCGGATGCGACAGAATGGCCGAAAAGTTCTCGAAAAACGCAAACTGCGGCACCAACTGTCCCGGCTTCAACTTAATTTGATGCCACGCTTCGGCTTCCGTGTGTGCAAACGCGTGCACGGAAGCGTTGTGCGCATCGTTGATTGCTTCCCCACACTTTGGAAATTTGAGTGGATCGTACGCTTGAAGTTCCTCACCGCCGTAAAACGGCGTACACGTGCCGCCTTTTTTCCAGAGGAGTTTTAACATGAAGTAAACCGCTCTCGGTCGAAGTAAATCAACGTGATTCACTTTGCACCTTTTTTCTACCGCCATCATCCCGAAATACTCCTCAGACGTGTATAAATCTGGCTGCGTCGGCGACATGTAGCCGCACGGAGAGTGTAACTTTTCTTTCAAACTCGGGCAGACTTTTTCGATGATTGGAATTCTTTCATCCGTGGTCGGCACAGCGGTGACTGCCTTTCCCTTCCAATACTCGTCCACCCACGCCATAATAGATCCACCGGTAACGAATCGCGTGCCACAGCCACTCGCGCACGTCGTGGCATGTTTTTCTAAATCTTCAATCATCGACGTCGTCCAATCGGCTTGGGCAATTTGGTCTTCTTCGCCCATAGTATCGTAGCCGTTCCATCCTTCGTGTTGTGGAGCTAATTTATACGCATCTACGCCGTATTCAGAAACTATGAACGGCTTTTTGGAAACTAAATGATACTTTTTGAACAAAGTGAGCGGCGACCAAAATCTCCGCGTGTACATGTTCACCGCCCAGAAGTCGAGCTGGTCCATCCACACGTCTGAATAACGAATCCACGCTAGTGCCCCCCACATTTGCATCCCAACGACGTGTTGTTTTGTCCTCGGTAAGTTCACGTTCGCTAAAGCGGTTCCGCACAAGACACCTTCGGAACGCACGACCGAGCACAACAAGTTGACGGATTTCATCAACTTTTCGATGGAATCTTCGAATTGACACCCGCTGATGCCAAAGTTCTCCGCTAAATCTTTATCGCAAACGAACAAATTCCACGGTCCATTCAACTCATTTCCTACAATCCAAGCGCCAATGGCTGGGTGCTTTGCGGCTCTAACTTGCGATCTAAGTTTTCTTTGGACTTTCGTCATGGACTCCTCGTCGTTGAAGAACGACTTGGTTCCGTCTTCGAAATCGTAACCAACAATAATAACAATCCCATACTGGTGACACAAATCAAAGAACTGCGTGTGTCTGTGAGAATATTTCAACGTATAAATACGAATCGCGTTCACACCGGCATCGGCTAGGAGAGGAATATCTCGTTCAAAAATCCCGGCGTAGTTGGACGTGAAATAATCCCCATACGGTTCAAACCAATCCGGGTCGGCTCCTACTGGCACTGGAGAATAACACACAGCGCGCATTAACCATGGTTTCCCGTCTAAGTATAAAGTTCTACCTAACCTACGCAACCTACCGGTATCTAAAGTCGTTTCGTTCAAATTTGGTGGGTTCCTAAACGCCTCCAATCGCTTTCTACCCTCCGCGGATAAAAACTCCTTCTGCGGATTGTGGAAAGCCGGGTCGTAAATATCTACGTCATCGTCTATAGCTGGTGCAGTTAAACCGGTCGCGTTTACCTCTTCTTCGTGTTCGATTTGTTTCTCCATTTTCTTTTGCTCGTCCGCTTCTTCGGCGCTTACTTCGGCTTCGGAGTCTTCGGTCAAGTCGTTCGCCGTTCCGGGATCTACCCCAGTAGCAGTGGACGTACCCGTCCCGTCGTCCGCACCTAACTTGCTCAATTTAAATGGCACCGATCCTTTCACTGTTTCTTTACCACCGCTCGGTTTTGGTCCATCGAACGGCCATACCATCCCGCCGAGTTTCGCGTTCAACCTCTCCAAGGGAGAAGGAGATCCGTGAATGGTACTCTTATTCTTTTTATGACTCGCCGTACTTCTCGCGCCGCGGAATATCGCGTCCGCTTTGCGCCCGCTGTTGTGATCGTACTCGTACTCTTCGTAATCGTCTTCGATTTTATATTTGCGATCGTTCACCAAAGATGGCTCTTCGCTCCCGTAGCGCGCAAACGCGATGTCCAATTCACTCGGTTTGACGCGGCTTTTCCCCGTCATCGAGCCACCAGACGAGGCGACGAACGTTGTCGCGAAGAGCACGGCAAAGATGGCCGAGAGGATTACGCGCCACGACATTTTCTTCCTCTTCAGTCCTTCCTCCTCGTCGTATCGCCGATGAGAGTCGTCTGGAGGTGCGAATGTCGCGTAGCCTCCTCCGTTCATCAACGCTCCAGGAGGAGGTGGTCCTCGTCCTCCTCGGGCAGCGGGGGAGGAGGAAGTCATTTTTGTAGACAAAAAGCAAAGAAGAGAGACAACTTCCTTTGTTTTTTTTTACGAGATGTTTATCCGCGGGCAACGAAAAGTGCCTTTGTTTGTGTGTGTTTGTGTTTGTGTGTGTGTTTGCGTGCGTGTATGTAAAGCGCGCGCGGTGCAGAGGAATAATGACGGAAGAGCAAACAGAGGGAACGATTCGATTTTTGCGCCTTTTTTTTTTCTGATACCCTAAATAGTTTTTTTGTGTGTTTTTTTCTCTCTCTTTCTCTCTCTTTTTATTACAACATCTCTTCTCTCTCTCTCTCTCTCTCTCTCTCTCTCTCTCTTTTGTGTTTAGTAGTATTTATATTATGTTTGAATTCACTTCTTTTCTTCTTTGTCGAAACTCGCAGAAGAGGTGGTATCGCAGAAGTTTTCATCGTCTTCGCAGAGCGCGTTGGAGGCGATTTTACCGACGTACCACGCGGAGAGCGCGGATAAGCCGAGCGCCAACAGCGCGGGACCGATTTGTTGGACGGTGGCGCCTCCGCCGGCGGAAATGGTTCGCGCGACGTCGCCGCTCGCGACGTACGCCGCCGTCCCCGGTATCATGCCCAAGAAGGACGCCGGAGCGTACGCCAACACCGAGACGGATGTCAAGCCGTAGAGGTAGTTGGACACGGAAAACGGTAAAAGTGGGCTCAAGCGTAACATGAAAACCACGCCGAATCCGTTCTCTCCAATCGCCTCGTCGATTTTCCTGTACTGCTCGCCGAACTTTTCGCTCGCCAATTTTTTCACCGAGTCTCTGGCCACGTACCTAGAAACAAGAAACGCCGCTACCGCTGCCACCGTCGCGGAACTCACCACAACCAGAGTCCCTTCAAACGCGCCAAACAACGCCCCTGCAGACATCGTCAACGGAAACGCCGGCACCGCGAACATTTCCAAAACGAAATACCCGAACCCGAACAACAACGGCCCGTTCACGGGACCGAGCGAGTCCAAATACGAAGCGTATCCGAATAAAGCCTCCGTGATTGGTTCTCTAAAGTACACCGAAGACGCCAATATCCCCAACAGAACGCATCCAAACGCGACGAGCGTCGTCTTTGAATTCGTCTCGTCTCGCTCGTCGTCTATGGAATCTCGAGAAGCGTCCACGATATCTTTCGCGCCTAAAGTTTTGAGTAACTCCGTCGGCGAAGAAGTGCTACTACTACTATTTCTGTTCCCTTGGTTCTCGGGAGAAGAATCTACCGCCGCCGCCGTCGTCGCTGCTTTCGTCGCGCTTTCTTTATCCTCGTCCCGAGAGTCGAATATCGCCTTGTTTCTTCTTATTCTTCTCCTACTCCTACTCCTACTCCTACTATTACTGCTACTCCTACTCTCGTTACGTCCTATCGCCTCTGTTTTCGTTGTTTCCGTTGTTCTTAGTGTTGCTGTCGTCGTCATCGTTCGTCGTCCTCTCCCCTGCCGCCGCGACTCCGGCCAAAACAAAGTCTCAGACTTTGCGAACGATGACGACGGTGATGACGACGAGGCGTGCGTGACGACGACGCCACCACGCGACGACGACGTGCTCCTGCTCCGCGCGAAACTCTTCCGGCCTCTCTTCTTCAACAAAGCATCGTTCGAAAAAGAACAACCCCCCTTCCTCGCGCTCGTCTTCAAAGACGAAGAACGCGAGGCGTGAAAAGAAGCGCCGTGCATCGTCGGTATCGATATCGACGACATCGTCGTCGTCATCTGTGCTAAAGAATATACCTTTTACTGGAATGCAGATGAGATTTGGATATCAGCGCGTTTAAGAGAGAGAGATCTGCTCTTTTTCGCGCGTGCGCGCGTGTGCGTGTGTGTACTACAGCGCTGTAGCGGTGTCGCGCTCGGTGGTGTGTGCGAGAATACTAC
>Ga0181562_10001430_pt1 | contig 19140 bp, 16 predicted proteins | sample 011ome_26_FD_139344 | JGI IMG/M metagenome (GOLD analysis project Ga0181562, IMG submission 139344) | Coastal salt marsh microbial communities from the Groves Creek Marsh, Skidaway Island, Georgia - 011511BT metaG (megahit assembly) | ecosystem: Environmental > Aquatic > Marine > Intertidal...
AACTAGTCGAACCCAGATCCACCCGCGTCGCTCGCCCACGTATGGATGGATGCGGTGTTCGCGCCTTTTTTTTGATGGGGCTCGCGTGCACCGTTCACCGTTCACGACCAGGTCAGGGGCTCGAGCGACCGCGCACACCCATCGATCGATCGATCGATCGAGATCGATCCACGCGCGCGATTCGACGCCGGCGGTCGAAAAAGTGCCCCAAAAAGCGCCCCAAAAAGCGCCACCTTTCCCCCGCTTCGATCGGCGCATCACTGCGCCGCGCGCGCGCCGACCAGACGACGCGGCGGCGTCGACGTTGCGTCGCGTCGCCTCGCGTCGCGTTGGTTTGTTTTATATTTGATTCATTCGCATATATAGTCGTATAGTCGTCGCGCGTCGTGCGTCGGTGCGTCGTCGATCGTCGTCGGTGCGTCGTCGGTGCGTCGTCGGTCGAGCCCTCGCGCGCGACGCAGGGCTCGTGGTCGTGCGCGATGACGGCGACGGCGACCGCGACGCGAGGCCGCGCGAGGCGACATTCGAGCGAGGATGAATATTCCAACGCCTCGGACGAGACCGCGGCGGCGGGGGCGGCGCGGCGCGGCGCGGCGGCGACGGCGACGGCGCACGGGAAGCGCGGCGCGGCGACGCGCGGGCGGCGGCACGTGACGAGTCAGCACCACGACGGTGGGGGGGCGACGACGAAGACCACGTCGGCGGTGACGAATGCGGGGGTGAACGGTGCGCGTCAGGCGATGACGAAGCGACAGAAGATGGGACGTGTGCGGAGTGCGACGACGCTGCATGGCGACGGCGGCGGTGGGGGCGGGGCGCGGGGACGCGGGAACGGGTCGAGCGGGGCGTCGAGCGGGTCGGATGACGGCACGCGGTACGCGGATGGACGCGTGGAGATCGATGCGAGGACGCGAAAGACGCGGCCTGCGATGACTGTGCCTAGTGTTGTTGAGGCGCACGCGCAAGTACAGGCGGCGGCGGCGGTGTCGCTGCGAGAAGCGATCGATTCGGGGAGGGAAATCGACGACGTGTTCGCCTGTCGCGTGAAACGGAGCAAGTCGGCGGAGTTTTTGGTACATTGGAAGGGTAAGTCACACGCGTATAACGCGTGGATTCGCGAAGACGAACTTAAACAAACGGCGCCTGATATTGTTGAGCGTTTCGTGGCGGCGAATGGGAGAAGGAACGTATCGCTCATGCGAGAGGCGTGGATGCGCCCGCAGCGCGTGGTCAACGTCACCGGCGTGCCTCCGAATATGCAAGTGTACATCAAATGGTGGGAGTTGCCGTATAAGTATTGCACGTGGGAAAAGTGCGACGCGCACCCGGAGTTTTCGATGCTCTTGGAACGCTACAGTCAGTTTGATAACGAACTACTCGACCGTCCGTACGAAGCGCTTAACGAGCCGCTGGAGAAGGAAGCCGCGACGCAGCGCAACTGCATCGTGAGTTCGATTTCGCGTTGGCTCATCGCCACGTGGCTCGAAAACGAAGGCGTGTGTGTGGTAGATAACTCTGTGAACTCTCGACAGGCTGAAATCGCCGCCAACTTTATCGCTGCTCGCAAGCGTGGATACAAAGTTAAAGCACCTTCGTTGATCATCGTCGACGACGCAAACTTTGACAAGTGGTCCAGGGAATTCGGACGTGTCGCCCCAGACGTCAACCTCGTCGAGTACCGCGGTTCATCCGAGTGTCGCATAGCAGTACAGCGACACGAGTGGTCTTTCTCTGGCACAGTCGTCGAAAGTGGCACCGAAGAACCCTTCAAAGGTTTGCGCGAGCCGCGATTCAACGTGTTGCTCACCACGCACAGCACCGCCATGTTGGACGTTGTGCTCTTACGCCAGGTGCACTGGGAGTCCATAATTTTGCACGACTCATCTGAGGTGTTTGCCAGCGAAACAAGTTCGTTGATGTCGCGCCTGTCCACCGTCATGGCGTCCCATCGCGTCCTCATGTTTCGCTCGGCGAATATTACCGACCTTCACGTGACGATGAATATTTTGGATTTTGTCAAGCGTTCGCCGTTATCCATGCGCAATCTCGAGGCGCGGTTATTGAACTTGTCACCCGAACAGGCGTGCATGCAGACAGCCGCACTTCTCGCCGCACTCACCATGGATTGTCAGTACTGCGAAGTCGCGTTGAATCACAAGCACAAGTTGCAAGGACCAGAGTTGTGCATGGGGTCGCTCCACACCGCCCGCCTCATCGAGCTCGCGGAAATCGTCCTCTTGAGACGCACCGAACAAACGCAGACTCAAACCCCAGGATCGATATTCCCACCAACGTTCGATTACAAATCCGCCACGTACATCGGCTTTCTGCACTCTCTACACGCCTTGCAAAGCATGTACGGTCCGTTGGACATGACCACTGTGCCGCCTCCGCCGGTTGTCTTCGCGCCGCCGGTTTAGCCGCGCGAACATTCATTCACGCGCGCGCGCCACTCGCGCGCCGCGCGCCAATTTTGTTCAAACATTTATACATTATTTAATATCATTCACAGTTTTGTTTTTCGAAGAACGTATCATCTTCGTCGAGCTTCTGCTTCAACAAAGTCGTCCAACGTGCGTACTTTGGCACAAGATGGAGGCATCCAACACTTCATTACGCCGCGCTGCGACGCATACCGCCGTCGCCGACATGGCCTCGCACGCGCGCGCGCACGCGATACCATATGCGCTGTCCCGGCGCCACCGCACGCGCGCCTCGGCGTGGAGGTGCACCGCCGCACGAGCGAACAGCGCGCTCGTGCCGAGTCCCGATGTCGATGACGTCGTCACCACGGCGCCACCGCCCGATGACGACGTCGTCACGCGGCGATGCGCGCTCGTGGCGTTCGTGCCGTACGAGAAAGATAGTTATTTGCATTATCCAGAGGGCATCGATGGCACGCGATTCGAGCGCGCGGCGCCATCGTATGGGGAAGTGTGGGAGCACGTCGCGCGACGCGTGGCGTGGACGGATAGTACGCTTTCGATGGAGGTTGTGTCACACGACGCGAGCGCGGCAGATATGGCGCGCGCGGCGATGAATGCGGATGTGTTTGTAGTGATTGGGTGCGATGATGCGAGCGTGGCGAAGAAGATTCGAGAGGCATGCTCGGGGACGCCGACGGGGGTGGCTTTAGATTCGCCCGCGCTCGCCGGCGAAGACCGCGTGTGCTATCAACCGATGGATGGATTGAAGGCTATGGAGGCAAAATTAATTCCATGGTCACAGGCTGCGCGCGACGTGCGATCGATTGATATGGTTAAGGATCTTTTCGAACGGAAAAATCACACGGATTTGTATTTTATGCACTTAGTTTTAGCGAGCGCGTCAGGCATCGATGTCGCCGCTGTTGATATTTCTCAAGATATCACGCTCGGCAATGTTTGGTGCATTGGTAAAAATTGCAACAAACAGCTTCGGGCGTGCTACGGAAATCCAATGTGCAAAAAGTCTTTGGATTGCGTCGACGCATGCGGCTTGAACGACCAAGTTTGCACTTATCAATGTATAAGGTCGTACGAAAACGACGAGTTCGAAAAGCTGGCGCGTTGCATGCTGCACTCACACAACTGTCTGGGTAACAACGCCGTTCGCCCCGAATTCCCGCGTGTTTCGCCCATGCAGACGTTCCGTGGCGAGCCATTGACGCACTCGATGGCGGAGCGCATCTTGCAAGGTTGGTTTGGGCCAAAGAAGTACTCTTGGATCGCCGTCGCCGGGAACAACGATGCGTTCGACGCCTTTCCGAACCAATATCAAATTTGGTACCCGGGCAAAGCCAAGAATAGCTTCTGGTATAACCCGGTGTTCAGAGTAAATACGCTCGATGGCCGTACGGTGTGGAGACGTTCAGACTATCGATGCCGTCGGGAAGACGTTCCAGGCACCTTTACATTTTCCTTCATGGATAACGGTGTGACTAGCCAAGAGTATTGGCGTATTGTCGACGCCGCTGACGACTTATCATGGTCTTTGTACTATTACTCCGGAGCCGCTAAGAGCGCTGGACAGGCATATATCGGCGCCATTCTCGCCACGCCTGACGGCTTGTGGCCTGCCGACGACCAACTCGACCGCATCGCGGATTCGCTCTGGCGCGGATGTGGCATCAAAATCTGGGAGATGATCCAAGTCGACAATTCAAATGGCGAAGACGCACCTCTCATTCCCTTACACGAAGTAGTGCTCGCAGATTCTCTAGTCGTAATTGTGCCAGGTGGCTAGTTATTTGACGAACGCTAAAACGCTTTCACACTCTTTCCCCTCAAAGCGTCGCGCGTATTTCACCACACGCACCGCTTCGCATCGACGGCGTAGAAAACTTGCGGTGAAAAGTGTCGCATTCGTCACGCGTCCTTGCGTGGCGCGCCACGTCGCGCGCGTACGCGACTTGTCCCGCCCGCCCAGCGGAGAATTTCGTTGAAAGGATTACAGCGCCGCCGGTGAGCGCGCGTTGTGCGTCATGGGATGCTGCGCGTCTAGCATCGATCCCGCGGAAGTAGGGGCGATGCTTTCGCGCGAGCTAAAAATCGACGCCGCTTCGGAACGAGATTTGATTCAGGCGTATCGGTCGTTCAAGCGCGTGGACGCCAACGGCGACGGCAAGATACAAAAGAAGGAGTTTGCCGCGGCGTTCAAGCTCACTGGTGATGTATTTTTAGATCGATTATTCATGTTGTTGGATTGTGATGGCACTGGTTTTATTGACTTTCGGGAATTTGTGATTGGTATGGGGGCGTTTCATTTGTCAAATTCAACCGGGCGAGTGCGCTTTGCGTTTCGGCTGTTGGATTTGGATGACAACGGCGCGGTGAGTAAAGATGAGTTTGCGGCGTGCATCCAGGCAAGCGTGGATTTGTTCAAGCGAACTAAAAAAGGGCAACAGCTGCAAAATCCTAATGATTGGCGCGATAAGGCACCGCGTGATATGTTTGCGAATTATAAAGACCTGTTCACGCAGCTTTCGCGCGCGTCCGGAAATAGCATTACGTTTGCAGACTTCACGAACATCGTTGTCAAGTACCCAAAACTTTTTGCACCGGTGAACTTTATTTGGAACAACTTACGAAAGTTTGCAAAACCATGCGGAGAGTTGTGCAAGGTTGTTGCACGCGCTGGGCACCACGGTTTTTTTCACGGTTCTATGCTTGAGAATGGATGGCCAGGGGTGAAATTTTACGCGCCTTCGTGGCAATTATCAGAGCGCAATGTCTATATGCGATCTCTTAGCAACCTATTTAAACGACGGGGAGTCGAGCTCGATCAAGGTGAATCTTTGAAAAATATGGAACACAATCGAAGCTCAACGCAGGCGCTGCCGTCGCGCTCCGCACCGCCCCCAACAAAGCGAACGAGCGAAGATAGAAGACGAGATGGTCGATTGGATATGCGCAACTCGATGTTAAGTCCCACGAAGGCTCCACGATCCGCTCCATCCATTCATGACCATGGAACGATTCATCGTGGCCGTCACGTTGAATCCGCGCGCGACGTGAGTTCGTACGCGCGCGACAGACGCGCGCCACATCATGATACGCATCGCGTTCAGTCAACGATGGACGTCAGCGCGTATGCGAAACGCAACGATAGAGCGCCACCATCATCGTACGCTAGACAATCGCAGCAACCGAAATTCATCAGGCAGTTTTCCTGGGGCGACGACGACCCAAACAGTGAAATGGCTCGCCGAGAAATGCTCGCGTCCAACTCGATGGAAAAAGCATACAACGAAAATTTCGCAGGTAACGAACACGAACCAGAATCGTGGCTTGAAGATGATATCCAACCGCCACAGCGTGCGGGGAAAACATACGAAAAACAAAACTCCATTGAAGAAATTTGGGACGCGCTCAATAACTGTCCGAGCGCAACTGCCACAAGGCACTACACCCCGCACGATTACGTCCCGAACGAATATTACCAAGAACGCTTGCAAGATGGCGTGTACTTTAAAAAGAATTTCTCCGCGGCACGCTCTAGTGGCGTCCAGCCGCCTGTGTATCAACACGAGCGACGTTATTAGTCTTATCAATCGATTTGTTTGTTTTCAGTGTTGTAATACGTCCACCTGTACAGTCCCAGCTATCCTCACTCTATCGCGCGAGCGCGTGCAAAGGTCGCCATCGCGCGCACGCCAACACACATACGTCGCGCGTCGTCTAGTTCCACGCAGTCTTCGCGCGCGAAACCACAAAACCGCGCCTCATGCCGATGTATTCAATCTGGCTCGAGCCACCGCCCGCGACGACTGGAGCCCGAACGCAAAAGTTCATCGCAGACGTCGCCTCTCGCATACCATCCGCACCCATGTTTGCCCCACACGTCACGCTCTTGGGTGGTTTTACGTTCGACTCGGATGAAGCGGCGTGCGCGGCGTTCAACGCGGTGTTAGTGCGCGAGAAAGAACGTCGCGCAGAAGGCGCCGATGCACCACTACGCTGCTCGACATCAGCAATCGTGTGCGGTGATCGACGGCATCAGTGCGTCTACGTGAAATTAGAGAAAACACAAGCACTCGTTGCGGCGTTTGAGACTGCGAATGCGGTGATAGCTTTACCTGGGGCGTCGAGTGATACGTTCATGCCGCACATGAGCTTAGCGTACGGCGTCGACGACGAAGGCGTCCGTGATGGGGTTCGTGCAGACGCCGAAGCTACGCTTTTAGGTGACGATCCCCGTGCGTTAGACTTTGATGTCGCATCGTACTCGCTGTGGAGGACGGATATCGAAGACAATAGCTGCGACAGTTGGGTTCGCTTGGCGTCGTCGAGTTTTAGAAATGTTTTAGAAATGTGAATGAAAATTGCGATTTTACAAATACAGACAAATACTTCGATACGCGTGCGTGGAAATGACTAGTCATTATATACCCAAACGCGCGAGCGCTTGTTTCAACGCGGCCTGGTCCTTGACGGGTAATTTTCCGTAGGCCGCATCAGTCGCGGTCTTTAAGCTTGCCAGGTCCATCGGCGTCGGGTCGTATCCCAAAGCTGCAAGCGCCCACACGCACTTCGCGAGTGACCGTGGAGAAAGATCTTGCTTTATCGTATCTCGCGCCAATGCATCTAATTGATGCGTTTCTAATTTCATGCCGAGCAAAGAAGCGCCCCACAACCCAAGCACCGCCGTTGCTGGATGCAAACGCTTCTCCTCGGCTTCTTCGACGAGAAGCTCAACGAGCGCCTGAGCGTGTTTAGCAGGTGGAAGCCATCGCATGCGACCATACGCGCATAGTAACTTCGCAGCTTGCGCGGGGTTCAACTTGACGCTTTCGGCGTCGATAAAATCATCCACATACTCTTGAATAATGCTTTCGCCCGGGTTCCATCGCAGCACGCCCCAGGCGTGCATGATGAGTAAAATGTTGTCGTCTGACAACTCCTTGGCTCGTGATTTAGCTAAACGCGCCAAGCCAATGAGTGCTTGCTCGCTTGGTCGATAATTCACCTTGGCGAGGCCCCAGAATACTTTCGCCACGAGCTCGACATCGACGTCGTGCTTGGTCGACACCGCTTCGCACACCGCTTCGTACGCGTCTGGTGTAAGCGCCAACTGCCCTTCCTCGGTACCACCGAGAACACCAAGCGACCAAAACACTGAATCTAAAGATCCAATATTCATGCGCTTCGCGCACCGCGGGATTTCCAAATTGATAGCCCGAACGAAAACCGGCGGCGGCTGATGGTTGAGTCGCGCGCACGCGTACAAACACATCGGCACGTTCACATGACTATGATTACCGCCGAGGTTTGCGCCCGCAAGTTGCGACAAGAACGCATCAATCGTCTCTCTAGGTACGGGTTTTTCCATTCGCGCGAACGCCCAGAGCACATTGCACGTCGCCGCGTCATCAAACCTACGTAAATTTTTATGCATAAACGTCGTCGCCGAAGTCAAAAACGCCTGATCCGGCACGTGATCCAAGTGCGCCAATCCGAGCAGCATTCCAGAAAACTCATCCGCCCTAAAATCTTCCATAGCGCGTTCTGTCGCCGAGCACAGTGCTTCTAACGTAGACTTTGGCGGCTTGAACCGCATCTTCCCAAACGCGTATGTCGCGTTGCTCAGCGACTGCGGCCGAACGCGCGCCCCAGACTTTCCAATCTCATGCTCCAAACGATCCGCAATCGAAGTCAGCGTCTCTTGGTTCGGCGTGTATCCGATTTTGGCGAAACTCCACGCCACATTTGCCAATCCAAACGCATCGAGCTCACTCACGCTCTCTGAAACGCGCGACGCCAACGCCTTGAACCTCTCATCCGACGCCAACCCCGCCGCGACGCCTATATCCCGCTCCAATCTCGACTCTGGCGCCGAGAACTTAGCCACTCTGTGCAACGCAGTCGCCGCATGCACCGCATCGAACGCATCTAAATCCGAACCTACGATACGCAGCGCGTCTTCTGCCGTCTCGGCGTTCGCGAGCTCGCGTTGAATCTCCCCGCCTCGACCGCCGCCTCTCGACCCCGACGGCTGACGCGGTCGCGCCGCACCCACGCCCCCGCGTCTCGACCCGCGATCCGCAGAAGACGACGACGACGGCTTATTCCCATACGCTCGGCACTGCGTCACCGCGCGCGCGGCGCCCACAGCGCGCGAAAACGTCATCGCGCAATCGCAATCCCAAAGAATCGCGAGCCCGCGTGTGATGCGCCGTCCCGTGCGCGCGTCGTCGACGATACGCGCCGCTCACGCGCTCGCGCGAAAAAGACGCACGCGGATCGCGTCACTGATGCGTGCGCGCGGATGTCCCGTCACGCGTCGCGCGCGGCGTGCACTGACGCGAGCCGCGAGCGCAGCCGCCAGAGGGGTGGCGGCGGCGGCGGCGCGTGGTGGTTGGTTGTGTATGGGTAAACACTATGACATGTGTATTACACGCGCGACTCCGACTGGAGGGGCGCGACGACGCCGTCGCGACGGCGACGGCGACGGCGACGGCGGTTCAATGTGTGTCATTTTCAGTGGTCTTGATGCGCCTGGCGCGTGCGGGTGCGCGATTCGGTGCGCACGGTGGGCTATGGCGGTTCGCGCGTTTTTCACGAGCTGGGCGCCGCCGGCGTCGACTTTGGCTTGGCCGCCGGCGCGTACGTGTGCGGTGGATTGTAGACGAGCACTGGACACGGTGCGTGACACACACAATATTGTGGGAACGGTGCGATGAACTTGGCGCGAAAACGGGCGGAGGAAATCGCGCGGCCGACGACGAGGAGGTTGACGTCGGTGAGCTCGATGAATTCGACGACGCGATCGCGGATGTCATTGGATCCTTCGTCTTTGCCGAGTGACATGCGCACGACGCGCCCGCTCGGGTGCGGGTGCGAGCTGAGCCACTCCGACACGATTTTGTACGCGGTGGCGATGTTTTCTTCGACGTCGGCGTCGGTCAAATCCTTTTGCGAGCGTTGCTGAGCGCTCGCGCAATGCAACAAAAGCACGCAATCTTCTTTTCGAATGTAATCGTTGACGAAAAACTCCACCAATCGTCGGCTTGAATTTGAACCAGACATCGCGATGCAGACCACGCGCTGGTCAACCCCACCGAGCTTTTGCTTCACCGCTTCGGACACCGCACCTTCAATCGGCGGCAACGTCTCGCGAAAAAACATCGTCGGCGTCGCGACGCGGTTCAACACGTATTGGGACACGCTCCCAAGCACCGCGCGCTTCACCAAACCGTGACCACGGCATCCCATGACGATCAAATCAGGCTTTGGAATCGTCGACCAATTGTCATTAGTCGTCACCGCGTCCGAAAACGCGCCTTCGCTAATTTTCTCAATGAGCTCGCCCGCGCTAAACGTCCCGCTGAGCGCGTCGACGCGCACCGCTTGTACGCGCGCACCCTGCATGCGCCGATCCAAAAGCTCCGCGCGGACGTATTCCGGAAACCAATCAAATTCATGTCCCGCCCGCGCGCCGCCCGCGCCAGCACCGACGCGCTCGACGACAGATTCCGCGCTCAACGGCGCCCGACGCCATCCCGGACGTTCCCGCGCGCGCTCCGCGTCCTCCTCCTCATCCACGCCGTACGATCCCGCGACGCCGCGCGCGGGTCCATACACCGTCGTTTGCACCGGCGTCCCACCGCGCGCGAAATGCACCACGTGCACGTCATCGCGCGCGTTGAGCACGAAATGCACGCAGTATTCCATCATCGAGACATCGGCGCTGGCGTGTCCGCTCATGGCGATCACAATCTGCTTCGGCGTCGCGCGCGCGGGCGTCGCGGCGTCCACGGCGGCGTCGGCGAGGGTAATTTCATCCATGCTTGTTTCGAAATCGTACGTCTCGGGCGAGTCGCGAGTCATGCGCGCGCGGAGGTGGTGGTATCGTGCGTGACGTTTAATGTCGCCGCACTCTCGAGCGCATCGAATCGCCGAATCGCGATGCGCGAACCTCTGGCGCTCTACCGCGCGCTCCTGCGCGCGCGCGCCAAGGCGTTCGCCGGCGATGTGCGCGCACTCGCGGCATCGCGCGGTGAGATTCGCGAGAAGTTTGAAGCGTCGCGCGACGTCGACGACGCGCTCGCGGCGCAGCGCATGCGCGAAGGGCGAGAGGCGGAAGAGTTTATCCGTTTACACGTCGTGCAAGCGGTTCGCGACGATGCGGGTGGGGCGTTTAAGATGCGCGTGGAGCCGTCACACGTGGATGTCACGATCGAGGGCGCGCGAGAGAGCGGGTCGGGGAGTGGGTGCGAAAGGGAACCCAAGGCGTGAGCGCTCTAGGTCAGCGCGGCGTAGCGCGCGTAGTTGTAATTTATAAAGGCGTTGTCGATGTATGAATGAAAAATATCAGATCATTAATTTACAAAAAGAATCAAATGTTGTTGTTTTTGGAAAGAATACGCGAGCAAAAAATCAGAAAATTGAAAATGATGGTGATACACGGAGGCGCGAAGGCGTAGCCTCAACCGGATTTGGCTTGTCGTCGTCGCCGTCGATCGATCGATTAATCGATTGACGCGCCAAGAGAGTGAATATATATAGGTGTGTGTTGTTCTTGTCTCGTGGTCTACGCCGCGGGGTCCACTCGTTGGGCTTTCTTGCGATCACCCGAGGGCGCGAACCGACCGCCGACGCGGACGCGCGTCTCCGCGCGCACCTTGCGAGCTTCGTAATGGATCGTTTTACTAAACGATCGCACCTTACGCTTGTCGTGGTACCTCTGGAGAACTTTTTCGCGGTCGCACCCACCGGGAAGTTTGGATGTATTGTTCGTCGCTTGTACCGCAAATGCCACGTGCGGCACGACAAAGTTTGGCGTCGGCGCCGCCATCGACGGCGTCGGCGTGGCTTTGCTGCCTGCCCCGTACTTGTACAATGCGTCGCTCTGCTCTTGCATTGGAGCTGCAAGGAGATTATCGACGTTTTCTTGCTTCATCACAACGCGAGGCGCGCTGAATATGTGATCACCGAGACCTGTCGTAGACGACATCGAACGGCTGCTTGAACGCTTATTCAAACCCGCGACGCGCTTTTGCTTGTTCCACGGCGCGTCGCTGTCCTGCGAGGACACCGAATTCTCGCGACGACGACAAAGACGCTCGTGCTGCTCGTCTGCGGCAGTGGTTTCGCCTAAAAGTCCACGCTCAAATCGCGCCATTTCGCCTGAATACGACGAAGACTCGGGACGCGACTGCGAGCCCGCGCGACCGACGACGTCATCCATCGAACCGCCGCCAAAGTCACGTTCAAGCTCACCGTACGACGGAAACCTAATCAACCCATTAATAAACGCGTCATCTTCCGCGTCGGCAAATGCGTTCGAATCAGCAGCAGTGCCACCAAACACGTCCACGCGATCGAACGACGGCTCTTCTGAAGGTCGACGTTGAGACTTTATGACCAACGCCCAAAACTCCGTGTCAGAAAGCTCGGCGTCAAGTTCAACGACGTTCTCACTCTTACTCCTGTTCGACGGTCTTCCGAGCTTATGCCCCGACCCAGACGCACTCGCCGTGGCTACCAAATCGCCCTCGAGCGCCTTTTGCGCCAAGCGCTTCTCAATTTTCTTCGCCTGCGCCTCGCTGAGCACGCACTCGTGAAACGGCTTCAACGCCGTCGCGCGCGAGGGGTCCCCCACCGCGCGTTCGCACGCCTCGCACCGCGTCGTCCCGCGCACGCCGCCAATTTCAGGCGTCATCACCTGCATCATACACACACACACGAGTCATCGTCAGCGCCAGCGTCGCGCGAGGGACACGAAAACCAAAACAAAAAATTGTGCGCGCGGAAGGCCAAAAAGTGCACTTTTTCAACAGCCTCGTCAGCTCAAACACCACACGTACCTCTGCGCACGCCGAGGTGCAATTCGTGCATAACCACACGCGGTTGTGTCGTTCGGCAAACTTATTGGCGCTGTGTATCTGTAAAAACGGGAATTCGCGCGCGCGAGCGCCACGTATACCGTCGTCAGTCAACCGTGACCCCTCGGGACGCGCGTGGCGGCCTGGACCACGAATTCGAATCCCTTCATCTGCGCGTCGCGTCGACCGCCATCGCGACGACCCCGCCGTTACCACGCACGCAACCATTTCGTCTCCATACATTTCTCCCGCGCGATGGGCGTCGCACGCATCCCTCGGGTCGTCGCGGCGGCATCATTCGTGCGCGGGCACGTAATTTTGAGGTCAACCGATAACCACCTTCTCGCGCGTTCCGCGCGCCCTCTCGCGCGCGTGTCGTCGCATCGCGCGAGCGTCACGCACCGTTCGATCGCATCGTAAACATAGTTTTGCACCGTCGGCGACGCAGTACAGTCGCGCGACGGCGCGTCGACAGGATTCGCACGCGTGATGCGTCATGCAGTGCCGAGCGACGGCGCCCTTCCGCGGTCGCGGCGTGGACGCGCATTTGGCCTATACATAGCCAAGTTTTGCGTACAGTATTGATTATGGCATGAGGCCACGCGCGCGACGCGCTCGGGACGCGACGCGACGACGACGACGACGCATACGGCGGCGGCGGCGAGACGGTGCACGCATCACGATGGCATTTGTCTGCGCGCATCGTCGTCGCCGGCCTCGTCCACGTCGACGGCGGCGTGGATGAGCGCGTCGAGCGCGCGCGCCGAGTCGTAGACGTCGGTTAAGACGGCGCGCGCGTCGTCGAGCGCGCGAGAGCACGCGTCAAAGGCGTCGTGTTCTTGCGTAAGCGCGCTCGTCGTCGATGCGAATTCATCAACCAATGCGTTGAGTGCGCTGGCGGTGACGCGCGAGGCGGCTTGGGCGTGAGAGAAACGCTCGGCGTTGGCGTCGAGCCAGGACGCGTACGTCGCCGAGGCCAGAGCGGCTCTGGAACTAAACTCGTTTTCATCCACGTCGTCGTCGTCGACGACGTCATCGGTGGTGCCTCCATGATTAACATGTGCGTTAATTGCATGCGCGCGACGAATCGTCGCCTTGACGTCATCACGCGTCGCATACGGACGAACCTGCGGCGCGAGACGTCGAAACGTCAGTCTGACGAAGGCGCGCGAATTCGAGCTCAACGCACCGTTTCCACCGCATCCACGTCTTCAAGCGCGCGCCGCGTCGCCGTCGCCGTCGCATCGTCATCCAAGCTCTTTATTGGCGTCGTGTGCACCTAGATCAAACGCCGCGTCGAGGAAGAAACGCGCGTCAATAATTAATCACCAACAGCTCAGACTGAAATCAAATCAACCCCGTAGCCATCGTCGACGTCCTCGGGCGCGCATCGCGCCGCGCGCGCTCTGCCGTCTTCAACGCACCTGCACGAACCCATCGGGCGCCGCCGACGCCGACGCCGCCGACGCCGCGCTCGTTGCGGCTCCCATGCGCGACGCGAGCTCAAGACTGACGACACATCACATCTCGACGCACGATGCCGCCTCACCGCCGCGCGTCGTCGCCGTCGCCGTCGGCGCGCGCGCGCACCGTCGCCGTCGTCATCGCTCTCGCGTGTGTCGCGCGCGCCGCGCCCGTCGCGCGCGCGTACTCCTCGCGCGCCGGGTCGTGCGAACACGCCGCGGTGTCGCACGGTCCCGAAGGCCCGACCGCGGGCGACGGCGCGTACGCCCTGCGCCTGGGCGCGCCCGGGGTGAACGTGCCCGGGGCGACGGTGGCGGTTGAGCTTCGCGGCGCGCGCGCGTTTAAGGGGTTCTTAATCCGGCCAGTGCGCGCGGATACGGATGAGGCGCTCGGGGCGTGGGGCGCGGCGATGCCGACGGGCGCGACGACGCACGGGGAATGTCCGATGTTTGCCACGCACACGTCGTGGCATCAGCGTGGGGTGACGTCGACGGTGATGCCATGGATCGTTCCTACGCTGGCGAAAGGGGAGACGGTGCGGTTTGAGGTGACGGTGGTGGAGAGTTATTCGCGTTGGTTTTCGTTTGAGACGACGTTTATGAGCGGCGCGAGCGAGGGCGCTGGAGATGCGAGCGTGATGTTTGATCCCGAACGCGCGCCAGCGGTAGATGGTGAAGCGCGCGCGCCCGATGGTAGTCGCGCGGAGACAGGGCGCGTCGGCGGCGGCAATGGTGGCGGCGGTTTCGCGCCCGGGAGCGGCGGCGTCAAGGCAAACGCAGCTGCGGAAGAGACGCTGAGCAACGCTAGGTTCGTTCACGGCGTGCTCATGGGATTGGCGTGGTTAATTATTTCACCCGGTGCGAGTTTATTGGCGCGCTATGGGCGACGTTTCGATCAGTGGTGGTTTAAAGTGCACCTGAACGCACAGTGCGCCGCCGTCGCTCTCACGGCGTTGAGCGCGTATCTAATCATTCACGTTCGCGGTTGGGAAAAACCTTGGGGCCCGCACGGGAGGTACGGGATGATGGTACTCGTCGTCGGCGCCATACAAGTCTACGGCGGGTTCAGTCGCAAGAGCATACCGCGGCCGGCGTTTAAGATTTGGCATCGCGTCCTAGGCGTCGGTACGGGCGCGCTCGCCGCGTACAACTGTAACATTGGCGCGAACATGTTCGCCCGCATGGAAGGCATGGATCCATCATCCGTGGCCAATGGTGCGCCGCGCATCGTGAAGCTCTTAGTCCTCGTCATTCTCGGCACAGGTGTCATGCTCGAGCGCCAGCGCCGCGTCGCGTTCGGCCGCCTCAAATCAGTCAAATCCATGGTTTGAATCCGGCATGGCTCGCCTGTATCATAGCATCGCGCGCAATTCAAGATTTCAATAATTCATCGCACGCACGCCGCACGCACGCCGTACAACGCATTCACATCATCGAGACGCGACGGTATATTCCGCGTCGTCGTTTCAAATTTGTAATATTCAACCGTCGCTGACAGTTGCACGTCCCGACACACCTCGACGCGTCGTTCGTAGCAACCGTCGACGGGGCGCTCTCGCGCACGCACCATGCGCGTCGTCCTCCTCGTCCTCGCGCTCGCCCTCGCGCTCTCCACTCGCGCACCGGGCGTCGACGCGGCGTCCGCGTCATCGTGTGCCCACCTGGGCGACCTTTCGCACTCCGGATGCGACGACGCCATCCGCGCGCACGGCGCGCCGTTTGACATGTACGAACTCGCGCGTTCGTGGACGCCTGGGTTTTGTTCGACGTCAGCGTGCGATACGCACGAATGCGCGCGAGGGGTGATGGCTCCGGCGCTGACGCTGCATGGCTTGTGGCCGAGCTATGTGAACGCCGTGCGCGTCAACGCAGTCGGTGGTCGTAAAGGCGGCGCAGGCGACGTTGGGTTGTGCTTTTGGCCTCAAAATTGCATCAAGCCCGCGTGGTATCCGACGGATGAGGCTTGGGCGTACGCGCGGTCGAACGTGCCGAGCGACGACGAGGCCGAGCGCGCCGCTCCGGCGTGGACGGGTGACGGATTAGGCGCGCATGAATGGAGTAAACACGGCACGTGTGCAGCCTGGGTCGATGTTCATGGTCGCATACCTGGCTATACGCAACGTGCGTTTTACGACGCGACGTTTGCGTTGGCAGAGTCGCTCGGGACGCCGGAGGCGCTGCGCTTGGCGACGGGATCCGACGTCTCGCTCGTCGACCTTCAGGACATGTTTGGTGGACCCACGAAAGTGGCGCTGGGATGCACGCATAAATGTGAGCTCGTGCAAGCCGTACAGTGCTTTGAACGCGCGGCAAACGGTACGGTCGGCATCGCGATGGATTGCCCGTGCGTTGGCGTTCGCGACAGTCGATACGACAATTCTTGCGCGCACTCGTGCGCACGCGTACGCATTCTTTCGCCTGGACAAACCAAATGTGCCGCGCGCGACGTCACGGCGACTGTACACACTGCCATCATTTGAGCTTATCACCCTGAGGTCACAGACGCGCGCGTCACGCGGCATTCATTTTGTATTTGTACCAGTATTCTTGTAAAACATCAAGCTCCACCGACCGCTTCAGCTTCATCCCAACCGTCACTCTTCGGCGCACGTACGCGTGCGGGCGACCCGATGGACTTCTTCAACGCCGTGGGTGAATACTTTGAGTCTATCGGTGCGGACATACACGCGTCGTATGACTCTATGTGGCGCTCGCGGAACCGCGCAAATAGCGAAGACAAGCGGGCGAAGAGCGCCAGCGCCACTGGTATCGTCACCGAACGCGACGCCGCGCTCAGGGAGCTTCCGCGGTACGTCTACGAGCTTGGTGCGCGCGCGCGCGTGCTTGATGCCGGGGCGAACGGCATCGAACGCATTGATGACGCCATAGGGACGTTGAGCATGCTGAAGACGGTGCGACTGGACGCCAACGCGCTCACGGCGCTGCCGAGAACGTTCACAAATTTAGTCACGATTCGCACGCTCGTGCTTCGTGGAAACGCGTTGAAAGAGCTTCCGAATGATATTGGAAACCTCATCGCGTTGGAGGAGCTGGATGTGTCGGATAACGCGTTGACGAGCGTGCCCAAGTCGCTCGGCGCGTGCCTCAAGTTGAGACGCTTCAACGCCTCCGCGAATGCATTGTCGACGGTCGAAGACTTTGAATGCTTGGGGACATGCGTCGAGCTTGAAGAAATCGTGTTGAGTAAAAACAAAGACATGGAGGGGTGCCTACCCGTGTCGTGGGGATGCTTAGTGAAGCTGAAGGAAATCGACGTCGACGGTACAAACGTCGAAGGCGTGTCCAAGGAGATTTTTATCGCGTGTGACGCGCTGCAGACGCTCAGTATGCGCCAATGCCCGAGAATTGATAAAGCAACTCTTAAAGCAACAGAAGGATTCGACGTCTATGAAGCCAAACGACAGAATAAGCATGATAAGCAGCTATTGTCGAGGGTATTAATGGATGAGTCGCGTTTAGATGAACGGCTTCCTCCGAATCGCTGACGTGCGGTGCTCAAGAACAATGCCGCGCGATAGACATTATCCTGCGCGTTGTTACTATCAAAATAGCATGTACGTGTATATTTATTTGTAATTGTATCATTAGCGGCGTTAGACAATGTATAAAGCGCATGGTAAACGTGTATCACAAGTGTGGTGGTAAAAGTACTATTCGTCGACGCCGATCGACTGTTGCGGAGCCGCAGCATCTTCACCTACCGAGTATCGCACGCCATTCGCCATGGCCGCAGCAAGCATTGGATCATAGGGTGCGTAGGACCCAGGCGGAGCGTACATCATGTGCGGCATCATCATCATCGGCTGTTGCATCGGCATGTAACCGCCAGGGGGCGCTTGCATGTGATGCGGCGCGTACATCATTTGCGGAGGGTAGAATGGGCCGTATCCTGGGCGGCCATGGCCGTAACCATAGAAGCTTCGGTCAACGTCGTTCTTCCTAACATCTCGCATCGCATCGCTGACGTCGATCATTTTGTCCATGAAGGACAATTGACGATGAGACTTGACGTGCGTCGCGGCGGCGACGTCGGCGAATACGACAAAGCCGTACCCCTTGCACGCGCCGGTGTGCTTGTCATAGATCAATTTGACATTCAACACCGTGCCGTAGTGTGAGAAAAACCATCCTAAAAGTTCGGGAGTGCAGTCTAACGGTAAGCCACCGGCAAAGACCGTGTTGTCCTTGCCCGTACTGGAGTAATTTGGAGCGCCTCCTCCGCTGTCGCTCCCATCGACGCTCGCGTTCGAGTCAAACGACCCGACATAATTCGGGCTCCTAGACAAGTCCATCGGCTTCGCTCTCGCGCGTTCTCCACTGCGCTTCGCAAACCGAGACCCACCATCGCCCGCATTCGCCCCAACCACCGGTACACCAACCGCTTTCCCCCCAATCCCGGTCCTACCGGCGCCGCGTCCCGCGCCGTCCCGCGCCCCCGGACCCCCTCGCCCGCCCGCGCCGCCCTGCGGTTCATCCCTCGTCGCCTCCTTCACATCAACCGCCTTCCCATCGATCGTCACCTTTTGCAGCTCCATCAAAGCCTTCGCATCGCTCGCATCGACAAACTTTACGAACCCATACCCCTTCCCCACGAGCGTGTGTCGGTCGTAAATCAACTTCACGCTCTCCACGACGCCGTGATGGCTCGAAAAGTAATCCTTCAACTGCTCCTCCGTAGCATCATACGCCACGCCGCCGACGAACACGGTGCGCTCGCGATCACACGCGATGACATCCTCGCTCTTCGTCTCATCGTTCGCATCACTCGCGAGCTCGTCGTCGTGCGATGCGTCGCGCGCGACGTCGGCGTCGATCGCATCCGTGACGTCAGCGCGGTCGCGCGCGACGTCGATCGTCGACGTCTCTGCGGTCGGCATCGCGCGTGTGCGGGGAATGCGCGGGGCAGACGTCGTGATGTCGCGCGTGTGCGAGGTGTGCGTCGTGCGTGCGCGCGGTCGCGGGCGTCGTCGAGTGCCGCGTCGCGCGCATCGACGTCGACGTCAACCGTCGTCGTCATCATCATCGACGCGCCACGTCGGCGGACGACGCCACGTATATACACACACACACACACACAGCCATATATGTATAGAGAGTATGTGTCGAGTGTCCGAGTTTATGGTATATGTGCGGTGGACTCGATATTGGATTTTCCGACACCCTCGACACGGCGCGTGTGGCTGTCGTTGTATGGGAATTCGCGCGCATGGCGCCCCGAGTGCCGTTTTTTTTTGTGTGATAAACCCTAAACTGGTAGCGCTGACGCGCGTGACTGGACGAGCCGAATGAATTGAGAAAAAACGTCGTATGTACGTACTTGTGTGATAAGTACATTCATAGTGTATATCCATA
>Ga0181562_10001465_pt1 | contig 18863 bp, 21 predicted proteins | sample 011ome_26_FD_139344 | JGI IMG/M metagenome (GOLD analysis project Ga0181562, IMG submission 139344) | Coastal salt marsh microbial communities from the Groves Creek Marsh, Skidaway Island, Georgia - 011511BT metaG (megahit assembly) | ecosystem: Environmental > Aquatic > Marine > Intertidal...
GCCAATCATCCAGGACTGACTCATGTCAATATCATACTTTTCTTTGGCTGTTAGCAACATGCCTGGCTTGGGTTTTCGACAAGAGCAACCATCTTCAGGCCCGTGTGGACAGAAAAACACATCAAGAATGTTAACCCCTTGATTGTTAAATTGTTGCAACATCCAATCATTAACCGTGTGAAATTCATCTTTACTATAGTAGCCTCGACCAATGCCAGATTGATTAGTAATAACAACCAATTCAAACCCAAGTGATTGAAGGTTCAAGCAAGCGTCAAATACCCCATCAATAAATTGAAAGTCTTCGATTTTGTGTAGATAACCTACTTCTTTATTAATGACACCATCTCGGTCCAAAAAAACCACTTTTTTACTCATGTACTTTTGTCAATAAAGTTAATACATAGGGTAGTATATGCTAATTTTCGATTACTCTTAAAAACATATGGATTTATCTGTCGTCATACCGGTGCATAACGAAGAAGAAAGTATCGGTATTTTAATTAATGAGATTGTTACAGCCTTGTCTAAAAAATATCAATATGAAATTATTGTAGTAGATGATGGCAGTACGGATAAAACACTCGATGTACTGTTAAAAATTAAACAAAAATTAACAGAGCTCAGGGTAATTAAACACCTTAAAAATAGTGGACAATCAACCGCAGTAAGAACAGGCGTTCAACAGGCAAAATCAGCCTGGATAGCCACACTAGATGGTGATGGTCAGAACGATCCGGCGGATATTCCAAATCTACACAATGAGTTGATCAATAATCAGGCTGCAGACCCATGGCTTGTGGTTGCTGGATATCGTAAAAAACGCAAAGATACTTGGCTAAAGCGAATTTCTTCAAAATACGCCAATGGTATACGAGACAGATTGTTAAGGGATGGTACGCCTGATACAGGATGCGGTCTTAAGGTTTTTGCACGTGATAGTTTTTTATCATTGCCATATTTTGATCATATGCATCGTTATATTCCGGCATTATTTCAACGCCAAGGTGGTCGTGTAGTGTCTATTGAAGTTAATCACCGTCATCGTGCATTGGGTGTGTCTAAATATGGATTCCACAATCGCCTATGGGTGGGTATTGTTGATATTTTGGGTGTTCGTTGGCTGCAGAATCGCGCACGACTTACTGATATACAGGAGCTTTAAATGCAAGATATTCCGACTTCATGGTTAATCCTAGGGCTTGCTGGCCAAGCGCTATTTTCTATGCGTTTTTTAATTCAGTGGATTCATAGCGAAAAACACAAGAAAAGCATTATTCCTAATGCATTTTGGTATTTTAGCTTGGCGGGCGGCTTGACGCTTCTTAGTTATGCCATCCTTAGACAAGACCCCGTGTTTATTATTGGTCAAGGCATGGGTTTGTTTGTGTACGTGCGCAATCTTATGTTGATTAGACGAGAAGCGCTACAAGACTCTTAGCGACACTCTTGTGCTGGGCTAAGTGAATAAAATAAAGTGTATTTAAATTCAGCCACATGGGTTTCTAATTTCCCAGTCTTTAGTGTTTTCTGGGTTTTTGGTTTGGAATGGTTTTCATCATCATCCCACAGCCAGAGGCACTTATTTGAATCACTTAGAGAAAGGCCGTTAAAGCTCTTAGAATTGATAATGATATGGTTTGGGTATTTTAACAATAGGTGAGGTCCAAGAAAATAGTCGTCGGTTCTAATAATGGCATTGTTGGTTAACTCATCAGGTAGTTTGTTCAGTGTTTCTATAATAGGCTTATTGAGTCGACCATATTTTCCAAGTTCGGGTCCAATTGTCATTTGCATAATACGGACTGATAATACTAAGATGGTTAATAGAATGACAAAGCTATAAAACCACTTGGTAACTTTGGGTGATAGAAGAGTTTTACGCTCAATGCGTAATAACATCCATAATGGAAAGAGCATCATTAATGGGTGAAACCACCTAACTTTAAAATGAGGCATACTGATAAATATCGCTAAAACCAAGACAGAAATAACAATAATCCAATAAAAACGAGACAATAGAGAATTATCTTGCTTGACCAATTGCTTGTCTTGGTTAAATAGTTGTCTCCAGTTGCTAATAAGAAATAACAGTGCAAAAGGAGTTACAAATGCGATGGCTGACCCGAAAAATTTCCCAACAGATTTGAGGCGGTCTAATATCAGATTGTCACCACTAACTTGCAATCTTTGATCTGCCATGGAAAATATTTCTTGATAGTGCTCTGTCAACCAATAAGTGTGTGGGGTAATAATTAACAAAAAAATCCCTAAAGTTAATAAGAATCGTTTATTCAGCATAAGAGATCTATAGGAATCAATAGTGAGTGCGGCAATAAGAATCGGAATCATGAAGAGTAGAAAGCTATATTTACCCATTAGGCCTATTCCTAGCGCCAACCCTAAGTATAAATAATTTTTTATATTAGGGTTGTTTTTTAGAGAGAGTACTGCGTGTAGTGATAGAATAATTCCAAAACCTAGTAGAATGGTATGGGTAAACCCTTGGTGCATATGCCAAGCAAATGACGGCATTAACAAGTAAGAAAATGTCGCTATATATCGTGTCTGTAAGTGCTGGAATAACTGCCCAGAAACCAACCAAGTTAGCCAAAAAGTTGCAGCAATTAGTGCGTATTTAAGTAAGGTTAATGCCAGCAACCCTATGCCAAATATTTGAAACATACTCCAGCTAAGCCAACTGTATAAAGGCGGTTGTGGCATTGGGTATCCTAGTAAGAGATTTTGTGCAAAAAATACTTGCTCTCTATCATCAACCTGTAAAGTTTGGCTAAGTGATAGACGAACCACCAAATGGACACATAGATAAACAAAAATCCAGAAGATTGGGTGATAAAATAACTTAATCTTATTCATTTTCTATTGTTAAGTAAATGTCATTTCTTGATAAATTAGCGTCTTTAATTGTTTTAGTATCAAGCTTATTAATCTTAATATTGCCGGTTGCTATTATTGCCTTTCCAAAGGGAGGGTTGCTAGTCGTATTAATGTTGATTCTTAGTCTTGTTGGTCTAGGATTATACAGAGACAAAGTTGTTTTAGAGAGATGGGAGCGATACTTTCTTCTTTCATTTGGCACTTACTTTGTGATTGTGGCATTAAGTGTATGGTGGTTTGACGGTGATTGGCATGACTTAGATACACCTTCTAGATTAGTCTTAGTGTTGCCAATTTTTCTTTTTACTAGGAAGCTCTCTATTGGTATTAATTGGTTTATTTGGAGTATAGTAGCTGCGTCAACTATTATTGGTGTTAATCAATTAATGCTTGAATTTGGATCATACGGCTTATATGATTTTCAGGACAATACTGGCATTGTGACCCTGTATGCTTCTATATTTGGACTGTCGAATTTTCTTTTTATTCATCAAGATCGTAGTAAAATATTAAATTTAATATTTTTTTCCGCTGCCTTATTAGGAATGGTAGCTTCATTATTATCTGGAGGTAGAGGAGTGTGGATTGCAGCTTTTCTATCAATAATAGTGATTTTAATATTAAATCCAATGGGGTGGCATTCCCGAATTAAATCAATTATTTTTGCAGCTTTTTTAAGTATCGTTCTAATAGCCTATCTTGTTCCTCAAACTAGAGTTGAGAATAGGATTGATTTAGCTTTTTCTGGTGTGTCATCTTGGGTGGAAGATGGTAAGTCTAATACATCAAGTGGTTCACGATTAGAGATGTGGAAGGCAGCCTATGAAATTATTAAATCTAACCCTGTTATAGGTGTTGGTGAAGGGAAATATGCTCAGCACAAGCAAGTTTTAATCAATCAAAAAAAGGTTAACCAATATATTGGGCAATTTAATCACCCACATGGTGAGTATATTTCTAGCTTAGTGGAGCAAGGAGTTGTTGGTTTTATTGCGTTTTTATTGGTGTTATTAACTCCAATCAAAAGAGCTTTTCACGCTTCTAAGAAAAAAATTCGACATAATGATCGGGTGCCAATTATATTTACTATGGTTCTTGTGTTGCATTACACGTTTTATTCTTTTACCTCTGGAGTTTTTGATCACCAATCTACTACGTTGTTCTATGCAGTATTTATAGCTATTTCTCTCGGTTTGATAAAGTCTAGCCTTAAAGCCAAATCATGAAATTTTTAATTACAGGTGGTGCAGGCTTTATTGGTTCGGCCGTCATTCGACACATTATTAATTGTACGAATCACAGTGTTGTTAATGTTGATAAGTTAACTTATGCAGGCAATCTAGAATCATTAACCTCTATCGATGGTAATGATAGGTATGTGTTTGAGCGAGTGGACATTTGCGATGCTGGTAAAATTAAGCGCGTACTAAATATGCACCAACCTGATGTAATTATGCACCTTGCTGCAGAGTCTCATGTTGATCGATCAATAGATGGACCAGGAGAGTTTATTCAGACCAATATTGTCGGCACTTATGTTTTGCTAGAGCAAGCAAAGGAGTATTGGTCGAGCCTGGATAACGATAAAAAGAATGATTTTCGCTTTCATCATGTCTCGACTGATGAGGTCTATGGTGATCTAGAGGGGGTGGATGACTTATTTACTGAGACAACCTCTTATGCGCCTAGTTCGCCTTATTCAGCGGCTAAAGCCAGTTCTGATCATTTGGTGCGTGCCTGGCAAAGAACATTCGGCCTACCAACATTGATTACCAATTGTTCTAATAATTATGGCCCATATCAATTTCCAGAGAAGCTAATCCCATTGATTATTTTGAATGCCTTAGAGGGTAAAGATTTGCCGATCTATGGCGATGGAAAGCAGGTGCGTGATTGGCTTTATGTGAATGATCATGCTAGAGCATTACTGCATGTTGCTTTAAATGGAAAGGTTGGAGAAACCTATAATATTGGTGGGCACAATGAAATGCAAAACATTGAAGTGATTAAAGTTGTTTGTGCAATATTGGATGATTTGATGCCGAGTCAGCATAAAGGTGTTTCAAAATATGAGCAACTAATTACTTATGTGACAGATCGTGCTGGGCACGATGTTAGATATGCCATTGATGCGAGTAAAATTGCCAATGAGCTAGGCTGGGTGCCAGACGAAACCTTTGAAACAGGCATTAGAAAAACTGTACAGTGGTATTTGGATAATCAAATTTGGTGCGATCGAGTCAAAGATGGTAGTTACCAAGGTGAAAGATTGGGAGTAATTAAGTCATGAAGGGAATTATATTGGCAGGCGGATCAGGCACAAGACTACACCCTGTCACACAGGCAATGTCTAAACAGCTGCTACCTATTTATGATAAGCCGATGATTTATTATCCGTTAAGCACTTTGATGTTGGCGGGTATCAAAGATATATTGATCATTTCAACACCACAAGACACGCCCCGCTTTGAACAATTATTGGGTGATGGGTCAAGATTGGGCATGAATTTATCTTATGCCGTACAGTCGTCTCCTGATGGCTTGGCACAAGCGTTTCTTATTGGCGAGGAATTTATTGGAGATAGTTCTTGTGCTTTGGTTTTAGGCGACAATCTGTTTTTTGGTCACGAATTCTCAGACTTGCTTCGTAGTGCCGCCAGTAAGGCAGAAGGTGCAACAGTGTTTGCTTATCCAGTGAGTAATCCTAGGGCTTATGGCGTGGTTGATTTTGACAAGCAGGGCATGGCACTGTCAATTGAAGAAAAACCTGAGCAGCCAAAATCAAATTATGCAGTAACCGGTTTGTATTTTTATGACAACAGTGTAGTGGATGTTGCTAAGGCTATTGAACCATCAGCACGTGGCGAGTTGGAAATTACCAGTATTAACCAGCACTTCCTCACACAGCACAAGTTAGATGTACAAGTGATGGGTCGAGGCATGGCATGGTTAGATACAGGCACACACGAATCATTATTAGAGGCATCACAATTTGTACATACTTTGGAAAAACGCCAAGGCCTTAAAATTGCTTGTCCAGAGGAAATTGCTTGGCGCAATCAGTGGATTGATACCGAGCAGTTGGAAACAATCGCTAAGCCGTTGGAAAAAAGCGGTTATGGTGACTATTTATTGCAATTAACGCGCCAGACCATTTTTTAATGCAAGCGCAGCAAACAACCATACAAGATGCATTACTACTAACCCCCAAGGTTTTTGGTGATCAGCGCGGATTTTTTTTAGAAAGCTGGAACAAGGGTCGCCTTAAGGAGCTTGGGATTGGCGCGGAATTTGTGCAAGACAACCACTCCAGATCTTCTAAAGGTGTGTTAAGAGGGCTACACTATCAGTTAAAAAACCCGCAAGGCAAATTGGTTCGAGTGGTTTCAGGGAAAGTGTTGGACGTGATTGTTGATTTGCGACAGACCTCCCCCACCTTTGGACAGCATTATACTGTTGAGCTAAGCGGTGAAAACCATCGACAATTGTGGGCACCACCTGGCGTGGCACATGGGTTTGTGGTGCTGAGTGATACGGTTGATTTTCTTTATAAAACTACCGGCTATTATGCGCCTGAAGATGAGCATACGATTATCTGGAATGATGGCGATCTGCAGATTGATTGGCAATTGGGTGACTTAGAACCACAATTGTCTGCTAAAGACAAACAAGGTGTCGTATTTCAAGCGGCAAAGTATTACAAATAAACAGAGGTAAAAATGGATCAAAAAGTGTTGTTTAAAGTACATATGCCTAAATCGGTAGACAAGCCTTTACTAGAGGTGTTGCATAGTGGTTTTATTGGCCAGGGTAGCAAAGTGGATGAGTTTGAAGAGCAATTGGCTCAATATTTTGGTAATGACAAGGTTTTGACACTCAATTCCGGAACTTCAGGTCTGCATTTGGCTTTGCGATTGGCCAACGTGGGTTATGGCGATGAGGTGATTACCACAGCAATGACCTGTACAGCAACCAATATGCCGATACTGGCAGCGGGCGCAAAGATAGTTTGGGCTGATGTTGATCCAATGACTGGTTTGATTAGTCCAGAATCTATTGAGGCAAAAATTACAGACAAAACCAAAGCGATTATTATGGTGCATTTTGGTGGTATTCCTTGCGACATTGAGTCAATCAATCAAATTGCCAAGCAACATAATATTAAGACCATCGAAGATGGGGCGCATGCTATGGGCTCAGAATACCAAGGAAAAAAAATTGGTAATCATTCGGACTTTGTTATGTTTTCGCTGCAAGCGATTAAGCATATCACCACGGTTGACGGTGGTTTGTTGCTGTGTAAGGATCAAAAAGACTATGAGCGAGGCAAGTTGCTGCGTTGGTACGGTATTGATCGAGACGCTAAGCGCAAGGAATTTAGATGTGAAGAGGATGTGTTGGAATATGGCTATAAGTTTCATATGAATGATATTTGTGCCACCATTGGTATTGAGCAATTAAAGCATGTGGATGAGATTATCGATGGCCATATCAACAACCAAAGGTATTATGATCGGGCCTTAAGAGGTATTAAGGGCGTTAAAATTATTGAAAAACCAGAAGTTTCAAAATCATCCTCTTGGCTTTATACATTACACATTGAGAAACGTGATTTGTTCAGTACTTGGATGAGCGAACAAGGGGTGATGACTTCTAGAGTGCATGAGCGCAATGATAAGCACACCACTTTTGCCGAGAGCTTGTGTGAGCTGCCTGGCGTGGATATATTTAATGCAACTCAAGTATCAATTCCAGTAGGCTGGTGGATTAGCGAAGCAGACAGGGAGTGTATTGTTGATAAAATCCAAGAGTTCTCAGATCAGTATTTAGCTTAAGCATTCAGTGGCGGTTAATTGCATTTATTGGGCAACCCCCAATTATTTGGTTTTCCCAGTAATAGCCAGGCAATTACCATAGAGCGGTCGATCAGTTTTTTCTTTAATCGCTGATTAAGTCCTATGGTTAAGATAGTGGCAGCCAAATAAAATGCCCAGTCTAGTAACAATTTGGGGATGTTCCATAAGTACAAAATACCCAGTTGCCAACCGGAAAAAATCTTTTGCCAGAAAATGATCCTGGATCTAAAAAATTCAATCCTGGAGGCGGCAAATACACTATTAGTACTACCACCACCAACATGTGAAATTTGAATCTCGGGTGCGAACATGACGCGCCATCTCTCACTTCGATTAATGCGAACACACCACTCGGTCTCTTCGTGATAAAAGTAAAAGTCTTCGTCATACATACCAATATCCTCTACCATCTCTCTTTTAACTGCGAGACAAGCACCACGCAGAATAGACACAGGTGAAAACGCATGCAATGTTTTGTTTTTGATTGGTCTGCCAACCAGGTCTAGTTGTGACATTAAGCCAGGGGTTTGTGTGCCATAAGAGCGCATTTTGACGCCTTTAGGGGAGTACATTTGTGGCCCAATGAGTCCGGCAGCGGGGTCAGATTCAAACAGTGATTCAAAATGATTCAAGCAATTTTCAGGTAGTTCAATGTCATTATTGCACAATAAAAAATATTTACCCTGACTCTGACGCATCGCCTGATTGCAAGAATAGCCATAGCCTGCATTGCAAGTATTTTTAATAAATCTGACATTTTTATACAGCTTGTTTCTCTCTATTATTTGGATCGAGTTATCGTCACTATTATTATCGACAACGGCGATTTCATCATTGGGCGAAGCAACTTTTAAAATACTGTTAAGTACTATGGTTAGTTTATCAAGTCCATTTCTATGGATGACAGCAATGGTAAATCTCGGTTTCATGGATTGGTTATTGGTAAAATATAGATAAATATACACCATCTGGATGTTGTCAATGCCTGTTTAATTTGGGTAAGATGACAGATAATGAAAATGAATGATATTTTTAAGTGAGAATTTTACAGGTAAACACTGAAAAAACTTGGCGTGGTGGAGAGCGACAAACCCTATATACATTAGAGGGCTTGATCCAAAAAGGCATTGATGCTCATCTATTGACCGTTCAAGATTCACCAATGCATCAACGGGCTGAAGAAAAGGGTATGCCTGTCATTGCTGTTAAAAACTCATTGGAAACATTCAAAGTCCTGTCTAGATTAAGAGGTCGTTTTCATTGTATTCACGCGCAAACGGGTAAGGCACATGCGCAATGCATTCTGACCAAGCTCTTTCATCAAACGCCAGTGCTTTATACCAGAAGGGTTGATTTTATTCCCAGTGGCGCCTTTACTAGGATGAAATATAAGCTGACTGACCAAGTGGTTTCAATATCGCCAGCCATTGCCCGTATTCTTCAAAAATCGGGGATGTGTGAGCATTCGCCAATTATTAGTTCAGCTGTTAAGGATAGGCGGCTCGATATTAATAGGGCAAATCAGTTAAGACAGGCGCTGAATCTTAAGGATAGTACCAAGATTATTGGACTGGTTGCAGCATTAGAGTCTCATAAAGATCCGATAACTGCGGTGCAGACTATCAAGCACTTGTCTGAAATAAGACAGGATTTCGCGGCTTTACATTTTGGCGATGGTGCGATGTCTGACCAAGTGTCAAAAGCAATTTCTGCATTGGGATTGGAAAATATTTACCACCAAATGGGCTACCATAATAATGTCGAGGATTACTTTTCTATCATGAATGTGTTTTTAATGAGCTCTGCAGAGGAAGGCTTGGGCAGCAGCGTTTTGGATGCATTTAGTTATAATGTTGGCGTGGTGTCCACTAATGCAGGCGGGTTAAAAGACTTGGTACAGGATAGGGGTTTTTTGTGCAACGTTAGGGATGTTAATTGTTTGTCTAAAAGTCTAAACTTGGCGTTAGATGGGCGTGATCAGTTTTTTGAATATAGGGCAAAAGCCAAGACGTATTGCGATAATGAAATGGGTGTTGATTTAATGACGACTAAATATATAGTCTTGTATCAGGAGATGGTCCATGAGTAGTTCTTTAATTAGCGTTATTATTATTACTAAAGACGAACAGGACAACATTAGGGATTGCTTGGAATCGGTTAAGTGGGCTGATGAAATTATTGTGGTGGATTCGGGGAGTGCGGATCAAACAGAGTGCATTTGCAGAGAGTATACGGAGCGATTTTATGTTAAAGATTGGCCTGGATTTGGCATCCAAAAACAAAGAGCCTTGGATCTAGCCTCTAATGAGTGGGTGTTGTCAATTGATGCGGACGAACGTGTAACACCCGAACTAAAGAATGAAATTATTGAAAAGTCTTTGAATTCAGAGACTGAGGGTTATCTAATTCCACGTCTGTCATATTATCTGGGAAAAAACATTAAATATGCAGGATGGTATCCAGACTACACGCTAAGATTGGTAAAAAGGAGTAGCTCGCACTTTACCAAGGATGTGGTTCATGAAAGAATGGTGGTCGAAGGTCCAGTTGGAAAATTATTGCATCATTTTCTACACTACCCCTACAAGGATGTTGCACACCATGTGCAAAAGATCAATCAGTATTCATCACTCTCTGCGCAAAAAATGTTTGAACAGGGAAAGGATGTCAGCTGGGCAATGATATTGGTTAAGTCTGTCTTTGGATTTTTTAGAGCCTATATATTACGTAAGGGCTTTTTAGATGGTTGGCGAGGGGTTGTTGTGTCTTTATCAACTGCATTGTCGGTCTATTTGAAGTACGTCAAACTGAAAGAGGCCAGACTGAAAAATCAATCCCAATGAAGCTCTGTGTCAAGCATCGTTTGTAGTTCTTGATTATAAGGCTGGTAGAATTCTTGTAAACGCGCCCTAGTATCTTCGTGCATGCTATCTTTATAGTTGCCGGTATTGTATTGTTTTTTAATACTAACAGGCACTGACTCAATGTTTAAAAAGCCGTATATTTTCTCAAGTGAAGACTGAGTATTTTTGAAAAACTCGTCACTGGATAAAATCAACATCTGCTCTTTAGGAAAGTATTGCAACCAATTGCGAATTTGATCACTATATTTGCCACGCTCCAAATAGGAAAAGTGATTGTAATTGTGGCTGACATAAGAAGGATCTGCAAGTAAGCGCTCCTTTTCGCCTTTAAGCCTCTCCGATTCCGCTTCAATTGCCTGCTCAAAACTTAGTGACTCTCTTTCGGCTCTAACTTGGTGTTTATAGCTTGAATATGCTCGATCAATGGGGTTTCTCAGTAGAGCGATCACCTTGATATTAGGTAAAGCCTCCTTAATTTTTTTAGGCGCCAATGGGTGAAATAGATAATGCGTGGTGCCCTCGAAATAGTGCTGGTTTTTGCGCTTAAAAGAGAAATGAGACTTGTACCATGGCAGTCCACGATCGTAGTACTCATCAAAAAAACTTAATTCTTTGACAACAAAATTTGGCTTGATATTTGGGTGCTTAGCCAGATACCGATATAGTGACGTTGTGCCTGCCTTTTGAGCGCCAACAATGAGAAAAGTGGGAAGTGCTCTATGCTCGTGAGTTATTAAACGTAGTCTGGCCAGCAGCCGTTTTAACCACGATCTATTTTCATAAGTTGGTAGCGTGAATTTCTCTTTAATACTCGTCATTATTATTTTTTATATGCGTTTAAACACCAAGGTTTTACAATCGTAGGAGTCGCGCTTAATGGTTTTGTGTGAAAAATCTCCCGCAACCGCCTTATTATAAGTGCACTGATAGTGTGCTGTGCTCATTAATTTGGTTAATTTTTGTTCTGAGAGAAATTGATTGGGAAAAACATCAGGAAACATATTAACTTGCAAAACAAAGTAATCTTTATGGTTGCTGGTAAAAATACTCTCAGAAAAGATGACAAACTCTGCAGATCGCTTTGAAATTTTTTCTAGCAGGGTTTCGTGGTTGTCAATATATTGCACAGAAGAGCCAAAATAAGCAATGTCGATTGACTCAATCCCATCGATTGAATCAATATAGTGCAAGTTGTGCTTGTACTCCGTAGGGATTTTGTCATTTAGGCGCTTAACAATCTCCGGGCGCTCAAGCACAAAACATTGGCATTGTTGTTTTTGTATTGGACTTAAATGTGAAAAAATTGCATTAACACCGCCGCCAACATCCAGTATTGTGCATTTGTCTTTGCCCAAAACAGACAAGGTTAGTGGCACGATCATGTTGCGACCCTGGGTGTGGCGCTCTTCAAATTTTAATTTTTTTATCGCTCTAGAATCGTATACTTTACTGCCATAATTTTGCAGATTTTTTGAATGCTTGATAGCTTCTTCTTTGCTTTCAAAGCGGTCTTGATAGATGTATCCCGGGCGTTTGTTTAGTAATTTGGCAATGAAAGCGTGCATCTGTTGTTGTCCTTGGTTGTATTTAAGGCGGAGAGAGAGGTGTAGGAATATTTTAGTCCTTAACCGCTTCAAATTTCCAGATGATATGAGACCTTTTGGTATAAAGTATGGTGTAGATGACATTCTTGATGAAGCGAATAATCCAAGGGCTGTGCTCTTTTTTTCCAACCATAGAGGGTTTTATCGGCTTAGCCTGTATGGTTTTAAACTTACCCTTAAAGCCATAAACAGAGGCAGTTAGGTCTGGCAGTGTGAAGTATCGATGTGTCCTTCTGGCGATAAAATTGACATAGGTAGGGTCAACAAAAGCCTCATTTCTGGGGAAGTAGGGGCTGACAGCATAAAAGATCCCACCTGGTTTGAGCACGCGGTGTATTTCGTTCATTAACTCAATAAATGGAAAGCGCACACCATTGCTAGAGACGGAAGATCTGGGCATAAGCCCTAGAAAGTCGTAGGCCGACACCGCGTCAAAAAAATTATCTTCATATGGTAGTTTTTCTAACACAACGTTGACTTTTTGATAGCGGCAAGCGTCAGTCTGTAAGTCCATCACATCTATGCCGTGTAGCTCCTCATGATTGAAAGGATTTCTAGGGATTCTGCCACAGCCTATATCGAGATGTCGTGATTTTTCAGAGTGTTTACCCATATTTGTAGTAATAGTCTATTTAAGTAGTATTTAGCTTTCTTTGAACTGGCGCTTAGGTTGGAAAAATCTCTTTAATTTAAGCCTGGATCTAAGGTTGATGATCAGATTCCTGATGCCCCACACTCTAACTGGAATATCAGAATAACGATAGTCCTTCGCAATGTATTCGCTGTCGCCATTATTATCAACGTTGGTTGATTGCAAGTGGGAGGCCTGCTTGTTAATATGAAAGGCGACAATGGATTCGTATATCTGGACTGACCACACCCGCTTCTCAGCAAGAGAGTCGTTGAATTTCCCAAACCGTTGGTTAACCTTGTCTGCAAAGTTACTGACATAGGACATAAACGAAAAATTTTTTTCTCCAAAGCCAGGCATATAGGATGTATGGGTATCTTCTACGATAAGCATCCCGTTGTCTTTAATATTATCAAGCAGCAGTTCTGTTGTAATAATCTGTTGTTCAAAGGTATGTCCACCATCATCTAGTAATATATCCACAGGACCTACCGTTGCTATAAAATCTTGCCAAAAACCTTCATCGCTTTGACTGCCGATAAAGATTTCAAACCCATCCTTTTCCCAAGTTTTTGCATCGGGATTTAAATCCACACCAATTATCCTTGCCTGTGGACCAAAAAAATCTCTCCACATAAATAAAGAGCCACCAGCAGCCACACCAACCTCCACAAAGGTAATATCTTGGCCGCGATAGCGAGAGAAAAGGTCATCATAGGTGTCAAAGTAAGTACTGTGTTTAATGCTTCTAATTGGGCTTTTTAAGTAGGATTGATAGCTGAGTGTGTTCTTCACTTGCGATTTGCCAATAGTGGAAAAATTTATATTATAAAGCATCCCATTTATCAGAAAATAAATTATAATTTTTTTAATTTTTGTGCAGGACTGTCACACATGGGATCTACCAATAAATTTGACTACTCTATTACCTTTCCTTGTTATAACGCGGTTGAATACACCAAAAAATGTATCGATGGCATGATCAAAAACCAAGAAGATCTGAGTCGAGTGGTTGTGGTAGATAACGGCTCAACTGACGGCACTCAAGCGTATTTAGAAAGTCTACCGCTGGGTGGAGTTATTTTAAATAAGCAAAATATGGGTGTGGGCGTGGCGCTGAATCAGGGTGCACTAGCGCTACAGTCAGAGTGGACTATTGTGATGGATAATGACATTGTGCCCTCAAAAGGCTGGATCGAAGATCTAATTTCCAGTGCCATAGCCAATGATCTTAGGGTAATTTCTCCCGCGATGGTCGAGGGCGAGCTAAGTTATGATCTTAATGCTTTTGCACCAGAGGCCAAGGATAAGATGAGTGGTTATATACGTCTCGGCGATAACCATGCAGTCTGTTTGGCAATTCATAAGTCTGTATGGCAGGAAGCTGGCTATTTTAGAGCTGCACCCTCATTGTTGGGCTATGAAGACACTTTGTTTTTCCACGAGCTAAAGAAAAAAGGCATTAAAACTGCTATTACCGGCGAAGCTTGGCTGCATCATTTTGGCTCTGCTACTCAGAAGGCGATGAAAAAAGCACGTGGACTACAACCAAAAGATGATTTATCTGTACCCAATAATCATGTGTTATTGTGTCAAAACTGGTTTAGTCGAAAATTGGATAAAATTAAAAAGATTAAGTTTAGAAAAAAAATGCAACAACAAGAGATTGATCAATTTGGCATGACAGTGCGAGGAGATAGGATTGACAATCGGTTTATTTGGTACGGCGAATACTGATTTCCAGTTGGTAATTTTAACGATTGGGTTTAAGTTGTTGATAAGCGTTAAGCGTTTGCTGTAGAGTGTTGTCCCAGTTAATTCCTTGCGATTTTTCAAACCCGATGATTGACAAGGAAGTCCTAAGTCGTGGCGCAGCGAATAATTGAGATATTTTGTCTGCAATTTCATCGGCGTTTCTAGGGTTATCAAGTATAAGTGCCTCATGATTGCCTAGGTGTTCGCTAAATCCACAGTATTGTTTACTGCTAACAATCACAGGTAGCTTGTGTGACATGGCCTCAAGCACAACCATACCGTAAGTATCACCTAAGGTAGGGTGGATAAAGGCGTCTGCAGCAGGATAGAGTTTTTCCATCTCCTTAACAACGCCAACAAAATGTATGTTGTCTTGTCCAACAGAAGTGTTGATCATCACTTCTGTTGGACTGCCGCTTCCTGCCACCACCAAATGAATATCTTTATTGTCAAGTATTTCAAGAGCGTTAACAATGGCCGGAAGTCCTTTGCGCTTAAATCCATGAGCAGCAAACAACAGTATAAAGGCAGAGAATGGGATGTTATGTTTTTCTTTGAAGTTTTGGCGTAGGCGTTGCGTGTTTTGCTCCGCCACTCGGTGATTGATACCCGGGTAGGCAATGGTGATGTGACTGTCTAATTGAGAGTAATTCTGTATAAGATTGCGCGATAGATATTCAGACACGCTAATAAAGTGCCGATCGGGCAGTACGCGCATTTCTCTTTGTTCTAACCACAGATACATGAGCTTTCTGGGGCTAAACAAGATGCCAAACCAGCGTAGCACTTTTTTAAGCCCTCGGGCCTGCGTCAACTTGCTTTTGACACAAGGTACATGCAGTGTATAGATATTGGCATGCGTAGCCATATCGTGCGAGTGTACAATGTTAAATCCTTGGTTTTGGGTAGCGCGTCTGGTCAAATAAGAAAACAGCAATTGGTTGATGTATCTTGGCTTTTGCAGCCACTGAGGAATTTGATGAAAGATAATATCATCTACTGCTTCAGTATTTTGTTGTGAAAAGACATGTACTTCGTGAGTCTTGGCCAGTTTCTTGGTCAGCTCAACACAATAGCGCTCGGCACCGCCACCAGCGCTATTGAAGTGACGAATAAGTACAGCAATTTTAAGACGCTGATTAGGAATGTTTGTCTTCATATCGACCTAGAATCTTCATTAAAAATAGATGTGCAAATGTTCTGTGAGTCACAAACACCCTGGGTAGTGTCAGTGGTTTATCATCAGACTGCACTCGGGATCTTCTAACAGTGGTAGCACTTAGATAGCCTGCCTTTTTAACTGCAGAGACAACAGAGTCGCTATGGTCACCATATGGATAGCAAAAGTGGTCAACAGAACAATTGAATTGTTGTTGAAGATCTTTTTTGGATTGGGTAATTTCTTGGGTTAGGGTGCTGGCATCACATTGGGAAAGTCTGATGTGGTGTTGTGCATGTGAACCAATTTCCATGCCACCGTCAATCCAAGCGCGCACTTCACTTTGATCCATGGTTGGGTTCTTGGTAATGCCTTTATCGATATCCCAGTAATTGAAGCCAGCGATATTTTGACTAACCAAATAACAGGTGGCACTAAAGCCGTATTTTTTTAAGATAGGTAGCGCATTGATCAGATTATTTTGATAGCCGTCATCAAAAGTAATACCCACTACTTTGCCAGTTTTTTTGCCTGCTAGATAAGGTTGTAACTCGCTCATATTTAGACCACGATAGCCCAGTATTTTTAGCAATTTCATCTGCAAAGAAAATAATTTGGGTGGCACATGCAGGCTGCGCATTACGGTGCCCTTTGGCATCTTTTCGATGCTGTGATACATTAGAATTGGGATGGGCTTGACTGGCATTTTTCAATTATAACAAACTACCATGACAATAAAAATAAAGTAGAATAACGACTCGACCTTTTTTTTGCTAACTATCCGAATGAAAAGCACTGACATTACTTGGCATCATGCCACCGTTACTCGACAAAGACGCAATCAACAAAACAACCATCGATCTGTGGTCTTGTGGTTTACTGGCTTGTCGGGTTCTGGAAAATCTACTTTGGCGCATTGCGTGGAGGAAAGACTACACCAATATGGCTGTAGAACCATGGTATTAGATGGTGACAATGTTCGTCACGGTTTGTGTAGTGATTTGGGGTTTGATGACGCGGATCGCAAAGAAAATTTACGTCGTATTGGCGAGGTAAGTAAATTGTTTATTGAGGCAGGCATGATTACCTTGACAGCCTTCATTTCCCCTTTTATTGAAGATCGAGACAAAATTAGAGGCTTGATGCCCCATGGTGATTTTTTCGAAATATTTTTGGATTGTTCGGTAGACGTGTGTGAGCAGCGCGATGTCAAAGGCTTGTATCAAAAGGCCAGAAAAGGGGAGGTTGCCAATTTTACAGGCATCAGCTCTAACTATGAGCCACCAAAAAAACCAGAATTGAGCGTAGCTACAGACGCACTTACATTGGAGGAATCGGTGGAGGCGGTAATGAAGATGCTAACTGACAGAGGTGTTATTAGTAATGAGTGTTAACAAGCCAGATATTCAAAGTATTGTGGATATTGCTGTTGATGCTGGTCAAGCAGTCATGCAAATCTACCAACAAGATGTGTTTGAACAGCAATTTAAATCAGATCAAAGTCCTTTGACTGCTGCTGATATGGCGGCACATCGTTTGATTGTTGATAGACTGCAGCAATTAACACCTGAGATTCCAGTTCTCTCTGAGGAGTCAAAAGATAAGTCTTGGGAGTTGAGACAATCCTGGCAAACTTATTGGTTGGTCGACCCTTTAGATGGCACTAAAGAGTTTATTAAGAGAAATGGTGAATTCACGGTTAACATTGCACTGATTGATGATCACCAGCCTATTTTGGGTGTGGTACATGCGCCTGACTTGTTGCAGACCTGGGTTGGTGAACAAGGGCGCCCGGCAAGAAAAATTACCCCAGAAGGCGAACAAGAGATCGAGGCGGTTGAGTTGCAAAAAGGACAGCGTTGTATTGTAGTTGGTAGTCGCTCACATGCAGGGGATACACTGCAATCGTTTCTTGATGGTTTAGAGTCGTATCAGCTGCTTTCTGTGGGTAGCTCACTAAAATTGTGCATGGTGGCCGAAGGCAAAGCGCACATATATCCACGACTTGGATTAACATCAGAGTGGGATACTGCCGCTGCACATGCTGTGGTGAATTCAGCAGGCGGTGAAGTTATCAGTCAAAGAACCAATCTCCCCTTGGTATATAACACTCAGGATTCGCTACTCAATCCATTTTTTATTGTACAAAAAAAATCTTAAGATCTTATCTATTGGCATCGGCTGATCTGCACACTAGGTCTAGTTTCGAGCTGTACAGAATGGAAGTGAAAATTTTTGCTACCGAACTCTGTGGTAACATCCGACTTAGGTAAACCGTATTAATTTGTAAATGATCTATCTTTTTTTAATAGCCTTGCTTTGCTATACATTCATGCAGTTCATTGAAAGCGCTTCCTTTGGGTCTAGGATCGCCGGAAAGTTGACGTCTAGACTGGCATTGGGGACAACGCTACAGCATTCTGCCTTTACCGCAAGTCGTCTGTTTTTACCGCCGCTGTTATTGTCGTTGTCTTTTATGATTGAATCTGACCTTAGTCTGCAGTCGTTTCTAATTGCCTCGAGTATTTTAACGATTTCGGCATTTTTTTCCTCTTTGGTAGTATTGATGAATTTCAACTATTTTCAGCTATTATTCCAACGTCTTTTTGCCCTATATCAGAACAATACCATTCCAATTGCCATTGTTAAATTGTTTATCAGCCAAAAGAAGTTATTTAATCCGGTGGATTTACAAGCTAAGCCGAGTATAAGGGATTTGTCGTTGAAAAAAATTGCCACCTCTGGACTGGCGTATTTATTCTTATCGACGGGCTTTTTAATTGCGTTCTCTTTGGCCATTCTAATTCCAGAGTACAGAATGACCATGAGTCAACTGACCACGGCATTTCATGGGGTTGGTGCCATTATTCTGGCAATGTATATTGATCCCATGATGAGTAGATCTTTGGATGTCGAGTTGGAAAATCATCACTGGGTGGCTAATATTTACGCTATATTTATCGGTAGAATCTTGGCCTACCTATTGGCCACAACAACTTTTTTGGCTTTGTATCTTTATGCGTACTTAATGTAGTTGATTGTGGTGATGAAAATAGCGATTGAACTTCCGACTTGGTTAGGTGATTGTGTGATGGC
>Ga0181562_10001474_pt1 | contig 18785 bp, 19 predicted proteins | sample 011ome_26_FD_139344 | JGI IMG/M metagenome (GOLD analysis project Ga0181562, IMG submission 139344) | Coastal salt marsh microbial communities from the Groves Creek Marsh, Skidaway Island, Georgia - 011511BT metaG (megahit assembly) | ecosystem: Environmental > Aquatic > Marine > Intertidal...
ATACCAGAACAGTATGTCTGTACCCAGATCGCGGCGCCTTTATTTAACTTTGGTTACCAAGACAGACTTCCCGCTTGATACCACGGTCATCTCCCAACCACCCATCCAGTTCTTATCAAACTTGACCCGCTGATCATTCCCTCGATGTAGGTAATTCGACGATGATCGTTGGCGCCAAATCTGGCCATTGTCGAGCCGAAAAACTGTCTTGCCTCGCCAGCCAGTGAAATTACCCACAACTGTCGCTTGGAAAGGCCCGTCTGTAGCCGCTTGTTTCCGGGTTGCCAGTTCTTCAGCCACACGGCGTTCAACCTCCGCTTCGATAGAGCTGTTTCCCTTAGTCTGAGTGACATTGTGCGAAGCAGGGAGAGGCGTCTCCCTGTCATTCAGAGGCGTCTCAACGTTCATGACGCCGTAGCGAGCCTTCAACCAGTTATTTAGAAACGCTCGTTGCTCGGAGGTCAGTGAATCGACGCCAGAGCGAATGCGCTCCTCCTTGTTCATAGCGCGCTCTAGTGGCTCAAACGACGTTTCTGCAAGTACTGTCATCGAAGTCAAAATAGACGATAACAGGACCAGTCGTATTGAGTTTCCGAAAATCTGTTTGCTTAAATGGGTAGCGGAATTTTCCATGTTGTTTTTTGTTAAATGGCCAATCACGTGCAGGCTCCTCAAGGATCGGTTAATTCAAATTGGCAGGTAAGCTGGCCACAATGTATGCCTTTGCGGCAAGCGAGTTCAATCTTATGCGAGAGAAGAGCGAAATAAATTTGTAGATCGCTGGATATATTTATGCATGGCACTGGGCGGTTTACGGGATGAACGGATCGGTCCACTAGGGCGCGCGATCGAAGGCAGCTGGATGTGTGTTAACGCGAACGAAGTGAAGTGGTGGGCCCAGTAGGGTGAGATCGGGAATGCGACGAGCATAGCTCGTCGCCGGGCGAACGCCCGAGCATCGCGCGAGGGCTGGAATAGTCCGATGAGGCTCATCACGAACGAAGTGAAGTGGTGGGCCCAGTAGGACTTGAACCTACGACCAATCGATTATGAGTCGACTGCTCTAACCAACTGAGCTATGGGCCCCAGAACTGCGGATAATATGCGGTTGGCGAGTGTACCACGGTGAAAACTGAAAAAGGTGGCGCAAAAGTCCTTTCTTAGACAGCATTTTTGTTTAAATCCAGCTTTCATTGCCACGTTTCACAATGGTATTTTCCACCGTATTCTGTTTCAGGCAATAACACGGGTGATAATGAATCGTATAGAGAAGTGCTTGGCTGTTTTTTTAATCGCCGGTCTGGGCTTAGTTGGATCATGCGCGGTCAATGAGTTCGATCTCAAGCGCGAGGTTTATGAGCGACAGATCAAGCAAGTGCGCTTGGGCATGTCATTTGATGAATTCCAAAACCTTTTTCCGCAACGTATTTCCCGCGGCGCTAATAAGGGTGACTTTGGGACTTTGGCCGCTTATGAAGTCGCATACGCATATTACTCATTCGCAGCTACCGGCGTAGAGCGTCGGAATACTTTTACCGGCACCGAACGGGTCGTTACCTGGTTTTTCTTCTTAAACGATCGCCTTGTAAAAACCGGCGAGGTCGACGCATGGCCGACTGACTCGGAGATTCGTGCCGCCCGGTAAAACTGGAAGGTTCAGAGACATCCCTTGCCTTAACCCGCCTTATCCCCTGCGAGCCGCCATCCACGCTGATGCAGCTTTCTGTTGCGCCATAGTTGCCGCAAAAACACTGAGATTTGGGTCGGTTTTTCCGTGTCTTCCTAGGTTCGCTATTTGTTCATAGAACCAAAACTGTGTTGCGAAGGAATTTATGGTTCGCACAGCATTGAACTTTGTTAACCACATAAGCCACCCGGGAAGCAGAGATAGATTGTCTTCGTAGCGAGCAAGTTCGTCTTCCCCCCTTAATAATTGGTTGGGGCCGTCTGCGTCGACACATAAGGGACGCCCCAAACCAATCATATCGGCGCCACCGGTTTCTAAAACGTGATTCATAACTTCTCGGCGGCGAAGGCCTCCGGTCACCATGATGGGGATAGATAGTTGCTCTCGCATGGCCTTTGCAAAATCGACAAAATAGGCTTCCCGCGCAAGTGTGCTTCGCGCAAGCGATTGCTCCTCGATAGGCTCGACACCATCCAGGTTTAGCAGTCGCGGTTGCTCGTAAGTGCCGCCAGAAATTTCGAGGAGGTCGACTCCCGCCTCGGATAACCATTGAGCGACCGTTAACGAATCGTCAAAGTCGAATCCACCTTTCTGGAAGTCCGCACTGTTGAGTTTTACGGAAATCGGAAAATCAGCGCCCAATGTTTCTCGAGCTCTTGTGACAATGGAAATAAGCGCGCGCGCACGATTTTCCAGTGAGCCACCCCACTCGTCATCGCGCTGGTTCGTTAGCGGGCTCAAGAATTGCGAGAGCAAGTAGCCGTGGGCCGAGTGAAACTGTACACCCGTGAAGCCCGCTTCTTTGCAGGTGACTGCGCAGCTGACGAAGCGGTCAATCAGGGATTCTATTTCTTCTGTGGTGAGTGCAACCGGTTCACCAAATTGGCTCTGTGGTAAACGCAGGCGAACGGCGGAAGGCGCCTTAGGTGCTGGGTTGACGATTTTTTGTGTTTGACGTCCCGCATGGCTGATCTGTGCCCACAAATGATTTCCATTGCGGGTGCCCGCTACCGCCATCCTTGCGAGCGCCGCGAACGCATCGTCAGAGAGCTTACCGTCGACGATGACGTTGCCAGGGCGCTCAAGGTGGTCGCCATCGACTTGAATATTCCCTGAGAGCAGGATACCGGAGCCACCGTCGCTCCAGATACCGTAGAGCCGCTCGAGCTCTTCTGATGCAGTTCCATTAGGGTGTGCCAGACCTTCGGTCATAGCGGCTTTGCACATGCGGTTAGGTACCACCGCACCACACGGCAGTGTTAAAGGTTGGTCGAGCATTTTGGTCTCCGGTTATTCTTTGTTTTACGAGCCGCTATTTTCTAGGCCGTTTCTGTTCGGACTTTTATTCTTCGGGTTCGAGTGTCACGTGGCAGCGTTGATCCTGCAGTAGCTCTGCTGACGCTAAATCATAAACGAAATTCTGTCGGTATTTATCCATGAACTCGTTGTCTTGGGTTCTAAGGCGCTTACGTTGGAGGGCGCTTAGATATCGGCGTACATCATCTTGAGATTTTAATATGAGTGGCGGCACCTCGGCGGTGTTGCCGTCGGGCGTTTTAGCCACCATGGTGAAGTAGCAGGTATTGGTGTGTTTGCTAATACCCGCTTGTAGGTTCTCCGCAACGACCTTGATACCTACAACGAGCGACTTTCTGCCCACATAGTTAACCGACCCCATGAGCTTGATGACTTCGCCCACTTCGACTGGCTGCAAGAACTCCACATTATCGACCGACACCGTAACGCAGTAGTTCCCAGCGTGTTTACTGGCGCAAACGTACGCTACTTTGTCCATCAGCGACATGAGCGTCCCTCCGTGAACTTTTCCGCCAAAGTTGGCATAGCTGGGTACCATCAATTCGATAATGGTGCTTTGCGAGTAAGCGACTGTATGTCCTTCCACGGTGGAGTCCTTGCGAGGGCTGAGCTGTTTTTACCGGCCTAGCTGAGGTCTGGATCAGCGCTCGTCCTCGCTGGGTTTTAGGCCATAGGGTTCGGCCAGCTTCCACACGTGAGGAGGTATCATAGTTCGGAGTCGTTTTGGCGCTGCGCGCCGTAAGTGAAGTATCGATTCGGCCGCTTTCATCTCTAGACGAGTGCGCGCAAACTCGAGTCCCTTAGGCCCCGTTAGCGGCATGATTTTACCCACTATGGGACGCAGCCATTGCGGCATTCGCCTTAGAGGCAGTCCCCCCGTTGCTCGGCGCGTATTTTCGATGAAGCCCTTTACGGCTGTGTGCCGCTTACCCGAGGTGGAGGGGGCTTTAAGCGTCAGCTCGGAACGGATTGAATCGAGAACTCTTTGTCCCTTCTGGTTACGAACGAGTAACCACTGATCCCCACGACCACCCATGTAGCCTACAGTGATGTCCGAGAGGGTATTAACGTAGTCAACGCAGGTTCGACAGGTCAGAGGGAAAAAATCGTCTGGTAAATCAGCAATCGGTAGCTGAAGAAAGGGGATCCGACGCTTTTTCCCCGAATCAAATCGCAGTTCGACATGGAAGTCCGGCATGAATTCTAAGTAGTTAATTCGCTCAGGGTTGCTGTCGAGAAGCGACAAAAATTCGTGGAAGTTTTCGGTGGTGGTGTTGTCAGAGCAAGGCGTGCCAATGACGGTTAGGTGCTCTAGATCGAGTTCTTTCTCAAGTGCACGAAGTGCATAGATTTGGCAGGGTATGCCGATCACGGCGAGTCGCTTGTGACCATCGGCGATAGCAGGCTCTAGCAGTTCGAGGAGCGGTGCGTACCCCATTCGCATACCTCGGCAGCCGGCCATATCGCGCGCATCGGTGATCAGTCTTGGTACCGGTTTCCATGGATCATTGTCATCAGGCCCAATACACAGAACCGCAGATACCTCGCCCGATGCTAATAATGCTTCTCCCAGTCGCGTGGTTATTCCTGTCCATTGCGCGCCGTCGCGCTTCGGGACGAGGGCTGCTTGGTGCATCTCCTTTACTACGCCGAAAAACGGTTCAATATCACCGTCTATTTGGCGCACACGCCCATGAGTCTGGTATTCAAGCTGCGCATAATCTGGGTTGATAAATTGACAGGCATAACCACAGCGGCTGGGTTCACTGGTGCGGCTGACGCCGCAGTCTGTGCAAAGCTTTCGATGCGGTGCTGAATCTTGATCCTGCACCGCTATAAGGTTCATCCGTCGAGGCCCAGCATGTATTCGGCAACGAGCAACCGCATATCTTCAGCCACATGCCCTTGGGGTGGCATCGCAGGGAAGTCGGGCCTGCGTTTTACGGGGTTGGCAACGTAATCGGCGAGCGCCTGAACATCATCGCCATATTGCGCTTGGATGACCAAGGCTGGTGGGCCAATTAGGCGCACATTGTAAGCGTGACAGCCGGCACAGATACCGTTGTAAACCACCTCGGCGCCATCGGCATCTGCGGTGATGACACGAGGGTCAGCGGGCGCTTCCAACATTTTAGTGGCGAGCTGGCGAGAGGTGCCGATGTCGGCCGCGGTAGCAACGGCGTCAGCCGCGCGCACGGTGGGTGCGTCACAGTCTGCCCACTCCTCTAGACCATAGGAGCGATAGGCGCCACGGCGAGATATACAACTACCGCGCTCTTTGTCGGCGGCAGATTGATAAGCCAATATATCTGGGCCCTTGGTGCTGAACTTGCTCAGCATCAAAAGCTTCATCTCTCCGTCGGGGTCGTTGCCATTATCGAACATGATGTTGTTGCGAATTTCGACATTGTCAGAGTGGGGATCAGAGTCTTTGTCGCTCGCCACTTCGGTCACGAAATCACCACTTGTGACGATGATGCCGCCCGTATTATTGCCCGTAATAATGTTGTCTTCGATTACCACTTGGTCACCTGACATTACAAGTATCCCTGTACCCGAAGGAATTCCTGCAACCAGCGAACCTGGAATAGCGAAGTTAGGTGTATTGTTATTCGTCACAAAATTTCGACGAATGACGGCGTCGTAAGACGACTTAATCGGGAGGCCAGGCGTAATGAAAACCAGAATGCCACCTGTATTATTTCTCGCGACATTGCCCTCAACTAGGACATGGCGGCTGTTTTCAACCTCAATACCCGCCACGTTGTCGAAGACCTGATTATTGCGAACGTCAACGTAGTCAGACATGCCCACGTAGATGGCGGCGTCTTCAATTTCACTGAGGATATTGTTCTCGATAAGGCCGTTGTGACCGAACTCGGGGAAAATGCCATATAAGCCCGTATCGATGACCCAGTTGTTTCGAATCGAGAAGTTATTGCCGGACTGGCCCATGATGGCGTTGCCTTTGTACTTCGTGATTTTGAACCACTCGACACTGAAACCATTCCCCGAGTAAAGAATCGCATCATTAAGAATTTTCTCGCCATCGAGATGCGGCCACTCGCCGTCTTCAACGACACCGACCAATGAAATATTGTCTTTATCGACGAATACGGTTTCGTGATAAGTGCCGGGATAAACTTTGATGGTGTCGCCAGCTTTGGCATTGGTGACTGCAGCCTGAATTGACTCACCGTCCTTGACCTCGAAGGTGGCAGCGTGTGCGGATCCAACGATCAATGTGACTAAAAGAATCGACAGTGTTCCAGTTGCTTTTATTTTCATTATTGTGACCTCGATGTCAGATCTTGACCCTACTTTTGTTTTGCGTACTTTGCCCGACCGGGCGTCAGACCGGAAGGGACGTACTCGGGTATAACGGGCATAAAGCCTTCATCAGTCAAAGCGTGGAGGAAATCAATCAATCTGTCGAGTTCTTCATCGCGAAGATTGGGCTCCCAGATATGCCAATGAATAAGAAGATTCTCGTCTTTGGGAACCGCGTGGCCTCGGCCGCCATTATAAAACGCGACTGTATCTCGCAGCGTTTTGAAGTTGCCTTGGTGCATATAAGGTGCAGTTTTTGCGATATTGCGCAGGCTGGGCACGCGAAACCCACCACGTTGACTTGGTATTCCAGACGTCGCGCCTGCCCCGGGGTCCAAAGGTCGACCCTCCGGTTCCGGGACACCAATAATGGCGATTTCCTGATTGCTGAAGAGCGGCGGTGTGTGGCACTCACCACAGCGGGAAACAAACGACCGAAAGACATTGAGTCCTTCAAGTTCGCTGGGCGACAACGCATCGTGAATCCCGTGAGCATAAAAGTCGTAGCGGCTATTCAGAGAAATCAGCGAGGCTTCGAATGCGGTTAGCGCCGTATAGACCTGGCTCAATTGGATGTCAGGTGTTCCAAATGCCTCAGAGAACAGCGACACATAGGTTGCGTTATTTGATAGGTCAGATAGGAGTTGCTCGGGCGTATTACCCATTTCGTTAGGTGCGTACAGAGGACCCAAAACTTGTGTTTCAAGCGACGCTTTGCTGCCATCCCATAGCAGGGTGTCGAAAAAACCGATATTCCAAAGACTCGGTGCTGATCGTTGTAATACTGCGCCGTTAACGCCCCTTGCTCGGCCGAGGCCATCGGAAAAGCCTAGATCGGGATCATGACAGCTCGAGCAAGCAAGCGACTTATCCCCCGAAAGCAGAGGATCGAAAAAAAGATATCGGCCCAGATCGATGACTTTAGGATTAAAACCGTCGCGCACTTTGGGGAGTCCAGCGCGTAGCCCGCCCACACCGCTGTTGTGGGGGGAGGTGTAACTGTTATAGAGGCTATCGAGTTTGCATACGGACAGCGCATTGACTTTGAATCCAGCGGGGCAATGGGTGGCCAATGTGAACTCGGCAGCCTCACCGGTTGCAGCGGTAAATGGGGCTAACCAGAGCAGCAGACCGCCGACTAATTTACTCAGCGAGTGAAACCACATAAGCCGTGACATCGTCGATGAGTTTGGGATCTTTTAATGCTTTGGCGAGGCGCGCCATTTGCTGGCCATATCGGTCGTCTGCGTGAGTACCACGTCTACCCTCTGCAAAGTTAAGGTACTGGCGCACAAGGTAGTCACCACTAAGTCCTAGGAGGTTGGGAGCGCCGAGCGCGTCGTTACCTAGCGCCGTGGTGCCGTGACAAGCACCACAATAGGCGGTGTAGAGAGTTTTACCGCGTGTCTTATCCCCCAGTCTCGCCGCGGGCGCCGCCACGTCTTTATCTGGCAGTACACTGATAGCCGTTGTCGCCTTGGCCAAAACTGGGGCGTCGAGTGTCATGATCGCTGCAACCATTGACTGCGTGTAGCGGTTGTCACCGCTGCGCCAGCCCGTTTTAAATGCCTGCAGTTGCCGCTCGATGTATGGCTCCGACAACAGGGTAAGATTGGGCGCGCCAATCTCATCGCTTCCTGCACCGTCGGTACCATGACACTGAGCGCAATGGGTTATATAGCTGTTATCGGCCGCAGCAGACGCTGCTATCACAACCAAGCCAATTAAAATCGCTCGCAATGGCTTACTGGATATCATCGTGCGGTTCTTATTTTTTGTGTTAGACCGATTCAGTATAAACGTCATCCCATGGCTAACAAATAAACTGTAGAAAACAATCCGGATCTATTATCGTCAACTGGTGAAAAGTGGATCGGACGCTTTACAAACCGGGTGGGGAGTATATGCAGTTCATGCGACCAGATTGCCGTTTAACATTGAGAGAGGGGCTCGATGAGCTCTACGCTCATGCACCCGCTGTGGCTGAGGTGTCGGAGCGAAAGGGTAAATCCTTCCGCGACCACGATCTCACCCATGTGATCTTTGGATGCGATACAACCTTAGTCGGTGAAATGTTACTGAACCCGTGGATCTTGTTTGGAACAACTATTACACGCAAGGAACTCAGGGATTACGCAGGTGATGCGGAGGTAAAAAGATTAAACCGAGAGGGAATTGACCTCTTAGGTGGGCGACTACAGGCCTACGGACTATTCCTTGTTTATTACTTACCGCTTTACCTCTGGATATGGGTAAAACATATTCGCTCGATGTTGGCTAAATGGCCTCACTCGGAAGTGACCGAAGAAATGCTGAACACACCGCTTGATGAGCTCAGGCAATCCTACGGGATTCGTATTTACCCTCAGTGACCGATTGATCAGCGTCGCTTATTCGTCCAAAAAGCTTCGCAGATAATCAGAGCGAGTAGGGTGACGCAGCTTCCGCAGTGCCTTCGCTTCGATCTGGCGGATGCGCTCGCGAGTAACGTCAAACTGCTTGCCGACTTCTTCGAGCGTGTGGTCGGTGTTCATGTCGATACCAAAGCGCATTCTAAGAACCTTCGCCTCGCGCGCTGTTAGGCCGCCAAGCACTTCTCTCGTCGCTTCAGTCAACCCTTCTTCGGTGGCTGACTCAACAGGGCTCGCAATAGTAACGTCTTCAATGAAATCACCTAGGCTCGAATCTTCATCGTCACCGATTGGTGTTTCCATGGAGATTGGCTCTTTTGCGATCTTGAGGACCTTACGAACTTTGTCCTCAGGCATATCCATTCGCTCGCCCAATTCCTCAGGCGTTGGCTCGCGACCCATTTCTTGAAGCATTTGTCGCGATATACGGTTCAGCTTGTTGATCGTCTCGATCATGTGAACAGGGATGCGAATGGTGCGCGCTTGGTCGGCAATGGAGCGTGTGATTGCCTGACGAATCCACCATGTCGCATAAGTCGAAAATTTGTAACCGCGTCGGTACTCAAACTTGTCCACCGCCTTCATCAGGCCGATGTTGCCTTCCTGGATAAGATCAAGGAACTGAAGCCCACGGTTCGTGTACTTCTTAGCGATTGAGATAACAAGGCGAAGGTTCGCTTCGACCATTTCTTTCTTAGCGCGACGAGCTCGGGCTTCACCCATACTCATTCGACGATTAATTTCTTTGATTTCAGTGGTCGATAGACCCACTTCGTCTTCAATAACAGCAATACGCTTCTGCAGACGAACGATATCCTCTCGGTAATGGGCGAGGCGCTCGTTAACATCTGCTTTTTTGGTGGCGCCATCAATCCAGTCGAGCTTGCTCTCAGAGCCTTGGAAGCTCTTGATGAACTCTTTGCGGTCCATGCGGCACTCTCGAACAACGAGACGCATAATCTCTCGCTCTGACTCACGAACTACGGCTAGCACCGCTCGTGGTGTCTCAACAAGTGGGTCGAAGATACGAGGCGTTAACTTAAAGAACTTGAACAGCTCACCCAGCTTGGCCATTTCCTTCTGCGCTTCTTTGCTGTTGTAGCCTTTCTCTTCAAGTACTTTTTCTGTTTTTGTGCACTGACGTTTGAGTGCTGTAAACCGCTTTTTAGCCTCAACGGGATCTGGCCCCGTCTCGGTCTCTTCCGAGTCATCGTTACCGCTGTTAGCGTTCTGCTCAGCGATTTCTTGGGCGGACGGCACGTGATCAGCGGGGTCGAGGTAGCCAACCAAAATATCCGACAGCTTGCGCTCTTCTTTGGCGACAACGTCGTATTCGTCGCACAGTCTGCGCGCGATCTTGGGGTAGTAGGCTAGCGCAGCCATTAACTCACGAATGCCTTCTTCGATTCGCTTGGCGATAACAATCTCACCTTCACGCGTCAGCAGCTCAACCGTGCCCATCTCTCGCATGTACATGCGCACGGGGTCTGTCGTACGGCCGGCTTCGTTTTCAACCGCCGCGAGTGCCGCTGCGGCTTCGGCCGCGGCGATCTCGTCGGCTGAGCGATCACCCTCGGTGAGAATCAGCTCATCGGCATCAGGTGCTTGCTCGAAGACCTGAATACCCATGTCGTTGATCATCTGGATGATGTCCTCGACCTGGTCGGGCTCAGAAATATCTTGCGGGAGGTGGTCGTTCACCTCGGCGTAAGTCAGATAGCCTTGTTCTTTGCCCTTGGCAATTAACTGCTTCAGGAGCGATTGTTGTTGTAGCGCATCAGACATGAAAGGATCCGGTGTAAAGACGGTCGTAAAAAAAGTAGCCCGCCATTATAGTGGGCGCTTGTGGAATTAGCCATGTCAAAACTTGGACTTTGGCGTATTTATGCAATTTTGACTAATCCGTCATTTCTGGCAGAGGTGCGCGTCAATCTCTACCAGAAAGTTGTCTTATCTCAGTCATCAGTGTTACGAGCTCGCGCTTTTGCTCGTTATCTAACTCGGTGTAGGGCACTGCTTTTAGTTCATGAGCACGTGTACGCAACAGATTCGCACGCCGATCTCTCGACAACTTGTTTAATATGGCTAAAAGATGCTCATTTATCTCACTTTCGGTGTCGATAACTTCCTTTGCCGCAGCGGCACTTAACGCCTCACCCTCGTCGGTATTCGTCCAATACCCAAGAAGGGCTGCTGTACTCATTTCCGGCGTTTCTCGAACGAGGGACACTACCTCACGAAGTAAGCTCGCAGTTCTATCCGAGCTATCGGGAATCACCTCGTCTGCCACGAGAAGCGCTGCCGGTGGATGGAGTGCAATCAAGCCAAGCGCTCGCATCAGGACGCCATCATTGAAGCCCGAATCTATTTCAGCTACTTGGGCCATATCGTCATATGGATTGGCTTCGTCGTGGTCGCTTAGAGGACCATTCCCGAATTGGCCGTAGTCATCTTCTTTGGGCGGTGGCGACATGTCGCTGTAGTCGTTATGAGACGATTCTGAGGTGCTGGGTGTTTCCTGAACTTCTCGCAAGCGTCTCAGGCTCTCGACGTCCATATCTGTTCGTTCGGCGAGAGACTTAAACAGGAGTGTTTTGTAAACACCGTCAGGAATTTGGTTGATGTAGGGAGCGACTAGCTTCGAGAGTCGCGCCTTTCCATCCATCGTTGTCAGATCGATGCCGGCACCCATCTGCTCAAACAGGAATTGCTCCAGTGGCGCCGCCGTATCAAACATGTGTTCGAGGTGTGGCGCACCTTTGCTCCGTACGACAGTGTCAGGGTCTTCCCCTTCAGGTAGGAACAGGAACTTGACCTGTCGACCGTCTTCCATCATCGGAAGTGCTGCTTCCATGCCTCTAAAGGCAGCTTTTCGACCTGCCTCATCCCCGTCGAAGCAAAATACAACCTGTTCGACACGGCGAAATAACAGTTCTAGGTGAGGTTTACCTACCGAGGTTCCGAGCGTTGCTACGGCATAGTGAATACCGAATTGCGCCAGGGCAATAACGTCCATATACCCTTCGACAACCACTATTCTGCTCAAATTCTTTGCGAACTTGCGAATGTGATGCAGTCCATAGAGTTCATGTGATTTTGAAAATAAGGGTGTCTCGGGTGAGTTAAGGTATTTGGGCTTGCCATCGCCAAGCACTCTGCCTCCCATTGCAATCACTTTTCCTCGCTGATTGACGATAGGAAAAATGACGCGATCCCTAAACCGGTCGTACTTGCGACCCTTGTCATTTTCGATAAGCAGACCCGCGGTGAGCGCATGGCCAACGCTGGCCTCATCCGGCAATGTTTGCATAAGGTTGTCCCAGCCTTCAGGCGCGAATCCAAGGCGGAAGTCGCGAGCAACCTCCCCCGACAGACCTCTGCGCTTGAGATAGTCAACAACCCGACCACGATCTTTGTGTTGGCGTAGGAAGCCTTCATAGAGTTTGGTGGCACGCTCCATCGATTCATAAAGCGGTTTTTGATTATCGACTTGCGGCGCGCTATCTACTTCTTCAGCTGGCATATCAATCCCAGCGGCTTTCGCTTATGACTCGATAGCTTCACGAAACGCCGTTCGCTCGTAATCCATGATATAGCTAAGTGTGTTGCCACCCGCACCGCAGCCAAAGCAGTAGTAAAACTGTTTCTCAGGATTGACTGAAAAAGAAGGTGTTTTTTCTTGATGGAACGGGCAGCAGGCAGAGTAATTTTTCCCCGCCTTCTTGAGCTTCACGCGTCGATCCACGACATCGACGATGTCAGTCCTATCCAGGATTTGATCTATGAATGCTTGTTGAAGTCGGGCCATGTTTGACAGCCTAAGCCGTTGCTCAAGCCGTCAGTTTAGCCTTAACAATCTTTGAAACGGCACCCATATCTGCGCGGCCTTGCAGTTTAGGTTTGATTGCGCCCATCAAGGGGCCCATTGCGGCCATGCCTGTTGCGTCGATTCCGGCGAGCGCTTCATCAATGATTGCGACGATTTCGTCTTCGCTGAGTTGTTGTGGAAGGAATTCTTGGATCACGTCAATTTCGCCAAGCTCTATAGCCGCGAGTTCATCTCGGCCCGCGCTTTGAAATTGGCTGGCGGAATCACGACGTTGTTTGAGCATTTTGTCCATGATGGTCAGTGCACGGGCATCGTCTATTTCGATGCGCTCGTCCACTTCGACGCGCTTGAACTCAGCTTGAATAAGCCGGATTGTAGCGAGGCGTTCTTTTTCCCGTGCTTTCATCGCCGCCTTCATGGCAGTTTTGATTTTAGCGACTAGGTTATCGGCTTCGGACATCTCGCGACCCCGTGAGAATTAATACAAACGCTGACGCTTGCGATTTTCCCGGGACATTTTTTTCAGGTGGCGCTTTACAGCGGCAGCCGCAGCACGCTTACGAACTGTCGTTGGCTTCTCGTAGTGCTCACGCTTACGTACTTCGGCAAGTAAGCCTGCTTTTTCGCATGAGCGCTTAAAACGGCGCAGTGCAACGTCAAAGGGCTCGTTCTCTTTTACCTTGACTGAAGGCATTCAAATCTTCCTGTCTACATTGGGCGCAAATGCGCCACACCAAAAATAAGGGCGCGCAGTATAGGTAGGCGGGCAACGTTTTGCAAAGCCTAACAACGTGCTAAGTTCCGCATTTTTCCAAGGACACCCCGATTTGCGCGTATTAGGGATAGAAACGAGTTGCGATGAGACTGGCGTCGCTATCTATGACACCGAGCGAGGTCTGCTCGCAGACGCCCTATATTCGCAAGTTGCCATCCACGCTGAGTACGGTGGTGTTGTTCCTGAATTAGCCTCGCGTGACCACATCAGGAAGACACTCCCGTTAGTTGACGAGGTGCTAAGTGAAGCGGGATTGACCAAGAAAGATATCGACGCAGTTGCCTACACGTCGGGCCCTGGTCTCTTGGGTGCGCTTATTGCCGGCGCAACTATGGCAAGGTCTATCGCCTACGGGTTAGGTGTTCCCTCGTTGGGCGTGCACCACATGGAGGGACACTTGATGGCGCCCCTGCTCTCGGATGAGCCACCCGATTACCCTTTTGTGGCGCTATTGGTTTCTGGAGGCCACACTCAGCTCATCCGTGCGGATGCCTTTGGTGACTATCAGTTGTTGGGCGAATCACTTGACGATGCAGCAGGAGAGGCCTTCGATAAAACCGCGAAGTTATTGGGGCTGGCTTATCCTGGCGGACCACAGGTCGCAAGGCTTGCGGAAGCGGGTGACCCGAATCGTTTTTCTTTTCCCCGACCCATGGTTAAGCATCCCGGTCTCGACTTTAGTTTTTCCGGGTTAAAAACCCATGTTGGGACATGCATCCGCGATCTGAAGACTGGTGCCTCACTGACCGATCAAGACAAGGCAGATGTCGCTCGTTGTTTTGAAGAGGCTGTGGTTGATACCTTGGTTATCAAGTGTAAGCGTGCCCTCAAACAAGAAGGTGTAAAGACGCTGGTGATGGCGGGGGGGGTAAGTGCGAACAAAAGACTACGAGAGCGCCTGCAGAATTTACTTGGGAAATTGGGCGCCAACGTGATCTACCCCGCACCTGAGCTATGCACGGATAATGGTGCAATGATCGCCTATGCGGGTGCGTTGAGGCTGATAGCTGGAGAAAATGACGGTGACGCGCCAGAGGTGCGGGCACGGTGGCCTATTACTGAGCTTTCGCCACCTAGCGTGCTGGCATAGCACTTAGGGCTATCCCTCAGAGCGAGCCCTAAGGAATAGTTCTGAAGAATAGCCCCAGAGAATGGCTCTCAAAAATAGCTCCGAGAAAATGCGTCTCAAACAGGAAATCAAATAATGAAAGGTGTTGTAACGATTAAGGGATTGGAGCCTTGTGCGGTCATTGGCTGTTATGACTGGGAACGCACTCTTAAGCAACGGCTGGTGATTGATCTTGCTATGACAACGGACTTTTCGGCAGCCGTACAGAGCGACGATTTACCCGATGCGCTGGATTATGCAGCTATCTCGCAACACATCATTTCCTTTGTAGAAGCCACAGAGTTTCAGCTCCTAGAGGCGCTCTCGGCGGCGATTGCGAATGAGCTCTTCAAGAATTGGCCGATTACTCAGGTTCAGATTGATATTGAAAAGCCCGGTGCGGTTAAAACAGCCTCCTCAGTGGGCGTGTCATTGCGCGTTGAACAGTCAGACTTTTGATAGGCGACGCGAGTTATAGGCAAGGCAAGCTCCGGTAGCTCTGGTACTCTGTTTGCACTGGTTCTTCCGATCTTTGACTTCCAGCGTGAATATTAATCGCGATCCGAATCGCGATTAAAAAACTGGCAAGGAGCATCGAAGCGGTTAAGGGCTTCCAAGTTGCTGTTACGCCGATATCCTTGTGTCAGTGGCACGCGCTCGGCGCAGATTTCGTGTCCTGTTCAGCGGATGTATAAGTCTTTTGTGCAGAATTGAGTGCACGGACCGTTTTACCGCCGGTAACAGTGCCTGCAAAAACTGGTCAATAAAACTGGCCTGTGACTGGAGGTACAGCGGCGCTTATTTAAGGAGTTTAAATAGGTGTTCAGCGGCCGTAATACGCTTTTTTCGAACCGCTTGCTTTATAGCTACACCCTTTAGACCTTGTGCTGCAAATTCCCCGCCGCTAATTACTTCTGCAATTCCTTTTGTTGCACGCACCCTCGAAAGATCTGCGGAGGTAAATTCGCCATCGATACAGCCAACGACAGCTAGTGCATCTTCGCTATGCGAGCCCTGTCGAAATGCATCCAATGTCTCAAGCAGGGCTAGAGCCTCTTCGGCCGAGGCGGGTGGGCCTTGATTTATTAACGATAGAACGAGCTTCGATGTTGTTAGATACCGCTTTGGGATGGCGGCGCGGTGGGGTGGCTCGAGCGAGAAGTCGCCACCGGTCAAGGCGGCCCAGCGTCGCACAGTATCTTCAAACCGGCTTTGCGCGATCGCCAATCGTGATATGGCAGTCTCACTGAGTTGCAATGGATACATTGCCTTATCAGCGCCCAGCGTGTGTAGAAGGCGGAAAAAAACCTCTGGGTTTTGTTCGCTTAGCGCGCGCTCAGTTTCACGCCAAATACGGTCTGGCGCTAGCTCGGCGAGCTCTCCAGATTTAGCCATCGACTGCATTAGGTCCATGGTATCGTCCGCCACCTCGAACCCCAGATGATGGTACCGCGCGGCGAAGCGACATACTCGTAAGACCCTTAAAGGATCCTCGCTAAAGCTATCCGATACATGGCGCAATTGCCGTGCTTGCAAGTCCTGCTGGCCGCCATATGGATCGATTAACTCACCCTCGGCTGAGCGTGCCATGGCGTTGATGGTTAAATCTCTGCGTTTTAGGTCTTCCTCGAGCGTGACATTGGGGTCGGCAAAAATAGTGAAGCCGTTATAGCCCTTCCCGGACTTCCGCTCGGTTCGCGCTAATGCGTATTCCTCGTTAGTTTCTGGGTGTAAGAAAACAGGGAAGTCATTACCCACCGGTTTGAAGCCTGCATCCAGTAGGTCAGTGGGTTGCGCGCCAATGACGACCCAGTCAATTTCATCAAAATCATAGCCCAGTAAATCGTCACGAACGGCACCACCCACTCGAAGGACAGTGATTCCCTTTCTCAAAGCGGTTGCACTCATTTGCACTTGCACCGATGGAAAGTGCGGGTGTCGAGATCGAGAAGCGTCATTTTGTTACCCCATACGCACCCCGTATCGAGGGCAATTGCTTTCTCCGAATTTGTCACGCCTTCAAGCGAGGCCCAATGGCCAAAGATAATAGTGTCTGCTGCGGAGAGCCGCTTTTTATGTTCAAACCAAGGCGCTACTTTTTTCCCTTTTAATGCGTCTGCTTTTGCCTTTGGTCCTTTATTGATGAAGTCTAGTTTTCCTTTCTTGGTGCAGTAGCGCATACGCGTCAGGTAGTTCGTTATTATCCGTAGGCGCGTCATCCCGGTTAAATCATCGCTCCAAGCAATGGGGTCGTTGCCGTACATTGCGGCAAAAAAAGCAGCGCTTTCAGGTCCCTGTAATACGGCCTCTACCTCTTTGGCATAGCCGAGCGTTTGCTCGACAGTCCAAATTGGCGGGATCCCGGCGTGGACAAGTGTGACTTCGTGTTCATGGTGTGCGAGAGGTTGGTGACGAAGCCAAGATAAAAGAACCTCTCTATCGGATGCCTCCAAAATATCTCTGAAGTTATCTGACTTGGACTCTTTTCTGGCGCCGACAGCCACTGCCATCAGATGAAGATCGTGATTCCCGAGAACGACGACAACACTGTCTCGATGTTCGTAAAACCATCTGAGTGTTTCTAGATTGTCGGGCCCACGATTGATGAGGTCGCCAACGCTCCACACGACATCTTTCGAGGGGTCGAAATCAACGCGCTCCAAGAGGCATTGGAAGGGTTTAAAACAGCCTTGTATGTCGCCTACCACATAGGTTGTCATGACTGACCTCGCTGCAGGGCGGGTCGAAGCGACCTGCACGTTTACTCGTTCTGAGCGCAGTGTAGCTTCGCTAAGGAGGATCAGGTAGCCGCTCTGTAAAAATTGGCCTGCATTCCAGCCGAGAGGCACGGGAAAGCAAGGGTGCTTATGCTCAGGGATAAGTCAATTTGGTGTATCTTGCTGGGCTTCTTTATTGCCCATCTTTGCTACCTTTCTGCGCTGCCTTGAGCTCGTGTTACCCGCCGCTCTTTGCAGGTGTTAATCGCAGCGAGAGATCTACCAGCTGATCGAGCGAGAGCGTCTCAGCTCGGCAGCCTGGATCAATTCCCAACTCCTCAATCGAGGAATCCGCTATGACATCCTTGAGATTATTGCGAAGCGTCTTACGGCGCTGGGCAAACGCAAGGTGAACTAACTTAGAAAGTTGCCCGCGAGAACACTCGGGGCGATAAGGTTCGCTTTTTGGTGTAATTCGAACGATCGCTGATTGCACTTTGGGTGATGGGAAAAAGGCTTCAGGGGGCACTTCAAACAATGATTCCACTTCACAATCGATTTGCGTCATGACGCTAACTCGCCCCCAGGCCTTTGTGCCGGGAACGGCCGCTAAACGATCGACGACCTCCTTCTGCAGCATGAAGTGCATGTCTTTAATGAGGCCCAAATTCTCGAGTAGCTTGAATATGAGAGGTGTCGATATGTTGTAGGGCAGATTGCCAACAACGCGCAAATCATTTGCGGTTTTTGAAAGCTTGGAGAAGTCAAATTTCAGCGCATCTGCGTTGTGCAGCGTCAGCTCGCGATTGAAAAACATAACACGAAGTTGTGACTGCAAATCCCTGTCAATTTCGATAGCGTTAATGGCACATCCGCTATCAAACAGCGCGTCGGTCAGCGCACCTTGCCCGGGGCCGATCTCCACAACATTATCACTTTCGCTGGGCGCGATTGCTCGAGCTATTGCCGTAATAACGCCCTGGTCAGTCAAGAAGTTCTGACCGAAACGTTTTCTCGGCGCGTGCGTCGTCGGTCGGTGTTTGCTAGGTTGCCGGCCTTGTTTCTGACCTTTGTTTTGGCTTTGTCCCTGACGATTCCTCCCGCTGCTTTTTAGCGTTTTATCATTCATAAAAGCATGTCGAGTAAATAGGGAGCGTATTGATGGGATGTGCCTTTATCTGCACGATATTTAAATAAGACAGTCGTCTAGAGAGCCACCCTGATTGACATAGTTTTTAAATACAACAGGTGTTCTTCCTCGACCAGTCCATTTAAAAATCTGCCCATCAACAGAGATTTGGTATTTGGGCGCGACCTTCTTACCTTTTTTAGCGCCGGTGGTTTTTTTTCCGGTCGATGTGGATTTCTTTTCGGTGATAATGTCCTCTGCCGATATGCCGAGCTGATCCATCATGGATTTTAATTTCTTAACAGCAACTTCTTTCTTTCTTTGCGCACGCTGAGATTCGCGTTCTTTTATTGTTTTGGCCGCTGCTGAAAGGTTTTTAAGTGCCCGTTCTACTTGCTCAATATCCAGTCCTTTCAGTGCCCGGTTGGCTGCAGCTTTAGAGCGAGCGATCGCCTGGAGAGCTTGTGCTTCTGTCATAATAT
>Ga0181562_10001477_pt1 | contig 18775 bp, 16 predicted proteins | sample 011ome_26_FD_139344 | JGI IMG/M metagenome (GOLD analysis project Ga0181562, IMG submission 139344) | Coastal salt marsh microbial communities from the Groves Creek Marsh, Skidaway Island, Georgia - 011511BT metaG (megahit assembly) | ecosystem: Environmental > Aquatic > Marine > Intertidal...
TCTGCTTGAAAATGCCGGTCCGCCTCATTATCCTGTCTGTCCTTTTAATAAAAATTAACAGGCTAAACAGTAAGTTAGAAAGCAGTTGGTCCGGATAGAGCAGTAATAAAGCGCATTCTGCTGAGTTAGTCTACGCTGACGGAGACCCCCGCAGCGTTTCACCTGACATACGTGACCGAGGGGTCAAAAACTGCTCCCGGCTTTGCCGCCGGCAGAAAACTGAAATTGCCGCCTGTCACTGCAGGCAAGATGAAGACACAATTGACTGATACTTCCCTGACACGCCGCGACCTGCTAGGTCATGCTGCCCTGGGCACGCTGGCCATGGTCCTCCCGGGCAGGTTACTCGCCCAGCAGACCCTGACCACCACCATGCTGCGTAATGATCTCCATCTCATTGCCGGAGCCGGTGCCCATGTATTGGTGGCTGTGGGCCCCGATGCGGTCGTGGTGGTGGATGGCGGATTGCCGGCACACGCCCCGGCGCTGCTGGCCGAGATCGAGAGGCTGGCCGCTGGCAAGCCGGTTGCCGCACTCTTTAACAGCAACTGGCGGCCGGAGCACTGCGGCCTGAATTATGCGGTGGGGCCGCGCCAGGTGCGGATCATCGCCCACGAAAACACCCGCTTGTGGCAAGGCAACGATTTCACCGTGGCCTGGGAAGATTTCCACCATGCGCCGGTGCCAGCCGAGGCCCGCGCCAATGACACCTTTTACGAGGAGGGTCAGCTGCCCCTGGGCAGTGAAACGGTGGCCTATGGCCGGCTTGGGCCATGCCATACCGACGGCGATATCTATGTGCACTTCCGGAATGCCAACGTCCTGTTTGCCGGTGATGCCCTGACCGTGGGGACTTACCCCGTACTGGATTACGTGACCGGCGGCTGGATTACCGGTGCCCGGGAAAGCACGGATCAGCTGCTGGCCCTGGCGGATGCGGACACTCTGGTGGTGCCTTCGGCAGGCCCGGTGCAGTCGCGCCAGGCCCTGGAGGATCAGGCGCAGATGCTCGCCCATGCCTATGACCAGGTCGCCAATGCCTACCGCACCGGCCGCAGCCTTGAGCAGTTCCGGGCGAGCCAGCCCATGGCTGATTTCACCGCCACGTACGGTGATCCGGCCCTGTTCGAGGAATTGCTGTACCGTGGGGCGTGGTATCACGTCACCGGACGCGCGATTCCGGGCATTATTTAATCGGGCAAAAACGCATTTACAGAACATCAACGAGGAACAACAAGAAGGCTTTCACCAACATGCTGCCACTGCGGCAACAACCCGTGTAAGGCCGACCCGGATCCCATGAAAACAGTATTGTCTTTTGCCACTTCCTTGGCCTCCATCAGCACACTGACCCTGGCGGTGAGCCTGGCTCTTCAGGGCGAGACCGCCCATGCCGCAGAAAACGGCGACTACCAGGCGGCCCTGGCCGAACTGGAAGCCAACTGGTCGACCCTGGAAGACTACTGCATGGGGTGTCACAACTTTGAGGACTATGCCGGGGGTATCGACTTCACCATTTTCGGTCCTGCCGATGTGGCCAATGAAGGCGAGATCTTCGAGATGGCCCTGCGCAAAATTCGCAACAGCGTCATGCCGCCGCCGAGCCAGGAGCAGCCCGCCGTGGCGGCGCGCTGGAACCTAGTGGGCAGTATTGAAAATGTGCTCGATACCCATGCCGCCATGGCGACCAGCCCGGGCCGCGTGGGGCTGCATCGCCTCAACCGCACCGAATACGTCAACTCCATTTATGACATCACCGGCGTGCAGCTGGATACCGAACTGGCCCTGCCCAAGGATGATAACAGCGATGGCTTCGACAACATCGCCAGCGTGCTGAAAGTGTCGCCGTCCTTCCTCGACCAGTACATTGCCGCTGCCCGCATTGTCAGCGAGCAGGCCGTTGGCAGTCCCAACCCGCGCAACGACGAAGTGGTGTATCCGATGGACAGCTCCCACCAGGGTGCGCATGTGCATGGTCTGCCCATGGGCACACGCGGTGGCGTGCTGATCGAACACAATTTCCCGGTCGATGGCGAGTACGCCATCAGCATCCTCGGCATGGCCGGCGCCGGCTATACCTTGGGCATGGAATACAACCATGACGTGATCATCACCGTGGACGGTGAGCGCATTTTCGAGCGTGACATCGGCGGGGGTGAGGACCTGCGCAAGCTCGACCAGGAACAGGCACCGGCGGTGGCGGAAATCAACGCCCGCTTCAGCGACATCCGGGTCCCGCTGACTTCCGGCATCCATAAAATCGGCGTGGCATTCGTGGCGCGCAGTTTTGCCGAGTCCGACGAGTTTCTGTTTGATATCAGCGGCAACCGCGGCATGGACCGCATAGCCCGTGCCCGCGGTGTCCAGATCAAGGGGCCGCTGACGTCCACCGGCGTGATCGATACATTGAGCCGGCGCAAGGTCATGATCTGTGAGCCGGCAGCCGCCAGAGAAGAACTCGACTGTGCCCGCCAGATTTTTGCCAACCTGGCAAAGCAGGCATTCCGCCGCCCGGTCACCGACGATGACCTGACGGCACCTCTGCGCTTTTTCGCCGCCGGCCGGGAGCAGGGTGGTTTCGATGACGGCATCAAGAACGGCATGATGGCGATTTTCACCAGCCCGAAATTCCTGTTCCGGGCCGAGATTCCGCCCGCCGATGCCGCCCCGGGCGACATCATCACGATCAGCGACGTGGAACTGGCTTCGCGCCTGTCCTACTTCCTCTGGAGTTCGGCGCCCGACCAGACCCTGATCGACCTGGCGGCCCGTGACGAACTGTCCAACCCGGCCAACCTGCAGGCGCAGGTCGAGCGCATGCTGGCCGATCCGCGCGCCGAAGCCCTGGTGGAGAACTTCGTGTTCCAGTGGCTGCGCTTGCGTGACCTGGAAAGCATCGATCCTGATCCGGAAATTTTTCCGGCCTACAACCGAGGCCTGCTCGATGCCTTCCGGGATGAGGTTCGCCTGTTTGCCGGGGAAGTCTTCAGCACGGACAAGAGCGTGCTGGAACTGATGACGGCCGACTACACTTACCTGAATGAAGACCTGGCCCTGCACTACGGGATTACCGATCTGAAAGGCGACCATTTCCGCCGCGTGCCACTGGAGGACCCCGAACGGTTTGGCCTGCTTGGCACGGGGGGCGTGCTGATGGTGACCTCTTATGCCAATCGCACCACCCCGGTGATTCGCGGCGCTTATATCATGGAGAATTTCCAGGGCGTGCCACCGGCAACACCGCCGCCGAACGTGGAGGCTTTTCCGGAAACCCCGGAAGGCGCTGCCATCGCATTGACCGTGCGCGAGCGCCTGGAAATGCATCGCGACAACCCGGCCTGTGCCGGCTGTCACGATGTGATGGATCCGCTGGGGCTGGCACTGGAGAATTACAATGCCATCGGCCAATGGCGTGATCGTGACAGCGACGCGGGAAATACTCCTATTGACGCTTCCGGCCAGCTCGCCGATGGTACTCCGCTTGATGGTGTGAATGATTTGCGCCGCGCCCTTGTGGAACGTCCGGACCAGTTTGTGCAGACGTTCACGGAAAAGCTCATGACATATTCGCTTGGCCGCTCTGTGGAACACCACGACATGCCTGCCGTTCGTGCGATCGTTGATCAGGCCGCTGCCGACAATTACCGTTTTTCGGCGCTGGTGATGGGTATCATCAACAGCGACCAGTTCCGGAAGGTGAGTGTGCCGGCAGACAATGTCATGGTCGGTAGTGCCGGTACCGGGGAAAATTCCCCAAGTTTTCTGGCGGTCCAGGACCATTGAGGTAATTTCTCGATATAGTCGCCCGGGAACCGGTATAAAACAGTACGCATTGTTTTGAGAAAGGTGTCGTTACCGAAGGATTGTTAATCAGGGTGGCTCACAGGGTCATACTAAACAGGGTCTTATAAAAGGAGACTTTCCATGTTCATCACCAAGAAGCACATTGCAAGAAGGACTTTTCTGAAAAGTGCAGCGGCGACTGTCTCGTTGCCCTTGCTGGAAGCCATGATTCCGGCTGGCACGGCCCTGGCGCAAACGGCAGCGAATGTCGGCCCACGCATGGGCTTCTTCTATTTCCCGCATGGTGCCGTGATGAGCAACTGGACCCCTGAAACCACGGGCACGGATTTTGAACTGAAGTCCATCCTGGCGCCGCTGGCAGACCACAAGAATTACCTGACCATTGTCTCCAACCTGGAGAACAAGCGTGCGTACGGGCCGGTCCATGCCATCACTCCCGGCACCTGGCTGCATGGCGAAGCACCGCGCGTCAGTCATGAACCCTTTGGCGGCACGACCATCGATCAGATTGCGGCCCAGTATATCGGGCAGGACACACCGCTGCCTTCCATAGAAGTTGCGACTGAAACCAGCGGCGCTGCCGGTTCCTGTGACCGTGCCTACGGCTGCAGCTACGCAGGCACCATCTCCTTCCGCACGCCGACCACGCCGCTGCCCATGGAAAACAATCCGCGCAAATTGTTCCAGACCCTGTTTGGGGTTGGTGACAACGCCGAGGAACGTGAACGCCTGGCCATGCAGACCAGCAGTATTCTCGACCTGATGCTGGAAGAGTCGAACCAGCTGGCCAGGAAGCTTGGCGCTACCGACCGTGTGGTGCTGAATGATTACCTGGAAACCGTGCGCGAAATCGAGCGCCGTGTGCAGAAAACCGCCGAGCATGATCTGTCGCATATGGAACTGCCGGATGCGCCGCAGGGCATTCCGGGTTCTTTTGATGATCACATCAAGCTGCAGCTGGATCTGATCCTGCTGGCCTACCAGGGCAACATTACCCGCATCGCCAGCATGATGCTGGCCGCGGAAGTGAGTAACCAGACCTATAACCATGTCGGTGTTTCGGATGCGTTCCATCCGCTGTCCCATCACCAGAATGATCCGAACAAGATCGCGCGCCTGCTGCGCATCCAGGAATACCACAGCCGGGTGTTCGCCGGCTTTGTCGACAAGCTGGCGCAGATGCCTGACGGCGACAAGGGCTCAATGCTGGACAACGCCATCATCCTTTACGGTTCCAACATGAGTAACAGTAATGCCCATGACCACTATCCGTTGCCTGCCGTACTGGTGGGTAAGGGCGGCGGCACGATCCGTGGCGGCCAGCACATCGCCGCGTCAGAACGTACGCCGGTGTCCAACCTTATGCTGACCGTGCTCGACCGCATCGGCCTGCAGCAGGAATCCCTAGGCGACAGCACCGGACGATTCGACGAGGTCTAGCCGCGCGGCTGCGCCGCGAGGAGCCAGGGACAAGGGGTCCAGGGGAACAATCAGGCCAGGTAAAAACCTGGCCTTCCATTGGATATAGAAGAAGATGAAAACACCTATTATCAAAGCCATTCTGCTTGGAGTACTCCTTGTTCCTTGCTCCTTGCTCCTTGTCCCTGCATTCGCGCAAACCGATGCCGACATCCTGGACATGGCGGTGAATGGCAAAACGGCAGAAGTCACCGCCCTGATCTCGCGCGCGAATGCGAACTTGGCCCAATCCGACGGCACTTCGCTGTTGCACTGGGCGGTGTATTACAACGACGCCGCCCTGGTGGAGGCGTTGCTAGAGCGTGGTGCGGATCTTCATACGCGCAACGATTATGGGGCCACCCCGATGTCACAGGCGGCCATTCTGGCCAACCCCGATGTCCTGGCCCTGCTGCTGGCAGCCGGTGCCGACCCCAATGAAAAGGGCGCCGATGACCAGACCCCCCTGATGATAGTTGCCCGCACAGACAACGTGGCGGCAGCAGAAGTGCTGCTGGCAGCCGGTGCTGATGTCAACGTCGTTGAACAATGGCGTGGCCAGACCGCGCTCATGTGGGCCGCGGCCCAGCAACAACCGGCCATGGTGAAACGGCTGCTGGAGGCCGGAGCCGATCCGGATGCCCAGTCGCTGCCCAACAACTGGGAACGCCAGGTCACGGCCGAACCGCGCATGAAAGTGCTGCCGGCCGGCGGACTGACCCCGTTGTTGTATGCGGCGCGTGAAGGTTGTACTGAATGCGTGCGGCTGCTCATTGCCGGTGGCGCCGATATCAACAAGCCCGACCCGGATGCCATCACGCCGTTGCTGATGGCCAACCTGAATGCCCACTGGGATTCCGCCAAACAGCTCATTGAAGCCGGTGCCTGGCTCGACAAGTGGGACATGTGGGGCCGCAACCCGCTGTATGCTGCCGTGGATTACAACACGCTGCCACATGGCGGGCGTCCGGATCACCTGTCTTCCGATCTGACCACGGCGCTGGAAATCATGCAGATGATTCTCGAACGTGGCGGCAACCCCAACCTGCAACTGAAACTGTTTCCGCCGTACCGGGCACTGGGCCCTGACCGCGGTGCCGATGGACTCCTGCGCACGGGCGCCACGCCCCTGTTCCGGGCTGCGCGTGGCGCCGATGTGGCTGCGATGCGCGTGTTGCTGGCGCACGATGCCCTGGTTGACCTGTCCCAGGAAAATGACGTGACACCGCTGATCGCCGCGGCCGGCTATCTGCAAAGCGGCATCGACACGCGCGGACGGTTCCGCAATGAGGACAATGCGATTCCGGCAGTTGAGCTGCTGCTGGCGCATGGCGCCGATGTCCATGCCCGGACCGATGTGGGCCAGACCGCCCTGTTTGGCGCCGCCATCAATGGCTGGACCGAGATCGTGAAAATGCTCGTCGCTGCCGGCGCCGACCCGTCAGCCATGGATGATCGCGGCAACTCGGTGCTCGATGCTGCGCTGGGACGCGGCGGCCGTTTTGGCCGCGGTGCTGGGGGTGATCCGCATCCGGAAACCGCCGCAGTGCTGGAACAGCTGATTGCGCAGCAACCATAAAGACGTAGGTCGGCATTATCCGTAGGCCGGAAGAGGGCGCAGCCCGTCATCCGGCAAGAAATGTAATAGTCATATTGAACGTCAATGAATAATCCTGCCGGATGACGCTTCGCTCTTCCGGCCTACAACACTTTTTTTTCAAGGGGACTTCACCGTGAAAACAGTCATCCACGTTTTCATTCTCTGTCTATTCCACACCAGCGTATTCGCCCAGATCACGCCTTCACCGCAGTTCCTCGGCGAGGATCTGGTGCAGGCGCCGCAGCAGGCGTGGGTCACCAATGGCGGCAACGTCTACAACTGGCGCTACTCGCCGCTGGACCAGATCAACAAAAGCAATGTCGCCGATGTGAAAGCCAACTGGCGCACGCATCTTGAGTCCGGTATCGGGCCAAACCACAGTGGCCAGGCGCAGATCCTCTACTATGAAGGCGTGCTCTACACCGTTACCGGTGAGAACGACGTCTTTGCCATCGACGTGGACACCGGCGAACACCTCTGGCAGTACACCGCCAATGTCGATCCGGCCCGCGTCAATCTCTGCTGCGGCTGGGTCAGCCGTGGCCTGGGCATGGGCGATGGCAAGATTTTCCTCGGCCGTGTCGATGCCCGCCTGATTGCCCTGGACCAGGTCAGTGGTGAAGTGGTGTGGGACATCCAGGCAGAAGACTCCATGAAAGGCTATGCCATCACCAGCGCACCGCTGTATTTCGACGGCATGGTCATCACCGGTTTTGCCGGTGGCGAGATGGGCATTCGCGGTCGTGTGAAGGCTTTCGATGCAACCACGGGTGAGGAGATCTGGCGTTTCTATACCGTTCCCGGGCCTGGTGAGCTGGGACATGACACCTGGCCGGCCGACAATGACAACTGGATGTACGGTGGCGCGCCCGTGTGGCAGACCCCGACCATCGACCCGGAACTGGGCATGGTCTATTTTTCCACCGGCAACGCGGCGCCGGACTTCAATGGATCCACTCGCGAGGGCGACAACCTGTTCACCGTGTCCATGCTGGGGCTGGACGTGTATACCGGCGAATACCGCTGGCATTTCCAGCAGGTGCACCATGACATCTGGGATTACGATTCACCCAACCCCACCATTCTGTTTGATGCGCCTTACAACGGGGTGATGCGCAAGGGCATCGCGGAAGTCTCCAAGACCGGCTGGGTCTACATCCTCGACCGCGTCACCGGTGAGCCCCTGATTGGTATCGAGGAGCGTCCCGTGCCGCAGGAGCCGCGCCAGAAGACTGCGGCTACACAACCTTACCCGATCGGTGATGCGGTCGTGCCGCAGGAAATCGATATCGCCCCGGAAGAGGTTGGCCTGGTTAACCAGGGCCGTATCTTCACACCGTTCTGGACCGAGATGGTGATCTACAAACCGCAGATGGCGGTGAACTGGGCGCCGTCATCCTATGACCCGGAAAGCAATCACATGTACATCTGCGGTATCGATAATACCGCCTATTCCACCAGCAACGGCGAAGTGGAATTTGCAGGCGAGCCTGATCACACCCGGATGTGGATGGGGGCGGGTCCGCTGACCCGGGTGTCCATACCCCGTCGCGGCATCTTTTCGGTCATCGATCTGAAAACCAACCGCCTGCAGTGGCAGCGGCAGTGGACCGAGGGCTGCATGAGCGGCTCCATGAATACCGCCGGCGGCCTGATCTTTGCCGGGCGCAGCGACGGTCGTCTGACCGCCATGGACAAGGACGATGGCAGCATCCTCTGGGAGTTTGGTACCGATGCCGGCGTGAATGCCACCGCCACCACCTTCATGCATGAGGGTACGCAGTACATTGCCGTGATGTCGGCCGGCACTGTTTATTCCTCCGGTAAAAAAGGCGACAGCCTGTGGCTGTTCTCCCTGGAAGGCGAGATGGCGCCGGTTTCAGCCCGTGACAATGCGTCACCTCTGGCGGCCATGATGGACGTCGAGATTGCCCCGGGTGCGCCGGACCTCGCCGCCGGGCAGGCCACCTACCAGCAGATCTGTACCGCCTGCCATGGCGACAACGGCCTGGGCGCTGCCGGCCACGAAGGTGTGGCGCTGACCGCGATAGCCGGTGACCTCCAGGCCATCGTCAACACGGTGACCCGCGGCCAGAACGAGCAGATGCCGGCGTTTGGGGAAATCCTCTCGCCGGAACAGGTGCGGGATGTGGCCGGGTATATCAGCAACGGGTTGTTTGAGTAACAGAGGCAAGAGGCAGGAAGGTAGTGGTAGGTCGGCCTAGGCCCGCAGGGCCGTTTGCCGACAACTCAGGGCGATGTTGAACATGTCGGCAAACGGCCCTGCGGGCCTAGGCCGACCTACGCTGTGGTAAAAATTAGGACCTGTACTAGACTGCTCCCATCAACCGGAAAAATTCGCGCACCATGACCCTCACCCCGTTCAAAGACATTCGCCAACTTGCCGAGGAGCGCAAGGGCGGCAAGAAAGCCCTGGAAGCCATCCTGGCGTCGCACAAGCCGAAGACAAACCGGCAGTTGTCGGCGCTGGGCGATGATCGCTACCTGGCGATGATGACCCAGTGCATTTTCAATGCCGGGTTCAACTGGCGCGTGATCCAGAACAAGTGGGACGGTTTCGAGGAAGCCTTTCACGGCTTCAATCCGCGCGGTCTGGCGCATATGCCGCCGGAAAAGTGGGAAGCCTATACCGAAGACACTCGCATCGTGCGCAACTGGACCAAGATCCGTTCGGTGCTCGATAACGCCCATTTCCTCATGGAGATCGCGGAGGAACACGGCTCGTTTGGCAAGTTTTTCAGTGACTGGCCAGTGTCAGACCAGATCGGCCTGATGGCCCATCTGAAAAAACATGCCTCGCGCCTGGGTGGTAACACCGGCATGTATTTCATGCGTTTCATGGGCAAGGACGGTTTCATCCTGAGCCAGGACGTGGTCGGTCGCCTGAAAGCGGCCGGTGTGGAAATTCGCGACCAGCCCACCAGCAAGAAAGACCTAACCCTGTGCCAGCAGGCCTTCAACACCTGGCACGATGAAACGGGCCTGCCCTATATGCACCTGTCCCGTATCTGTAGCATGTCGATCGGGAAGAACAACACCCAGTAGGTCGGTACCTGTTACCTGCAGGTCGGCAAACGCTGCGCCATGCCGACCGACAAAACACCCGCGTCTCCTTGCCCCTGCCATTCCATTCTGCCTACAATCCTTGCCATGAAAGCCAATGAACCCTGCATCTGTGGCAGCAGCAAGCCCCATGGCAAATGCTGCGAACCTTTCCTCACCGGCAAGGACAAACCGCGTACCACCAAACAACTGGTGCGCTCGCGCTATGCGGCCTATGCGCTGGGGGAACCCATGCATCGCGAATACCTGATCCGCACCTGGCATCCGGCTACCGCCCGAAATATTCGCATGGCAGACCTGATAGCCGATGGCCATGTCTGGACCGGGCTTGAGATTATCGATGCGCGCCAGAAAGGGGATCTGGGCCGGGTTGAATTCAGGGCTACCTACCGCGTCAATGATGGTCCCGAGGAAGTGCATCATGAGATCTCGGCATTTCACCGTAACAAGGGGGAGTGGCTGTATCTTGAGGGGGATGTCAGGGACAGCTGATGGTCTTGCATGCGCCGGGCGGTAATCAGTAAAGCGTGTCCGGCAATCTGGTCAGCTGCATTGGCAGAAACCGGAAATACCCAGATGAAGCCGTGTGATCCTGAAACGTATCGGGTATTACTTCATAAAGAGCACGGAAGCAGAACAACAGGTTGATCAAGATGCAGTGTCCGGCATGCAGCCATGCGCTGCCCTTTTATTTTGCCTTCTCCACGGCAAAGGCCAGAAAACACTGTGCGGCCTGCCGCTCGGCGTTGCCAGTTGTTATCTCTGGCTGATTGACGAAAGCCTTTGCTGGCCCTGTTACTGTTTGTCGCAGGCATTGCCGCGGTGATGGGGATTTGTTATGCCTACGCCGCTCACGCCATCCGCTTTCGCATCAACCTGCCAGACCTAGAGTGAACATACGGACTTGCCTTTCTCGTAGGCCGGTCGTTCACTGACCCGTTGCCGCCAGGCATCCACATGCGCAAAGCTGGCCATCTCCAGTGCTTCATAGGCCTCATAAAACTCCGCACAGCAATTCACCCAGGGCACGATCGCGATATCGACGATGCTGTATTCATCCATCATGTACCGGCGTCCGTCCAGGCGTGCATCCAGGACGCCCAGCAGGCGCCTAGCTTCTCTGGTGTAGCGTTCCAGCGGGTAATCATCGCTCAGCTTGTCGCGCATGAACTTGTAGAAGTGACCGAACTGACCGAAGAAGGGGCCGATATGGCCCATTTGGAACATCAGCCATTGCAGGTGCTCCATCCGGCTCAGGTAGCTCTGGGGCAGCAGCTTGCCGGTTTTGTCGGCCAGGTAGATGAGAATGGCAGCACTTTCACACAGGCCCACGCGTTCATCCTCCGGACCATGGGGATCAATGATGGCCGGTATCTTGCCGTTGGGACTGAACGGTAAAAATTCCGGATCGTGCTGGTCGTTCTCCAGGATGTTGATCAGGTGCGGTTCATACTCCAGGCCCATTTCTTCCAGGGCAATACTGACTTTCTGGCCGTTGGGTGTTGCCATGGAGTAGAGCTGGATGATGTCGGGGTCTTCTGGGGTCCAGCGTGACGGGAATGCCATGTCTGCCATGTTGTGATGCCTCCTGGGATCGTTCGCGTGTGAGCGCATTGTAGAAGCCGCCGTCACCATCCACAAATCCAGGCTGTTGTAATCAGCCGCTGCCGATTAGAATAACCCCATGGAAATATTACCCGCTGTAGAAATTGAAACCGGCGCCGACATCAAGGCATCGGTAATCTGGTTGCATGGCCTGGGCGCTGACGGCCACGACTTCGAACCCATTATTCCCGAGCTGAAACTGCCAGCAGAGAGCGCGATTCGTTTTGTGCTGCCCCATGCCCCGAAGATTGCCATCACCATCAACAACGGCATGATGATGCCGGCCTGGTTCGACATTCTTGAACATGGCGAACGGCACGTGGATGTGACCCAGTTGCTGGCCTCAACGGCGGCTATTCACAAGCTGATCCACCGCGAGATTGAGCGGGGTGTGCCCAGCGAGCAGATTGTACTGGTGGGGTTTTCCCAGGGCGGGGCAGTCAGTCTCCAGGCGGGGCTGACCTATGACAAGCCCCTGGCCGGCATCCTCGGACTGTCGACGTTCTTTCCCACGGCCGAAGTGGTGGAACCGCATCCGGCCAATGCCACGCTGCCCATCCAGATTTTTCATGGCACGCAGGACCCGGTCCTGCCGGAATGGATGGCCGAAAACACCCTGCGTTACCTGAAAGACATGGGCTATGCACCGGGATACAAGCACTATCCCATGCCCCACAGCGTCTGTGCCGAGGAAATCAGCGACATCGCTGACTGGCTGCAGGGCGTCCTGCTCTGACTGAGGTAAGCATCATTCGAGGACAGTTCACTTAATTGACTCCTCAGACGCTGAAGTGGCCAGTCAATCAAGTAAACAGTTCCTGAATTTGAGTTGAGTTAACTGTCCCCAATTTCGTCCCCAGTTTCACAGCGATCAGCCAGCGATATTTGACGATTGATATTGCCGGTGCGGCCAATCTTCGGCATGGTAGGGCATCACCCTGATTGAACACTGATCCATGATTCCCGATTCCAACCCGACAGCCACATCGTTTATCCGTCTGGATGGCGTTACTCACAGCTACCAGGAAGCCGGTAACCGGCACCAGGTCCTGCGCAATATCGACCTTGCCATCGCCGGGGGAGAAAAAGTCGCCCTGCTCGGGCGCAGCGGATCCGGCAAATCCACACTCCTGAACCTGGTCAGCGGCATCGATTTGCCGGACAGTGGCACCATCACCCTGGATGGCATGGTCATCAACACCCTGGATGAAACCCGCCGCACACGGTTTCGCCGGGCGCAGATCGGTTTCATTTACCAATTTTTCAATCTCGTGCCGAGCCTGACCGCCGTTGAAAACGTGGCCCTGGTGCTGGAGCTCAATGGCATTACCGGCCAATCGGCACGGGATCAGAGCATTGCCATGCTGGCGCGCCTGGGTGTGGCCTACAAGGCCGACAGTTTTCCATCGCGCCTGTCCGGCGGCGAACAGCAGCGCGTGGCCATGGCGCGAGCCCTGGTGCATGCCCCGGGCATCGTGTTGGCCGATGAGCCGACTGGCAACCTTGACGCCCGCACCGGTGACCAGGTGCTGGCTGTCCTGCATGAAGTGCTCGGTGAACGCGGCAGCGCCCTGCTGATGGTCACCCATAGCCTGGCCGTGGCCAGGACCGCTGATCGCATCATCACGCTGGAAGAAGGTGTCATTACGGAGCAGGCCGGTGACTTTGCCTGGTAAGAGGCAGGCAGTGGCATCGGGTAACGGGAATTTCGTGGTAAGCAGCGGACAAATTGGTGACCAGTAACGAAGCACAACATGCCGGCTCGCGTTTGTTGTGGCGCAGTGCCTGGCGTTATGCCTGGCAGCACCGCTGGCAGACGGGGCTGAACATTCTCGGCATCCTGATCGGCGTTATGATGGTGGTGGCTGTGGATCTGGCCAATACCAGTGCCCGGCGTGCCTTTGACCGTTCCCTGGATATCCTCAACGGCAGTATCACGCACCAGATCGTGGGTGGCTCTGAGGGTGTACCCGAGCAGGTGTTCACCGAGATCAAGCGAGTCTTTGGTGTTCGCCGAGCTGCTCCGGCGCTGAGCGGTCAGGTGCGAGTTGGCAACCGTCAGCTGACCCTGGTGGGCGTCGATGTCATCAGTGAGGCCAGTCTCGACCGCAACCGTCCGGGCATGCCGGACAATGCCTTTGCCCTGGCCGGGGATTTTGTGAGCGCCATCGGCACGCCGGACCGGGTGTTCATGGCGCAGTCCCTGGCAGCGGCTCTGGGGCTTGAGGCCGGTGCTTCATTTGCCATACGCACCCAGACCGGATCACAGCCTACCACCCTGGCCGGTGTCTTCAACAGTGCCGATGCCGAAGCGACCAGCGCACTGCTATTGGCAGACATGGCCGCCGCCCAGGTCCTACTGAATCGCGCCGGCAGGCTCGACAGCATCGACCTGGTCCTGGATGACCAGACGGCACAACAACTGGAAAGCTGGTTGCCGGATGGCCTGTTGCTGGTGCCTGCACAGGTGCGCAGCGAAAACCTGCGCGAAATGAGCGAGGCGTTTCACATCAACCTGCTGGCCATGAGTCTGCTGTCCCTGCTGGTGGCAGGCCTGCTGATTTACAACACGGTTACCCTGTCGGTCATTCAACGACAGCAGACCCTGGGCATTTTCCGCTCCCAGGGCGTGACTGCCCGGCAGCTGCTGATCCTGGTGCTGGGTGAGAACGCCCTCATCGGCCTGGCCGCCAGTGTGCTTGGGGTCCTGGCGGGCTGGTGGCTCGGTGGCTTCCTGGTGACGATGGTGACCGGCACGGTAGATGCCCTGTATTACGACCTTGCCGTATCCGGCTATTACGTCTCCCCCCTGGTGCTGGGCAAGGGTTTGCTGCTGGGGATGGTGCTGAGCCTGGCATCTGCCCTGTTGCCGGCAATCCGTGCAGCACGCAGTAAACCGGTGACCCTGCAGCATGGCGCCGCAGAAGGCCGGGAATGGCATAGGCTTGTGCCGTGGCTGGCTGGCGGCGGCCTGTTGTTGATGCTGGCAGGATTCCTGGTGCTGCAACCGGATTACGGCTCCCTGGCCAGCGGTTTTGTGGCGCTGACCGTCATCGTGTTCGGCTTTTGCTTGCTGGTGCCCTTGCTGCTGACCGTGTTGCTGTCACTGATGCTGGCCTGTGGCCGGCGCTGGCTTGGCCTGGCTGCGGTCATGGCTTTGCGCAGCAGCCTGGCCGCCATCAATCGCACCGGCCTGGCGGTGGCGGCGTTGTGTGTTGCCATATCGGTGACGGTAGGGGTCGGGGTCATGGTGACCAGTTTTCGCGGCACCGTGATTGTCTGGCTGGAGGAATCCCTGCCCGGTGATCTGCAGCTGACGGCGATCAACGGGGAATTTCCGCCAGCCATGCAGGCATCCCTGCAGGACATACCGGGTATTGCCGGTGTGTCGCCCTCGGTCCTGCGGGAAAGCGAGGCGCCATTTGGTCCCGTACGCCTTGGCATGAATACCCTGCCGGCAGCCACCAAGTTTTACATGAAAGATGTTGCCCCGGGTGGATTTGAAGCCTTTGATGCGGGGCGGGGTGTGTTCGTTTCCGAACCCCTGGCCTATCTGCAGCAACTGGCGCTGGGCGATGACATCACCTTGTTGACCGGACGCGGCATGCAGACGTTTACGGTGCTGGGCATTTTTCATGATTACACATCCGGGATCGGGTTGGTGCATCTGCCAGCGCCGCTATACGCACAATACTGGCCCAACGAGCCGATGACACGGCTGACGTTGAGTGTCAGTACGGATGCCGGTGCCGAGGCGGTGGCAACAGCGCTTCGCGCGCAGCTGGATGTAAGTGGTGTGCCTTATACCCTGGTGTCCAACAGCGAATTGCGCGAACTGACCCTGCAGATTTTTGACCGGACCTTTGCCATTACCCATGTCCTGCGCATGCTGGCAATCCTGGTCGCCTTTGTCGGGGTGCTGAGCACGCTGATGGCCCTGCAGCTGGAACGGCTGCGCGAGTACGCCATTCTGCGCGCCACGGGCATGACGCCAGGGCAGGTCATTTCACTGGTTCTGCGTCAGACCACCGTACTGGGCATGTGCGCCGGATTGCTGGCCCTGCCGCTGGGCCTGCTCATGGCCGATATCCTGATCGAGGTCATCAACCGACGTTCCTTTGGCTGGAGCATGCAGCATTTGCTGCCACCGGATGTGCTCACTGAAGGTTTTGTGCTCGCCGTGATTGCTGCGCTGATCGCCGGTGCTTACCCGGCCTGGCGTGCCGGTCATATTCGTCCGGCACTGGCCCTGAGGCGGGAATGAACAGCCGGCTGCCATCCATACGGTCACTGCTCATCACCGCCGGCGTGATGTTGAGTGCCTGCAGCGAACCGGAAACCGTCACAACAGAACGATTGACCGCGGCAGCGGCGTTGGCCGGCGGTGACGTGGACGGTTATGAGCGCGTGACCGGCCCCCGGCAATTCCGTTTTCCGGAAGATCATGGCCGGCATCCCGGTTACCGGAACGAGTGGTGGTACCTGACCGGCAATGTGAATGCCGAAGACGGCCGGCGTTTCGGTTACCAGGTCACCTTTTTTGCCAACGCCCTGCGTCCATCCGCAGACGCCAGTTGTGACACTACGCGCTGGTGTACCGATCATGTGTGGATGGGGCATGCGGCCATCAGCGATGCAGCAACGGGCACACATTACGCTGCCGAACTGTTTTCCCGCGAGAATCTGGCACTGGCCGGTGTGAGCACCGATCCGTTTCGGGTCTGGATCCAGGACTGGCAACTGTTTTCCACCACAACAGGGCTGCCCTGGGAGCTGGAAGTGTTTGCCGAAGACTTTGTCCTAACCTTGCAGCTGGACACCGCCAAGGCACCGGTACTGCAGGGCAATGACGGCTTCAGTATGAAATCCCCGGAGCCGGGCAATGCCTCCTATTACTACAGCATGACCCGAATGGCGACCAGCGGCCGCCTGCACCTGGGCAATGAGGAATTCGCCGTTCGCGGCGACAGCTGGCTCGACCGGGAATGGAGCACCAGTGCACTGGCGGCCGACCAGAGCGGCTGGGACTGGTTTTCGCTGCAGTTCAATGACGGCACCGAACTGATGTATTACCAGCTGCGCACCCTGGACGGTGAGGCGCATCCCGCCAGCAGTGGCAACTTCACCAGCCTGATGGGCACACAGACCGCCATCACGGCGGATGAAATGTCACTGGCAGCGATGGCTGACTGGCAGGCGCCGGATGGTACCGTCTACAACACGGCCTGGCGTATGCGCTGGCAGGACAACACCTGGATCGTGAAAGCGGTATTTGCCGACCAGCTTATGGACGTGACGTTCCAGTACTGGGAAGGGGCGGTGGATATACTCGATGCCGATACGAATGCAGTGGTCGGTCGCGGCTATCTGGAAATGGTGCACTGACTAGAGCTTGTCCGGCATCAGTTTGCGGCTGCGTTGGTTGCATTCCGGACAAATCGCATGATGGTAGTGCGTGTGGGCATGCAGTGACAGGAAGCAACCGGTATCAAGCCAGAATCCCTTGTCATCTCGCATTTTTAGGCAGCTGGAAAACAGCGGATAGATGTCAGCCAGCGAACTGATATCGCGTGCAATGCGCTTCAGCAGGGCTGCCGAACGCTTGCCCTGTTCCAGGGCCAGGAAACTTTCCCATTTGGATCGGCCCAGCTTCACCGCCATGATATGGCAGCTGATGTTGATAAAGATGATGGGCACAATGCTCAGTGTCACCTGGGCGGTATAGTTCGGTTTCTTCAGGAACAGCAGCGCAATAATCATGCCGATGAAGAGCAATGTGGCTGCTGTTGCTTGGTAACGGGTGGGCTCCGGCACAAAGGCATAGTAGATAATGAAGTTGCACATGTAGAAAGCGCCGATGTAATTCGGTGGCCGAATGATGTTGTCATACAGGGTCAGCACGCTGAATTTGATCATCACGACAAAAAAGATGATGCCGAAAACAGGTAGTCCTCGATTTTGGGCATGAGCAGGATGATGCCGATGGCCCCGACCATGGCAATGGCCTCGATTGAGAGAATGACTTTCGGCAGGATGATGTTGCTGGTGTAGATGGACTGATCGAAAAAGTTGTATGACACGACGAATGTCAGCAGGACTGCACAGAACCCGAGCAGTACGCGCATCTGGCGCTTGTCCCGTTCAAAAGACGCCGTGCGAAATGCCCGCTCCAGGCAGAAGTCCTGGAGGATCTCGGAGCGTGGCAGAAACCTTAGTGTTCCATGACTGGGTAGTTTGACCGGGCGTCAACGTGGTGGCTCTGGTGTCTTCAAAAAGATTTCCCAGTGTTGCAAATGCGTCGCAGGTGGGAAATAGGAAAAATTCTCAATGTGCATACCGGCGCTGGTAACAGGTATGTCTTATGAGCGCAGGATGGCCGCTTCCTCGAAGGCGATGAAACTGCCCAGACCAATCAGAATGCGGCCGGACAGGCGCTCCTGCCACAGTAGTGCATGCTTGTGTGGGCCAGCCAGCGCGCGGCCTTACTGGAGAACAGGGCGACCAGCAGATCACAGGGGATGGCTGTCAGGGTAATCACCACGCCCAGCACCAGCAGTTGCCATGACACCGGACCCAGCGCTGGATCCACAAACTGGGGTAACAGGGCGATGAAAAAGAGGGCGGTTTTCGGGTTGGTGATTTCCACGATAATGCTTTCACGATAGATCCTGCCTAGGGACTTAGACCTGAGCGGGTACCGGCCGGATTCACGGCATCGTGCTTGCGCCAGCTGCTGATGCCCAGCCAGATCAGGTACGCGGCGCCGACCAGTTTCACGCCGGTATACAGGACCGGCATGGTGGTAAACAGCACTGACAGACCGAGAACGGCGGCCAGCACATGCACGAGTCCGCCGGTGGCGAGACCAAAGGCCGCTACCATTCTCGCCTGCAACCCCTGCGCTACTGAGCGTGCTATGACGTACAGGTTGGATGGCCCCGGCGACAGGCCGAGCAGCACGCAAATGATGGTGAAGGTAATCAGGGTTTCGAGGGAGGGCATGGTATGGCGGTTTCCGGTTATTGCTGGGCAACTTTATCACCAGAAAGGCCGGTTTGGGAGGGCGCACACGTATGCCAATCAAGGTACGCCCGATACATGAGTACCGTACCCAGTGCTCACAGGTCCAGAAACAAATAACCGAGGTGACAATAAGGATACACGGAAACTTGATGCTCCAGTGTAGCGGAACATCCATGACCAGCGTCTGTAGAAAAACAATAA
>Ga0181562_10001489_pt1 | contig 18709 bp, 16 predicted proteins | sample 011ome_26_FD_139344 | JGI IMG/M metagenome (GOLD analysis project Ga0181562, IMG submission 139344) | Coastal salt marsh microbial communities from the Groves Creek Marsh, Skidaway Island, Georgia - 011511BT metaG (megahit assembly) | ecosystem: Environmental > Aquatic > Marine > Intertidal...
GACGTTCTCGCCCTTGTGCCTCAGGTAGTCGTGCAGCTCCTGCGAGGACCTGAAGTCGTCGACGTCGTCGAGGGCAGCGATGACTGCCGCTCGCTGACGCGTGTTGCGGACGCCGATGCTCGTGTCAGAACCCACGGTCGTGCCCCTGGTCGTGAGAGTGGTCGTGGTGCTCGGTCGGAAGCATGGGAGCGGAGTCATCGCGGTCATGCAGTGCGCCCAGGCCGTAGGCCTCGGCGAGGTTCTGGGAGGTGAGCACCTGCGACGGCGGTCCGGACGAGATCACCCGACCGCCGGTGAGGATGACATGGTCGGCCGCCTGCGCCTCCTCGAGGTCGTGCGTCGTGAGGATGACCGAGCAGCCGTGCTCCGGCTCGTCGTGAATGATCGAATCGATCGTCTTGGCCGACGTGATGTCCAGGCCGGTGAGCGGTTCATCCAGCAGCAGGAGGGTGTGGTCCTGGGCGATGCCCTGGGCCACGTACACGCGCTGCCGCTGACCGCCGGAGAGCTCGGTGAGGTGACGGTGGGCCAGGTGGGTGATGTCGAGCCGCTCCATGGCCTGGCGGACACGGTCACGGTCGCGCGAGGAAGGACGTCGCAGAAGGCCCATGCTCGGGTACCTGCCCATCAGCACCGTCTCCTCGACGGTGATTGGGGTGCCGGCCGTGGGTGTCGAGTACTGGAGGACGTAGGCGATCTCCGACTGGCTGAGTCGTGGCGTGGCGCCGAGAACCGAGAGTGCCCCGCTGGAGATCGGAAGCAGTCCGGCGATCGCGTGCAGAAGGGTGGACTTGCCCGACCCGTTCGGCCCGATCACGGCCGTGATCGATCCCGGTGGGATGGTGAAGTCGGATTCGCGAAGGGCCACGACGTCACCGCGGGACACGACGATGTGGCGGCCGACGACTGCGTCAGGCATGGGCCGCCTCCTGGGGAAGTCGTCGGGGTGCGAGCCGTGTCACGGCCATGACGATGAAGAACAGGACGATCGGGACGAGCGCCATGGTGGCGGACCCGGCCGTGCCGAGGTGGTAGCTGATCGTCAGGCCCAGCCACACCGAGAACAGTCCGATGATCGCCGCGTAGACCATCATGCGGGGCACGGTGCGGGCGAGAAGGCTGGCGGTCGCGGGCGGTCCGACGAGGAGCCCGAACACGAGGAGCGTGCCGACCGACTGGTAGCTGCCGATCACGGCGGCGGCGATCAGCACGAGGAGCGCGGCGTGGGCTCGCTTGGGCTTCATCCCGAGCAGCTCGGCCTTCTCGGCGTTGAAGCTCAGGGCGAGCAGCGGACGGTAGAGCGCGATCGTCACGACGATGACGATCAGTGTCAGTCCTGCCTGCCAGATGAGGTCGGTGGCGGTGACTCCGAGGGCGTCGCCGAACAGGATGCTCGTCAGGCTCCCGGAGTAGGTGTCCAGTCGGGAGATGATCACGACACCGAGGGCGAGCATCCCGACGAAGAGCAGGCCTATGGACGTGTCCTCGCTCAGCACCGTCTGCCGGTGGACGGCCTCGATGGCCAGCACCATCACCACGGCGGCCACTGCTGCGCCGATGACCGGATTGATGTCGAGCACGACGGCTGCGGCGATGCCGGGGACGACACCATGGACGAACGCGTCACCGAAGAAGCTCATGCCCCGCAGGACTAGCCAGGTGCCGACGACGGACGTCATCAGTGCGGCCAGGGCGCCCCCGACCAGGGCTCGCTGCTGAAAGCCGAGCGCGAAGGGATCCAGAAGCCAGTCCACCGGTGCAGTCTCGCAGACGTCAGGCGTTCAGGGCCTGGGCAATGAGGGAGGCGTTCTTCTCCATCATCGTGATGTAGGTGTCGGCTCCTGAGTCCTCATCGCCCAGGCTGCCGATGAAGAGCGGGACGACGGCGATGTCGCGGCCCGTCTCGGCGGCCACGGCGTCGGCGAGGTCGGTGGGGGAGGCCGTGTTGGTGAAGATGGCGGGGACGTTCTCGGCCTGGATGACGGAGACAAGAGCGGCAAGATCCGCGCTGCTGGGCTCGCCGAGAGTGGAACCTCCGGGGATGACGGTGCCGGCGATCTCGTACCCGTACGCGTCGGACAGGTAGCCCAGGGCGTCATGGTCGGTCACGAGGATCCGCTTGGCTGCAGGCACGGACTCCATCGTCGCGCGCACGTCCAGTTCGGCGGCCCGGATCTCGTCGGCCACCTGGCTGCCGCAGGTGGCGTAGGTGTCACCGGCCGTCTGGGCCAGCGTGCTGCCGATGATCTCGGCGGCAGTGGCCATCCGGCTCATGTCGAACCAGACATGGGGGTCATCGCTGCCTTGGTCGTGCTCGTCTGTCGCCGTGCCATCGGTTGCCGTGCCATCGGCCGCGTGATCGTCTGCCGCAGCGTCGCCGGCGTGGTCACCGAATGGAAGGGGGTCCACCTGCTCGCCCACCTCGAGAACCGTGGCTCCGTCGGTCGCAGCACTCGCCAAGGCGTCGGTGAGCCCAGCCTCGAGGCCTAGGCCGTTGGCGACGACGAGGTCGGCGCCCACCATCTGCGCGATCTGCTGCGACGAGGGGGCGAAGTCGTGCGGGTCCGCGCCGATGGGCATGAGCGTCGTGACGGTGGCGTTGGGGTCGGCGCAGGCGAGGATGTCGCTCGTGATGCTGCCGAGGATGGTGGTGGTGGCCACGACCGAGATCGAGTCGCTGGCCGGGTCATTCGCGGACTCGGTGGCGGACGCGCAGCCGGCGAGCAGGGCTGCAGCGGCCAGCAGGCCGAGGGTGGTGGAACCGCGAGGGAGTCGTGACGTCATGCGTCCAGACTAGAAATAATGAAAACGACTGTCAATATCAACAGTGTCGGCGTCGGTGCCGACTAGAACTTCCCGAGGAACTTCAGCACGACGATTCCCCCGAAGAACACGACGATCAGGCCGCGGAAGAAGCGGGAGCCGGGGGACAGTGCGGGCCAGGACAGTGCCGTCAGCCAGGCGAGGAACACCCACACCAGCAGCAGAAGGATGCCGCCCAGCCACGCCCAGGAGTCCTTCAGGACGAGCCCGCCCAGCAGTAGGAGCGCGGGAAGCACCACGATCAGCCAGCGGGGCATCGTGTGCAGGGTTCGCAGCAGCGGGAAGCTGAACCGCTCGAGAGAGGCTCGGCTCGTGCCCGATCCCACCGCGGGGGGTCGGGGAGTCCGTCCAGTGGGAGCTGGTCCACTGGGTCCACGCACGCCCTTGGGGGTGCCGGCGCGCTTGCTCGGCTTGTCCTTGCTGTTGTTGGCCATGGCTCTCCAGAGGACGTGACGGACTACCGTTCGTGGGGTGACCCACCCTAGCCCGGCTCCGCATGCCGACCACCTGATCGTCGTCAATCGCTTCCGCGTCCCGGTGAGCGAGCGAGCTGCGTTCCTGCCCGCTGCCGAGGACGCGCTGGCTGTTCTGACCGAGCAGGCGGGGTGCCTGGCCGGGGCGCTCGGCCAGGCGACCGACGACCCCGATCTGCTGCTGCTGCGAACCGAGTGGGCCGGCATCGGGGCCTACCGGCACGGTCTGTCGGCCTTCGACGTCAAGGTTCGGGCCGTGCCGCTGCTCTCCCTGTCCATCGACGAGCCCTCCGCGTACGAAGTGATCCGATTCAGGGACGGGGACCAGATCCGCAGTGCCACCTCCGGGCTCGCGGCGGATGCCGAGCAGGTGAGCCTGGGAATGGCGGCCGGCCCCGACATCGCACCCGTCGAGTCATGAAGGACTTCGTCGACCTGCGCGACGGGGGACGCCAGCTGGGGGAGCGCCTCGTCGACGTCGTCGCGTCCCTGACCGACCCCGTCCTCGTGCCCGTCGTTCCCAACGGCGTGCCGGTGGTGCTGGGAGTCCGGGAGCACCTCACCCTGCCCGTGCTCCCGCTGATGACTCACCGCTCCGACGACGGAGTGGTCGTCGACGTGATTCCTGCTCTGGCCGGCCGCACGGCAGTGGTCATCGACGACGGTGTCGAGACTGGCACGGTGGCGCGAGCGGCAGTCCCCGCTCTGCGCGCGAGCGGAGTGGCACGGCTCGTCCTCGCCGTCCCGGTGTGCCCTCGTGAGGCCCGCGCTGACCTGGCCCTTCGCTATGACGATGTCGTCTCGGTCGCCGCACCCCTGGTGCGGAGAAGCCTTGCCTGGCACTACGAGGATTTCGACACCATCGACGAAGCGGAGGCGCTCCGACTCCTGCAGGACCTTGGCGCCTAGGATTGCGGAATTATGGCCAGTGATCGCGTCGATGCCGTCGTCAACCTCAGCAAGCGCCGCGGGTTCGTGTTCCCGTCGTCGGAGATCTACGGAGGCACGCGCTCCGCATGGGACTACGGCCCCCTGGGCGTGGAGCTCAAGGAGAACGTCCGTCGCCAGTGGTGGCAGGCGGTGGTCCGTGGTCGCGACGACGTCGTCGGCCTGGACTCGTCCGTGATCCTCGCCCCGCAGGTGTGGGAGGCCTCCGGGCACGTCAACGCCTTCGTCGATCCGCTGACGGAGTGCAAGAAGTGCCACAAGCGCTGGCGCGCCGATCAGCTGCTCGAGGCCTACGAGGAGAAGCACGGCAAGGCGCCCGCGAACGGCCTCGCCGACGTCGTCTGCACCAACTGCGGCACGACCGGCGACTTCACCGAGCCCCGGGACTTCAACGGCATGCTCCGCACAGCCGTGGGCCCGGTCGAGGACGCCGGAGCCGTGCACTACCTGCGCCCGGAGACGGCCCAGGGCATCTTCGTCAACTACCTGAACGTCATGAACGCGGCGCGCAAGAAGCCGCCGTTCGGCATCGGCCAGACCGGCAAGAGCTTCCGCAACGAGATCACGCCCGGCAACTTCATCTTCCGCACCCGCGAGTTCGAGCAGATGGAGATGGAGTTCTTCGTCAAGCCCGGCACGGACGAGGAGTGGCACGAGTACTGGATGAAGCAGCGCTGGGACTGGTACATCGACCTCGGCCTGAATCCCGACAACATGCGCTTCTTCGAGCACCCTCAGGAGAAGCTCAGCCACTACTCCAAGCGCACCGTCGACATCGAGTATCGATTCCGCTTCGCCGGCAGCGAGTGGGCCGAGCTCGAGGGCGTCGCGAACCGCACGGACTTCGACCTCACGACCCACGGTCAGCACTCCGGCACCGATCTGTCGTACTACGACCAGGAGACGGAGGAGCGCTGGACGCCCTTCGTCATCGAGCCTGCGGCAGGTCTCACACGCGCCGTTCTGGCCTTCCTCCTCGACGCCTACGACGAGGACGAGGCTCCGAATGCAAAGGGCGGTGTCGACAAGCGGACTGTCCTGCGTCTCGATCCTCGTCTGGCTCCCGTGAAGGTCGCTGTCCTTCCGCTCTCGCGCAACGAGAAGCTCACTCCGGCCACCAAGGAGCTCGCGGCGACCCTGCGCAAGCGATGGAACATCGAGTTCGACGATGCAGGTGCCATCGGTCGTCGTTACCGTCGGCAGGACGAGATCGGCACGCCCTTCTGCGTGACGTTCGACTTCGACTCCCTTGACGACAACGCCGTCACCGTCCGCGAGCGTGACTCGATGCAGCAGGAGCGCATCGCGATCGACGATCTCGTGGGCTGGCTGGCCCAGCGGCTGCCCGCCTGCTGAGTATCGGCAGCGCCGACGAGCCCGTCAGCAGGTGCAGCGCGACGATGTCGATCGCTGGCGAACCTGCGAAGTCGAGTCCCGTGACACGCACACGACCTGATCGCCATCGGGAATGACGGCGTAGGGCTCGGCCCCGAGCAGCGATCGGGAGACGAAGGCGGCGGTCAGTCCGTTGACGTCGATGACGGGACCGATCGGGAACAGCGACCTGGTCTCGTCGATCGCATCGTCAGCACCGGCGCGCAGGACGACCTTCAGGCCGGGGGCCACCGCCGTGGCCGACAGGGCGACGGCGATGCTGTCGCGCTCCTCACTGCCAGCGGCCACGAGCGCGACGGCACCTGTCAGCGCGGCACGCTGCAGGACACGGCGTGAGGTGGCATCACCGATGATCACCGGGATGCCCAGATCGCGGGCCAAGGGCAGTCCGGAGGCGTCGCCGAACCGCTCAACACCGACGACGGCGACGCCGAGTGCTCGCAGTTCCTGTGCGAGGCGGATACCGACCTGTCCCATGCCGACGACCACCACATGCCCACCGTGGGGGATCACTCGCCGGCCGATGAGCGCCACATGCCGCCCGGAGAGCAGGTGGTGGACGATGCCGGCCGCGAAGGCAGCTGTGAGTCCCATGACGAGCAGTGCCGCGATCGTTGCCCACAGGAGCTCAAGGGGTGAGTCCTCGAGAGTGGGAGCGGAGATCGTGGCGGTCGTCCGGGTGGCGTCATAGAGCGCTCGCACGAGGGACTGGTGCCGCAGCCCGACGAGTGTGTCGACCGCAATGATCAGGATGAGACCGAGGGCTCCTCCGAGCAGGACTGCTGAACCTGAGTCGTAGGCGTGCAACTGCCCGCGAAGGCGCCCCCACAGCCCCCGAATCCGCAGGCGGCTGGGAATGGCGTAGGGCTCGACGGAGGCAGGTGACTGCGCAGTCGCGGAGATGTCGATGGAGACCCACCTGGGCTCCTGGGACGAGCCGCGTCGGCGGACCGCAGCATGCGAGGGAGCGATGGCTGCCGCGACCATGGATGGCACGCAGATGGATGCGGGAGAGAGGACGACGCAGTTCGGGACGGCTGCCTCGAGCTGCTTGCGGACAGTGCGGTCGAAGATGGCCACGAACAGTCGAATCCCGGGTCGCATGTGCTCGATGACCAGGCTGTAGCGCAGGGCTCGGATGTCGTCGTGCAGGAGAACGGCAACTCCTTCAACGCCTGACTCGAGAGCCTCGCGCAGGTCGGCATCCGTGGGATCGTCCAGATGGATCGTGGCACTGCCCGCCTCGGAGATGAGTGCGCAGGCGCGCCGCCCGACATCCGTGTGTCCGATTACGAGGATCGTCCCGGGTCCAGGACGTGCCGTTGCTGCATCAGCAGGTGGGGCCTCCTGACCGCTGCGCACCCAACCCCCTGACGCAGGAACGTCATCTGCGGGAATGTCCATCCGACGACCCTAGGTCGTAGCCGGCTTCTTCGGTGGCTCATAGCCCTCGGACTCCACGCGCGCTGCATTCTTGGGGAGCAGCAGGCTGGCGAACAGCCCGAGCACCACGAAGCCGCCGGCGACCCAGGACACGACACTGATGGTGCTGGCGAAGGTGTCCGACGCGCCCTCGACGATGACGGCCCCGTTCGGTGCCGAGGCGAAGCCGGGAATCGCCTGACCGGCGGACCCTGCCACGGCATCCGACACCTGAACCGCCTGCTCGGCGGGCACGCCCCGATCTTCGAGTTCGGTGGCCACGCCACCCAGACCGAGGACGAGGACGGATCCGATGATCGCCGTGCCGATGGCCGCACCCACCTGCCGGGACGTCGACTGGACGGCACTGCCCTGTCCGGATTCGGCAACGGGCACCTCGCTCAGAATGACGCCCGTCAGCTGCGCGGTCGCGAAGCCGACGCCCATTCCGTACAGGAACAGCCACGGCGCCATCTGCCAGCCGGTGACGCTGGTGGTGAGGAAGAAGCCGAGGACGACGATGCCGATGGCCTCGAACAGCATGCCCAGTTGAAGCACGCGAACCGGTCCCAGGCGCTGGGACAGAGGGGCACCCAGGCCGGAGGCGACGAACGAGCCGACTGCAAGAGCCAACAGGATCACGCCCGTCTCCATAGCTGTGTAGCCGCGAACGGCCTGCAGGAAGAGCGGGATCGCGAAGAGCAGCCCGAACTCGCCGAGGCTCACGATCAGCGCGACGAAGTTGCCGGCTCCGAACGTGCGGATCTTGAAGAGCCGAAGGTTGACGACCACGACCTTGCCCGCGCGCAGCCGGGCGAGCTCCACGAAGACGAAGACGACGAGGGCGAGGACGCCCAGCACGGCCGAGACGAAGACGATCGAGATGGACGTGGAAGGCCAGTCCCAGCCAGCGGCGGAGAACTGGGATGTCGGGGTGAACCAGCCGTAGCGCTGGCCCTCGATGAGGGCGAAGACCACGCCGACCAGGCCCAGGGTGATGAGGCTGGTGCCGAGGACGTCGACGCCCTTGGGGCCGCCCGTCTCCTTCGTCTCGGGAACGGTGATCAGGACACCGATGAGCACGATGATGCCGATCGGCACGTTGATGAGGAACGCCCAATGCCACGATGCATTGGTGGTCAGCCAGCCGCCGACCAGCGGCCCGAGGGCCGCCATGCCGCCGATGGTGCCGCCCCAGACGGCGAAGGCCACGGCGCGTGACTTGCCCACGAAGACCGCGTTGATGATCGACAGCGACGCCGGAAGGATCATCGCGCCACCGATGCCCTGCAGTGCCCGGGCAGCGATCAGCGTGCTCGAGCTGTCGGACATGGCGACCAGCACGCTGGCCATCACGAAGACGATGACGCCGAGGACGAACAGCAGTCGGCGTCCGGTGCGGTCGGCGATGCGGCCGGAGAGGATCAGGAGCGAGGCGAAGGTGAGCGAGTAGGCGGCGCTCACCCATTCGGCATCGGCCGTGGTGAGGTTGAGGTCCTTCACCATGGTGGGGATGGCCACATTCACGACGGTCGCGTCAAGAATGATCATGGCAACGCCGAGGGCGAGGAACATCAGTGCAAACCAGCGGCGCTTCCCGGTCAGGGCCGTGCCTGATTCGCGTCCGATCGGACTCGACATGGTTCTCCTCGCGTCAGGTGCCTGGTGTCGGCACTTGCCGACAGACCGTCGGCATGCAGTCTGCACCATCCGGGGGATGCGAGAATCCCGACATGCCGATTCCGTTCTCACCCCCGGTGGTTCTCGCCCCCATGGCAGGAATCACCAACCGAGCCTTCCGTCGGCTGTGCCGCGAGTCGGCCCGGGCGTCCGGGGCGAGCGGTGTGGGCATGTACGTCTCCGAGATGGTGACATCACGGGCACTCGTTGAGCGAAGCGATGAGTCCCTCGACCTCGTGACCTTCACCCCGGATGAGCAGCCGCGCGCCGTGCAGCTCTACGCCGTCGCCCCGGGCACGGTGGCTGCCGCGGTGCGCATGCTGCTGGACGAGGATCGCGCCGACCACATTGACCTGAACTTCGGCTGCCCCGTGCCGAAGGTGACTCGCAAGGGTGGAGGCAGCGCCCTGCCCTGGAAGCGGGACCTCTTTCGCAGCATCGTCGCAGCAGCTGTCGAGGCATCTGACGGGCGCGTGCCTGTCTCGGTGAAGATGCGCAAGGGCATCGATGACGAGCACCTGACCTACCTGCAGGCTGGTCGGGCTGCGGCCGAGGAGGGAGTTGCCTGGGTCGCTCTGCACGGACGCACCGCCGACCAGATGTACGCCGGCACGGCGGACTGGGAGGCCATTGCCCGGCTGAAGCAGGAGTTGGGCCCGCTGGACACCCCGGTCCTCGGCAACGGTGACATCTGGACGGCCCACGACGCCCTGCGGATGATCGAGCAGACGAGTGCGGACGGTGTAGTCGTCGGGCGCGGGTGCCTTGGGCGCCCGTGGCTGTTCGGCCAGCTGGCGGCTGCCTTCGAGGGTCGGCCCATCCCTGCCGATCCCGACCTTGCCGAAGTTCTGGCGACGCTGCGCCGGCACGCCCAGCTGCTCGCGGACGACTACGGCGAGGAGAAGGGCTGCCGTGATATCCGCAAGCACATGGCCTGGTACCTGAAGGGGTTCAGTGTCCGGCAGCAGGTTCGGCAGGCACTCGGCACGGTGGCGTCCCTCTCGGAGCTCGACGGGCTTCTTGAGCAGATCGATCCGGATCAGGCCTTCAACCTCGAGGTGGGCAGCGGCCCGCGGGGGCGTACCTCCGGCAATCGCAGGCCTGCGCTGCCCGATGGGTGGCTGGATACCTACGAGATGGATGACGACACCACTGCGTTGGTCGCGCGCGCGGAGATCTCCGTCAGCGGCGGCTGAGCCCGAGCTCGTTCTCTAGCCGAACAGCACGCTGCCGTACTTGATCACGATCATGGCGACGAGCGCGGCCAGGATGACGATGACGATCAGTGTGTCCGCTCCTGCTCGGAGCCAGGACGATACGGAGCGGTAGGCGCTCGCCGACAGTCGGATGTTGCCGTCGAGCAGATTCACCCGGGTCATGCTCGCGAAGACCAGGGTGGTCGTGACGGTGATCGTCAGGCACCACGGGCACAGGGCGCCGATGACGAAGAACGACTGGAAGAACAGCCAGTAGGCGAACAGCAGGCCGATCGAGTAGACGACCTGGGCTGAGATCATGAACCAGCGCGGGAAGCGCACGCCGCCCAGCGCGGCCACGGCGAGGGTGATGACGACGGGCTCGGCGATGAGCCCCAGGTAGGCGTTGGGGAAGCCCAGCAGGCTCGCCTGCCACGACAGCCCGACGGCCCCGCAGGACAGGACGGCATTGATGTCGCAGCCGAGTTCCGCGAGCGGGTTCTCGGCCAGGGCGAGAGCCTCGATCGACAGCACGAGGGCGGCAATGAGTCCGATGATCGCGGAGACGAGCATCTCCACGTACGCACCTCTGTGGCGAACGGGAGCGGGCGAGTAGGGCTCGGGGCGGAGGTCGTTCGGCTCGCGGCCCCCGGCCGTGGGCTCCGTGGTCGTCATGATCGGGAGCCTACGGCGTGTTCCGCGGTGCGGCACGGGTGGCCGACCTCACATCGATGTAAACGTGGACATGAGGAACGTCCCTTGCGCCGGGACCCCCGGAGGTGTCTGGTGGGGGCATGACCCTGACTGGCGCTGCAGCGCAGACCTTCGTGTTCGACTTCTCGGAGGGTGACCGCACCCAGGTCGACCTGTTGGGAGGCAAGGGGGCGAACCTTGCGGAGATGACCCGGCTCGGACTTCCGGTGCCGCCTGGCTTCACCATCACCACTGCGGCCTGCCGCTACTTCCTGGAGCACGGTCATGGTCCGAACGGCCTGCGCACGCAGATCGCCCAGCATGTGTCCCGGCTCGAGGATGAGATGAGCCGCAAACTGGGGGACCCGGAGAACCCCCTGCTCGTCTCCGTCCGCTCCGGGGCGCGGTTCTCGATGCCCGGCATGATGGAGACGGTCCTGAACATAGGCCTGAACGACGCTAGCGTCGCCGGCCTCGCCCGCATCTCGAACGACGATCACTTCGCCTGGGACTCCTACCGGCGCCTGATCCAGATGTTCGGCAAGACGGTGCTCGGCATCGATGGTGACGAATTCGAAGCCGCACTTGATCAGATGAAGGCCAAGGCGGAGGTCGCCACCGATGTCGAGCTTCCGGTTGCGTCGCTCAAGCGCCTCGTCGACGTCTACAAGTCGATCGTGCGCGATGCCACGAACCACGAGTTCCCGCAGGACCCCTACCAGCAGCTCGATCTCGCCATCCGGTCCGTCTTCCAGTCGTGGAACACCGAGCGCGCCCGCCTCTATCGTCGCCAGGAGCGCATCCCGCACACACTCGGCACAGCCGTCAACGTGCAGGTCATGGCCTTCGGCAATGCAGGAACCGGATCAGGGACAGGTGTTGCCTTCACTCGTGATCCGGGCACGGGTCACAGCGGGGTGTATGGCGACTACCTTGCGGACGCGCAGGGCGAGGACGTCGTCGCCGGCATTCGCAACACGAGTCCGCTGCAGGCCCTGGAGAGCATCGACCCGGCGGCCTACGCCGAGCTGATGAAGATCATGTCCACGCTCGAGCTGCACTACCGCGACCTGTGTGACATCGAGTTCACCATCGAGCGCGGCAAGCTGTGGATGCTCCAGACGCGGGTCGGGAAGCGCACAGCCGGCGCCGCCTTCCGCATCGCGGTCCAGCTCGTCGATGAGGGCGTCATCTCGATGGACGAAGCCCTCATGCGCGTGAACGGCCATCAGCTGGGTCAGCTGATGTTTCCGCGATTCGCTGCTGGTGGGGCGGACGGTCGCATTGCCAAGGGCATGAATGCCTCGCCCGGCGCTGCAGTGGGGCGCGTGGTCTTCGACTCGCCCACGGCAGTCAAGTGGGCGAAGGACGGTGAGCAGGTCATCCTCGTGCGCCGGGAGACGAATCCCGATGATCTCGAGGGGATGATCGCTGCATCAGGCATCCTCACAAGTCGCGGAGGCAAGACATCGCACGCTGCTGTCGTTGCCCGTGGCATGGGGAAGACCGCCGTGTGCGGCGCCGAGTCGCTGGACGTCGACACCAAGGACCGGACGATGACGACGCATGAGGGCACGGTCATCAAGGAGGGCGACGTCGTCTCGATCGACGGCAGCACTGGCGATGTCTTCCTCGGTGAGGTCCCTGTGGTGCCAAGTGCGGTCGTGACGTACTTCGAGTCGGGCATCGAGACTGCGCTCGAGGATGCGGATGAGTCCACGTCGGAGCTGATCCGAGCTGTCGACCGCATCATGAAGCACGCCGACAAGGCGCGCCGGCTGCGCGTGCGCGCCAACGCCGACACACCCGAGGACGCGAGCCGGGCACGCCGCATGGGTGCTCAGGGTGTCGGTCTCCTGCGCACGGAGCACATGTTCCTCGGTGAGCGGAAGACGCACGTCGAGCGATTGATCCTGGCCGACTCGGACGAGGAGAGGAAGGAGGCGCTTGACGCTCTCCTGCCTCTTCAGCGCAAGGACTTCATTCGAATCCTGGAGGCGATGGACGGACTCCCGGTCACCATCCGGCTGATCGACCCGCCGCTGCATGAGTTTCTCCCAGATCTCACCGAGTTGGCTGTGCGCGTGGCCCTGGCGGAGGCCAGGGGGGAGTCGCAGGAGGCCGACCTTCGACTGCTGCAGGCTGTCAACCGACTCCATGAGCAGAACCCGATGCTGGGTCTTCGCGGCGTCCGGCTGGGGCTGGTCCTGCCTGGCCTGTTCGCGCTGCAGGTCCGGGCCATTGCCGAGGCCGCCTGCTTCCGTCAGCGCATGGGCGGCGACCCGCGCGCTGAGATCATGATCCCGCTGGTCGGATCCATCCAGGAGCTCGAACTCGTCACTGACGAGGCCGCCGGGGTACTCAAGGAGGTGGCGGAAGCACACGGCTGCACCCTCAGGTTCCCGATCGGCACGATGATCGAGCTGCCGCGCGCCGCGCTGACAGCCGACCAGATTGCCGAGGCGGCCGAGTTCTTCTCCTTCGGCACGAACGACCTGACCCAGACCACGTGGGGATTCAGCCGTGACGATGTCGAGGCGGCCTTCTTCTCCGCCTACCTCGAGAAGGGCGTCTTCGGTGTGTCTCCGTTCGAGTCCATCGATCGTGAAGGCGTGGGCGAGCTGGTTCGCATCGCCGTGAAGAAGGGGCGCTCGCGTCGGCACAACCTCCAGTGCGGCGTGTGCGGGGAGCACGGTGGCGATCCGGAGTCGATCCACTTCTTCGAGGAGATCGGTCTCGACTACGTGTCCTGCTCGCCGTTCCGGGTTCCCGTGGCCCGACTGGAGGCAGGGCGCGCGGCCATCGAGCGTCACGTCTCCCGCAGCGACACCCGCTGATCGGCGCCGGCTACGCGACCCGGCGCCCGGCCCCGCTTCGTGACCGGGCCGTGCCCGTGTGGCAACCGATGAACTCCTGAGGCTCGTGTGACTATGGGTCGGTGAGTGCACCGCCGTCGTCTGCTGGCGGCCGCACTCCATCCCAACGTCTCGCCGACGGTGCCCGGATGGCCTCGGGAGCCGAGCCGGGCGCACGTGGACCGCGCGTGGTGGTTGCCGCGGTCATCACCATCGTCCTCGGCGTCCTGCTGCTGATCCCCGTGGGAGCGGCCGTGCAGATCGTCCTGACCGCTCATGTGGACGATCGCAGTCAGACCCAGGCCGTCGTCGTGCTCGATCCGGCCCAATACTGGGGGAACCCGCGGCCGCTGCTGCGGGCGCGACTTCAGCACGCTGCCCAGTTGTACCGCGACGGCGTGGCGCCGCTCGTCATCGTTGCGGGTCCCCAGCGCAAGGCCGACGAGGAACGGCGGATCCTGCTCGACAGCGGCGTCGCGGAGGACGACATAGTGTCGTTCGACACCGGGTCCGACACGGTGGGAACCCTGCGGGTGATCGCAGGTGTCATGCGTGACCTCCAGTGGTCGAGCGCCACGATCGTGACGGATCCGGCGAATGCGGCCAGGGCGGGCGCCACAGCGGAGGCGCTGGGCATAGATGCACACCTGTCTCCCACCGGCTCGGGGCCGGGAGCCGTCCTGACGTCGGAATTCGTCGGACGCGAGGTCGCGGCACTCCTGCGGCACCATCTGGTGACCCGGTGGTCGCTCCAGCCGGTGGTTCCGGCTCCGGCTTAGCATGACGTCATGACCCGAGTCCTGGCCTCAGCGGCGCTGCTGCTGCTGATCCCCGGCCTGGTCGTCGGATGCGGTCGGGAACAGCCGGCGTCGGCCATGATCGGAACCGAGGAGATCGGGGTCGACGATCGAGGCGAGGCCCTGGAGATCTCGGGAATCACCCTCGACGGCCTACCCTTCGCGCTGTCAGATCTGCGGGGCAGGGTCGTCGTCCTCAATGCGTGGGCGTCCTGGTGTGGTCCTTGCGAGGCGGAGATGCCGGCGTTCGTGGATCTCGACGCGACAGCCGATCCGGCCGACATCGTCGTGGTCGGGTTGAACGTCAGTGACGATCCGGCGGCGGCCGAAGCCTTCATGGAGGAGCAGGGCATGACGTTTCCCGCTGTGGCCGACCCTGACGGCATGCTGCTGGCCACGATTCCTGGGGTTCCGCCCAAGTCCCTGCCCAGCACCGTGATCCTCGATCGTGACGGTCGCATCGCCGCACGGATCATCGGCGCAACGAACCCTGTCAGCCTGGCCAGCGAGGTCGGACGGGTCCTCGGTGCGGCGTCGAGCGACGGCGCTGGGTGAGGCGTGCATCGACAAGGCTGATGCCTACGCCACCGTCGGCTACGCCATGGGGAGTCCGGAGTCGAATGGGTGGCCAGGCAGAAGGGCTACTGCTCCGTTGTCGTTCGAGGTGATGGTTCGGTCGCAGGGGACGCGGCACTAGTCTCACCAGCGTGAGCCCGATCCCCACCGGCTACGACGAGCACGACACGGCACGCGTTGTCGAGGAGCCCGTCAAGGAGTCCGTCCGCACCGCTTTCGCCCGCGACCGTGCCCGCGTCCTGCATTCGGCGGCGCTTCGGCGGTTGGCCGCGAAGACCCAGGTGATGGTGGCGGGAGTCTCGGACTTCCCCCGCACCCGACTGACCCACACGCTCGAGGTGGCCCAGATCGGTCGTGAGCTCGGAGCGGCGCTGGGATGCGATGCGGATCTGGTCGAGGTCGCGGGCCTCGCCCATGACCTCGGGCATCCCCCCTTCGGCCACAACGGTGAGACCGAACTGAACCGTATCGCCGACCGCATCGGCGGATTCGAGGGAAATGCCCAGTCACTGCGCGTCCTCAGTCGCCTGGAGGCGAAGGTCGTCGATCCTGCGACGGGAGCGAGCGTCGGACTGAACCTCAGCCGCGGCTCGTTGGACGCTGCCTGCAAGTACCCGTGGACTCGACAGCCCGGGAATCCGAAGTTCGGGGCCTACGAGGACGACCTGCCGGTGTTCGACTGGCTCCGACAGGGGGCACCCGAGGGACGCACCTGCATGGAGGAGCAGGTGATGAACTGGGCCGACGACGTCGCCTACTCCGTCCACGACTTCGAGGACGCCGTCCACTCCGGCATCGCATCGCTGGACGTGTTCGCCTCCCCGACCGAGCGCCGGGCGCTCGTCGAGACCGCCCACCGGCGCTTTCCCGGAGAGGGGGAGCCAGCGGAGCTCACGGCCGCGCTGGAGAGGCTCGTCGCTCTGGACTACTGGCCGCGTACCTTCGATGGCTCGATGCAGGACCTCGTGACGCTCAAGCACTTCACCAGCTGGCTCATCGCCCGCTTCTCCAACTCGGCCCAGGTGGCCACGCAGGTTGAGTACGGCCCCGGTCCGCTGACGCGCTACGCCGCCGATCTCGTGATCCCCGACGAGGTGAGGGCCGAGGTGTCCGTCATGAAGGCGGTCGCCGTCCAGTACGTCATGAACCGTCCGGGGGCCGAGGAGGAGTACACCCGGCAGCGCGAGATCATCGCCGAGCTCGTCAACGCCCTGGTTCTCGATGGGGGGCGCTCACTCGAGAGGTGGCTGCGACCGACGTTCGATCAGGCCGCCGACGATGCCGGCAGGCTTCGCGTCGTGATCGACCAGGTCGCGAGTCTCACGGATGTCAGCATCGTGGACTGGCACCGCCGCCTCGTGCGCTGACTCGAGACGTATCGCGCAGGAGCCCTCGCTCCGCTAGGAGGTGGAGTCGGTCGGCACGGGGCAGGCCATCGGAATGCCGGGAATGGTGTCACCGGCCTGCCTCACGGCAGCGGTGAAGTCCTGCAGGCTCGGATCGACCTTGAACAGGGGGGCGACGGACTGCAGGTCGGCAGAGCACCCCACATCGGGTCCGGTGCAGCTGTCGACGTACTTCATCCATTCGACGGGATTCTCGGTGCTGACCGGGCACGTGCAGGTGGCAGTGCCATCGGGGTTCGGAGTGCACAGGGCGCCGTAGCAGTCGGCCCACTGGCCAACCTGGCACTTCACCGACCGGGCCTGCGTCACATTCACGGTGGTGAAGGTGGACACGGTGGTGCCGCGGGAATTCAGGGTGTCGAGGGCGTTCTTGGGAATCGGGCTGAGCGTCCATTCGTCGGTGAGCAGGTCGCACGTGCACTGCGTCGTGCCGTCGGCGCCGGGTACGGCGCACTTGGCCTTGTTGCAGATCGCGAAGTCTCCCTTGAAGACGTAGCCGCCGCCGGTGATGATCGAGCCGTCGCCGGCCACGGGGAAGGCAGGGGACGTGCTGCTGGAGGCCGTTTCGCTGGCGGCCTCCGTCGGCTCTGAGGCACTGGAGCACGCGCTCAGGGTGAGCAGGGCCAGAACTGCAACGGCGAGCGAGAGGCGGCGCATGGCTGTGGAGTCTGGCACACGGGCCCGTGCTCGCTCGGGCTGACTCGGAGTCCTCGGACCCCCGTAGTCTGTCCCCATGGCTGGCCGGATTCGTGACGAGGACATCGCCCTCGTACGCGAGCGTGCCCGCATCGACGAGGTCGTGCGTGAGTACGTCACCCTGAAGTCCGCCGGTGGTGGATCCCTCAAGGGCCTGTGCCCCTTCCACGACGAGCGCTCACCGAGTTTCCACGTCACCCCGAGCAAGGGCATGTACTACTGCTTCGGCTGCGGAGAGGGCGGCGACGTCATCGGGTTCGTCCAGAAGATCGACCACCTGACGTTCGCGGAGGTGGTGGAGAAGCTTGCCGATCGCACAGGCGTCGAACTCCGCTACGTCGAGGGCGGAGCGGCCGTCAACCGCCAGCAGGGTCAGCGCACGCGGCTCGTGGAGGCCCACAAGGTCGCTGCGGCCTTCTATGCGCAGCAGTTGGTGACTCCTGAGGCGCAGGCAGGTCGCGACTTCCTCAAGGAGCGGGGGTTCGACGCGGAGGCGGCCGAGCACTTCGGTGTCGGCTTCGCTCCGAAGGGATGGGACGCCCTGACGTCCCATCTGCGCAAGCAGGGCTTCACCGACGCCGAACTGCTCGCCGGCGGTCTGGTGAGCCAGGGCAACCGCGGTCCGTACGACCGTTTCCGCGGACGCCTCGTCTGGCCGATTCGTGACCTGGGCGGCGATGTCATCGGGTTCGGTGCGCGCAAGCTGTTCGACGACGATGAGGGACCCAAGTACCTCAACACCCCGGAGAGCCCGATCTACAAGAAGAGCCAGGTGCTCTATGGCATCGACCTCTCCCGGCGTGAGATCTCCAAGGGCCAGCAGGCGGTCATCGTCGAGGGCTACACCGACGTCATGGCCTGCCACCTGGCCGGCATCACCACGGCCGTTGCCACCTGCGGCACTGCTTTCGGCACCGAGCACATCAAGGTCCTCCGGCGCCTGCTCATGGATGACGACCAGATGAAGGGCAGCGTCGTCTTCACATTCGATGGCGACGCGGCCGGGCAGAAGGCGGCCCTGCGCGCCTTCGAGGAGGATCAGCGGTTCGTCACGCAGACCTTCGTGGCGGTTGAGCCCACGGGCCTTGATCCGTGCGATCTGCGCCTGCAGCACGGCGACGAGGCAGTGCAGGCGCTGATCGACCGACGTGTGCCGCTGTTCGAGTTCGCCATTCGCTCCACTCTGGCGGCCTATGACCTCGAGACTGCCGAGGGTCGGATCGCTGCCCTGCGTGATGCGGCGCCGATCGTCGGAAAGATCCGGGACACGGCGCTGCGACCGGAGTATGCGCGCCGACTGGCAGGGTGGCTGGGTATCGATGTCGAGACGGTCACCAAGGCGGTCCAGGAGGCTCAGCGCTCCGGGCGCCAGCCCGCGCCGAATCGCCGTGATCGCGAGGAGGAGCACCCGCCCGCCATGCCCAGGCGCGAGGCGGCTCAACGCCGGGATCCTGTCCTTGTCGTGGAGCGGGAGGCGCTCAAGTGCGCGCTGCAGGAGCCTGCCCACGTGGCCGACTGGTATGAGTCGGTCGAGGAGACGGCCTTCACCCACGCCGCTGCCAAGGGTGTGCATCGAGCCATCGCCGGGGCCGGATTCCCGAGTGCCGACGTGTCGGGACTTCCCTGGATCGATGCCGTTCTCGACGCCTCGGAGGACGATGAGGTCAGGAGGCTCGTGCGGGAGCTCGCGGTCGAGCCGCTGCCGGCCGATGAGGGCAAGGACGAGACCTACGCCATCGGCATGGTCTC
>Ga0181562_10001491_pt1 | contig 18691 bp, 17 predicted proteins | sample 011ome_26_FD_139344 | JGI IMG/M metagenome (GOLD analysis project Ga0181562, IMG submission 139344) | Coastal salt marsh microbial communities from the Groves Creek Marsh, Skidaway Island, Georgia - 011511BT metaG (megahit assembly) | ecosystem: Environmental > Aquatic > Marine > Intertidal...
GCAGATGTTGCAGCTGTTCATATTGAAGATCAAGTAACTCAAAAAAGATGTGGACATAGACCAAATAAAAATCTTGTCGACAAAATTGAAATGAGCGATCGAATTAAAGCTGCAGTTGATGCTCGAACAGATGAAAGTTTTTTCATTATGGCTAGAACTGATTCCTATGCAACTGAAGGAATGGAAGGTGCTATTGATAGATGCAAAGAATACATTGCAGCTGGAGCAGATGGATTGTTTTTAGAAGCTGTATCTAGTTTAGAGGATTACAAGCAATTCAAGGATGCATTACAAGTACCTCTTCTTGCAAATATTACTGAATTTGGAAAAACACCTCTTTTTACTGCAAAGGAGCTTGCATCAGTTGGAGTTGATATAATGCTATTTCCTTTATCTGCTTTTAGAGCAATGAATAAAGCTGCAGAGGGCGTGTATCTAGACATTATTGCAAACGGATCTCAAGCAAATTCAATTGATAAAATGCAGACAAGAGATGAACTGTATGAGTATTTAAACTATCATTCATTTGAACAAAAGTTAGATGAATTATTTAAAAGGAAGGAGAATAAGTAAATGGTTAAGAAGTTAGAGGGTGCTGGGCTTCGAGGTCAAGTTGCAGGTGAGACATCACTTTGTACGGTTGGGCAAGAAGAAGGGTTGGCTTACAGAGGCCATAAAATTGAGACATTAGCTGAAAAAGGAACATTTGAGGAGGTTGCTTACCTTCTTCTTTATGGCAAATTGCCAAATGCGTCAGAATTATCAGATTATAAATCTCTATTAAAAAGTTTAAGAGATCTCCCTGATTCTTTGAAGAAAGTTCTTAGAGAAATTCCTGCATCAGCTCACCCAATGGCGGTAATGGCAACCGGATGTTCGATGCTGGGAAATCTTGAGCCCGAGGAGTCTATGGATGCTCAAATGGATTCTATCAATCGAATGGTTGCAACCATGCCATCGATAGTGACCTACTGGTATAAGTTTTCTCATGATGGTGAAGATATTAGTTTGGTAAATGATGAAGATACAATGGCCGGTCATTTTCTACACATACTTCATGGTAAGTCCCCGTCAGATCTTCATAGGCGAGTCATGGATGCTTCTTTGGTTTTATATGCTGAGCATGAATTTAATGCATCTACTTTTACTGCTAGAGTCTGTGCGTCCACAATGTCAGATATATTTTCTTGTGTTGTAGCCGCTATAGGTTCCTTAAAAGGCCCTCTGCATGGTGGAGCTAATGAAGCTGCAATGGAAATGATTGAAAACTGGAAGACAAGAGATGAAGCAAAAGCAAATATCTTGGATATGCTTGCTAACAAGGGAAAAATCATGGGTTTTGGTCATGCCATTTACTCTGAAAGAGATCCAAGAAACGCTGTAATAAAAGAATTTTCTAAAGAGTTATCTCAAGAATACGGAGATGATTCCTTGTATCAGGTCTCAGAAGAAGTCGAGAAGGTAATGTGGGATGAAAAGAAATTATTTCCCAATGCAGATTTTTTTCATGCTTCTGCCTATTTCTATCTAGGAATTCCTACAAAACTCTTTACTCCAATCTTTGTCATGTCACGAGTAACAGGATGGACCGCTCACTGCATGGAGCAAAGAGCCAATAATAGAATTATTAGACCAAGTGCAGAATATACAGGCCCCGAGACTTCTGTTTGGGTTGATATAGAAGATAGGGAGTAAATCATGTCAAATAATGTTGAGCTGAATATAAGGTCAGGTCCTGACTCTTTGCTTGTAGAAATTGCAGAATATGTATCAAAGCAAGATATTAGTTCCAAGCTTGCCCTTTCAACCGCTCGAAACTGTTTAATTGATACCATTGGATGTGGTCTATTGGCATTAACTTTTCCAGCATGCACAAAAATGCTTGGTCCTATTGTTCCTGGCACCAATGTGCCTAATGGTGTAAGAGTTCCAGGAACTAATTTTTTACTTGATCCCGTGAAAGGTGCATTTGATATAGGATGCATTATTCGATGGCTTGATTATAACGATACTTGGCTGGCCGCAGAATGGGGACATCCTTCAGATAATTTGGGAGCTATTCTCTCAATAGCTGATTACGTTTCTCAAGAAAATGTTGCTGCTGGAAAAGATCCTTTAACAATGCGAGATGTATTGGAGTGCATGATTATGGCGCACGAAATACAAGGAGTATTGGCTCTTACAAATAGTTTTAATCGGGTTGGCCTCGATCATGTTGTGCTTGTAAAAGTTGCATCAACAGCCGTTGTTACAAAGTTGCTTGGAGGGAACACTGATCAAATTATGGATGCTGTTAGTCAAGCATGGGTAGATGGACAAAGCCTAAGAACCTATCGTCACGCTCCTAATGCTGGTTCTAGGAAAAGCTGGGCTGCCGGGGATGCCACTAGCAGAGCGGTTAGGCTGGCACTCATTACCCTTTCTGGAGAAATGGGATATCCCAGTGTTTTATCCGCTCCAACATGGGGCTTTGAAGATGTTTCATTTAAGGGTGAAAAACTTTCATTAAGCCAGCCTTTTGGTTCATACGTTATGGAGAATGTTCTTTTTAAGATTAGTTTCCCTGCTGAATTTCATGCGCAAACAGCTGTTGAAGCTGCAGTTACACTTCATCCTCAAATTAAAGATAGGTTAGATGAAATTTCAAATATTGAAGTTACTACGCATGAATCTGCGATAAGAATAATTTCTAAATCTGGTAAGTTAAATAATCCAGCCGATAGAGATCATTGTTTGCAATACATGATTGCAATAGGATTAATTCATGGCGATCTTATAGCAGAACATTATGAAGATGATATTGCCAGTGACCCAAGGGTGGATGCGCTCAGAGAAAAGATGACAATCAAAGAAGACAAAAGATATACAGAGGAATATCTAGAGGCTGATAAAAGATCTATAGCAAATAAAATTCAAATATTCTTCAGTGATGGTTCTTCAACAGATGCTATCGAGGTCGAATATCCTATAGGTCATAAACGCAGAAGGGAGGAAGGAATTCCGGTTCTAGAAAATAAATTTAAGAATAATCTTGGGAAGATTTTTGAAGATGAAAAAGTGAATTCCATTTTATCAAAATGCCTTGATCAAGATCAGCTTGAGGCTATGAGCGTCTTAGATTTTCAAGAATTGTTTGCTGTAAAAGAAAACTCTTTTTAAAGGCTTGTTGGTATAAACCTTAGAGCTTCTTGGCTAAATAAAAATGTCTGGTCCGAGTAATGAACTGAAGATTCATTCCTTGATGATCCATAGTTATGCATGCCATAAATTACTTTGCCGCTGTCTTCTTCGGCAATAATAAAAAATAAACCATCACCTCCTGACATGTTTAAACTTTTAGTATCAGAGTTTGGTGATCCATAAACGGCTCTTAGTGTATCGACCGAGCCTTGAATTGGATAGGTTCTAGATCCTCTTGAAATGGTGTTAATTTTACTCCATGGATCGGTATAGTTTCTTTGAATTTCTTTAAATAAGCTGTCGCATTCTTTTTTTGCTGCTTGATAAGTTGGTGTAGGCTTACTATTCATTTCTGAAATCCATTCTTGAGCCATAAAACACATACCTAGGGCAGCATTAGTATTGTTAAAGTCAGTTTTTCCATTCCATTTTTGCAATGCCAGCTTAAGATTTGTGTCATATTCCATGATCGATTCTAGGTATTTATATTGCCGAGAATTTTTTGAGTAGGAGTTATCAAACTTAATTGCAATAAATCTATCAAGATCAATACTCTCATTAATGGAAAGAAGCTCATTAGCAACATAAGATCTATTTGTAAGTCTTTGTTCAAAATGTACATTCTTTTTCATTGATTTTTCTTTTAAAGAATGCTCCCCCATTACCGAAAATGGATTCTGATTTGTGCTTTGAATCCAACCATTTGAAGGATTAATAAATTTGGGAAGATTATTCACTAAGTCCTTTTCATCCCAAATATCTTTCGAGCTAGAGCTGCTTATAATCTGTCTTGCTTTCAAGGCATCATTCCGATTCGGGATTCTTCCATTATAAAAATATCCAATATTTCTATCGGAATCCATTGTCACAAAATTAAAGCTGGGTATTTTTCTTTTCGCAAGTTGCTTCTCAAATTCATATACATTTTTTGTCTTGCTTATTTCATACCAGCCCTCTATTTCATTGAAAGAGCTCTGGTTAATATGCCTAAGAGCAAAATATTTTCCATTAATCTCTATTACAGGACCAAATTTTGAATATCTAAATTTTTGTTTTGTGCTCCACCTCAAAAAACCAAAAAGTTTAAATGCTAACTTATCCTCTTCGATTTCAAATGATTCCCATTTATCATCAAGTAAATATTGATCGGCATTATTTGGATTTATTGTTAGTTCAAAAATATCCATAACATCAGGACGATTTACAGTTGCGCCCCAACCAATGTTTTTATTGAAACCAACATTTATTAAAAAAGATCCTGGAAAGTTGCCACCGTGCCCATGCCATCCGGATTCGCTCTCAATATTTAATTCATACCAACCCACTGGTCCCGATAAGGGTTGATGAGAGTTAATAAGTAGGTATGAGGCATTTGAATCTGTTTTCGTAGAATTGATTGCTATTGCATTTGAACCCGTTGGAATTGATGTTTCATCTTGTGCAGTCATTTGTGCTAAATCTCTGTCTAAACCAGCAAAAAATAGATGCTGAATATATGATCCCGCAAGCACATCATCCTGGGTGACGGGATGAATAGATAGGTCTACTTTATCTGGATGTTTATTCGCATACATATTGACACCATCCGCATATGCCTGAGCCATCGAAAGTATATTTTGAGAGAGTTGTTGTTTCCCAATATCTTTTACCTTGGAATGAATTTTTAATAATCTGACTAGGTAGTCTGTATCGATGCTATCAAGACCATTGTAAATTGCATTTTTACCTCGGTACAAAGGCATTAACTCAACAAGGTCCGCGTATGCATCTTCTGCATGAACTAAGCCTATTCCATACGCAACATCTTGATCAGTCTTACCCTTGATATATGGAATGCCCCAAAAATCTCTATCAATTGAAACATTGTATTGATTGCTAATTTTGTATGTTGAATTCTTATTAGTTATTGCACATGAGACTTGCATTAGAATTATGAAAGCAAAGAGTATGGCAGCACTTGAAATTTTTTTTATCATCACAAATATCATTGTAATAGTTTCTCATAAAAAATATTTTACAATCATGCAAAAAAATATCTTGATAATAGGTTGCAACTCAGCTATCGGTAAAGAGGTTATTCAGTTATCTACTCAACAGGGGGATAATATTATTGCTACCTCGAGATCACCAATTGATATATCAGTAAATCAATTTATTCAATTAGATCCAAATGGTGATTTGTCTGACTTAGACTCTTTACCAGAATCAATTGATGGATTGCTATATTGTCCTGGTTCAATTTCACTAAAATCAATTCAAAGAATGGATATTTCAGATATCAGAGAAGATTTAAGTATTAATTTTGAAGGCGCCTTTAATATTATTAAAAAAGTTTTGCCTAATCTAAAAAAAGACAATGGTGCCTCAGTAGTATTTATTTCATCTGTAGCCGCCAATACTGGAATGACATTCCATTCATCCATTGCGGCTTCAAAGTCAGCGCTAGAAGGTTTTGCTAGGAGTCTATCAGCTGAGCTTGCTCCAAGAGTAGCGGTAAATTGCATTGCTCCATCTCTAACTGATACCCCAATGGCTGAGCACCTTATCGATAATGAAAAAAAATTAAAGTCTTCTGAAGAGAAGCATCCGCTCAATACAATTGGAGACCCAACTCGGATTGCTGCAGTTATATACAACCTTTTTTCTGCCAAAGATAATTGGATTACTGGCCAAACAATTAACATTGACGGCGGTCTATCAACCCTTAGATAGGCTCTAATAAGCTTTTTGGTCTATAATTCCGCGTATGTCAGGGAATACATTTGGAAAATTATTTCAAGTTACAACTTTTGGGGAAAGCCATGGGAAGGCGCTTGGGTGCATTGTAGATGGTTGTCCGCCTCAATTGGAGCTCTCGCCTGAAGATATTCAATCTGAACTAAATCGAAGAAAACCTGGCCAGTCTGATGTCACAACTCAAAGGAAAGAGGATGATACTGTAGAAATTTTGTCAGGTGTTTTTGAGGGCAGAACCTTGGGGACCCCCATCAGTCTAATTATTTACAACCAAGATCAAAAATCAAAAGATTACTCTAATATTAAAGATGTTTTCCGACCCAATCATGCTGATATTACCTATCAAGCAAAATATGGTCATCGAGATTACAGAGGTGGTGGTCGATCAAGTGCCCGAGAGACTGCTATGAGAGTAGCAGCAGGAGCAATTGCTAAAAAATATCTTAATCAGCATGGTATTCATGTTGAGGGTTATGTTAGTCAAATAGGCGCTATTTCAGCAGACACCATCAATTTAAAAAATGCTAAATCGAACAAGTATTTTTTTGCCGATGATTCTAAGTTAGACGCTCTTAATTCTATGTTTGATGAACTAATTGAAGAGGGCAACTCAGTTGGAGCAAAGCTTGGAGTTAAAGTTATAAATTGTCCTATTGGTCTTGGCGAACCAGTTTTTGACAAACTTGATGCAGATTTAGCAAAAGCTATTATGAGCATCAATGCCGTCAAATCTGTCAGTATTGGTAATACTCACAATATTTTAGACCTTAAAGGCTCTGAAGTAAGAGATGAGATGACACAAGATGGCTTTAAATCAAACAATGCTGGAGGGATCTTGGGTGGGATAACAAATGGAGATCTGATTGAGTTAGAGTTTATTATCAAACCAACATCCAGCATAAAATCAAAAGGCCAGACCATTAATGCTGCTGGTGACGAAGTAGAGGTTGAAGTAACAGGTCGACATGACCCATGTGTTGGGATTCGAGCAGTTCCTATTGCAGAGGCTATGGTAAATTTGGTTATTATGGATCACTTTCTAAGAAACCAAGCTCAGTGCGGAAAAATTAATCAATCAACGCCGTTTAAAAAATAAGATGCCTGCTACTCTATATGACAAGCTCTGGGATGAGCATCTAGTCCAAACTGAGGATACCAACGAGTCATTAATTTACATTGATAGGCATTATCTTCATGAGGTTACTTCGCCTCAAGCCTTTGAAGGGCTAAGGCACAAGAATCTAAGACCATGGCGACTTGATGCAAACGTTGCCACTCCAGATCACAATGTTCCTACTGATCGAGGGGATGCATTTAATGCTGAATTAATTAAAGATCAAGTGGCTAAAATTCAAGTGGTTGAGCTTGATAAAAACTGTAACAATTTTGGCATACATCAATTTGATATAACTTCAAATAAACAAGGAATAGTTCATGTTATGGGTCCTGAGCTTGGGTACACACTTCCTGGCATGACAATTGTGTGTGGTGACTCTCACACTTCAACACATGGTGCATTTGGTTGTTTAGCCATGGGTATAGGAACATCCGAAGTCGAACATGTTTTAGCAACTCAATGTTTAAAAATCACTAAGCTAAAAAACATGCAAATTAATTTTAATGGTAGTCTGCAAAAAGGTGTTACCTCAAAAGATATTGTTTTGCATTTAATCAAATTAATTGGAACTGCTGGAGGTACAGGTCATGCTATTGAGTTTTCAGGCTCATATATTAAATCCGCTTCAATGGAATCTAGGATGACAATTTGCAATATGGCTATTGAAGCTGGAGCTAAGGTTGGCCTTGTTGAGGTTGATGCAACCACCTTGGATTATGTTAAAAAGCATTCTAATTTGTCGGACTCAATCTTTAGTCAGGCTTGCGAATATTGGGAGACTTTAAAATCAGATTCAGATGCAAATTTTGATCAAACAATTAATATCGATGTCTCAAAGATAAAGCCACAAGTTACTTGGGGCACTTCTCCTGAAATGACCATAGATTTTGATGCAGAGATTCCATCTCAAGAGGATGTAGATGAATCAAATCATGAGAATTTATTGCTTGCTAAAGCCTACATGGGTCTCGATGGATCAAAGTCTCTGCAAGATTTAAGTTTTGATAAAATTTTTATTGGTTCTTGTACTAACTCACGAATTGAGGACTTGCGTGATGCAGCATCTGCAATAGAGGGAAAGAAAATTTCAAAAGATATCACTGAAGCTATAGTGGTACCTGGTTCAGGTATGGTCAAAGCGCAGGCAGAAGATGAAGGCCTTGATAAAATTTTTATTGAAGCGGGCTTTTTATGGCGCGATCCTGGTTGCTCTATGTGTTTAGGAATGAACCCCGATCAATTAAAGCCTTATGAACGTTGCGCATCAACTTCCAATAGAAATTTTGAAGGTAGACAAGGCAATCTTGGAAGAACTCATTTAATGAGTCCTTTGATGGCAGCATTAACAGCAATAAACGGTAGAATAACTGACCCATCATGAGTAATTCAATTATTACGGGTATCGTAGCAGCTTTTGATAGAGATAATATTGATACTGATCAAATTATTCCAACTGAGTATCTTAAATCTATTAAAAAATTTGGCTTTGGAGATTTTCTTTTTGATGGATGGAGATATTTAGACGAAGGACGATTAGATATGACCGCAGATGATCGGTCTAAGAACAATGATTTTATTTTAAATAAAGAGCCTTATACAAATGCTAAAATTTTATTAACTAGGGATAATTTTGGTTGCGGCTCAAGTAGAGAACATGCTGTCTGGGCATTAAGAGATTTTGGTTTTAAGTCAGTCATTGCTAGCTCTTTTGGAGATATTTTTTACAATAATTGTTTTAAGAATTCAGTTCTTCCAATTAAACTTTCGAAAGAACAAATTAATCATCTTTTTGAGGTTTCTAACTTTGCACCAGTTAGCTTTGAAATTGATTTATTAAAAAAAGAGCTCAAGTATAAAGACGACTCTTCATATATGTTTGATGTTAAGGATAGCCTACTTGATCGAATTATTAATAATTTAGATGATGTTGATATGACTTTAAAACATAAAAAGCATATTCAAGCTTTCGAGCAAAAAGAAGAAACCAAAGACCTTGGCTTTTTGATTACAGTAACTAAGTGAAATAATGACAAAAAAAATATTAATTCTTCCTGGAGACGGTATAGGCCAAGAAGTTACCTCTTCAATGAGTGAAGTTTTGCATTATCTAATCGATGAGCAAAGCCTAGACTTTCAAATATCAGAGAGAAAAGTTGGTGGATCCTCTTATGAAGAATTTGGTACACCTTTAACTGATGAAACGCTTAATATTGCACAAAACTCCGATGCAATTTTATTTGGAGCTGTTGGGGGACCGCAGTGGGATAATCTTGAGTGGGGTGATCGACCAGAGCAAGCTTTGCTAGGATTACGTAAATCTCTTGGTTTGTTCGCTAATCTTAGGCCTGCGTTCTTATTCAATGAGCTTGCATCTGCATCCCCACTAAAAAATCACATTATAGAAAATTTAGATATTCTAATAGTACGAGAACTGACCGGCGGAGTATATTTTGGAGAGCCAAGAGGTATTGTTGAAAATGAAACTCCGAAATATGGTTTTAATACTATGATCTATAACGAAGATGAGATTAGAAGAATTGCAAAAGTCGCTTTTGAAGCTTCCATGAATCGAGATAAGAAGCTTTGTTCTGTTGAAAAAGCAAATGTTTTAGAAGTTTCAAAATTCTGGAGAAGCATAGTTTCTGAAATGAGTTCTGAGTATCCAGAGGTCGAGCTTTCTCATCAGCTTGCCGATAATACTGCCATGCAATTAGTGCTCAATCCAAATCAATATGATGTGATTGTTTCTGGAAATCTTTTTGGAGATATGCTTTCAGACATAGCAGCTACTTTAAGCGGTTCCATTGGAATGCTTCCCTCTGCATCTCTAAATAGTTCGTCTCAGGGCATGTATGAACCATGTCATGGGAGTGCACCAGACATTGCTGGTCAAGGCATTGCTAATCCAATTGCAATGATTGCTTCTCTTGCAATGGCCTTTGAGTACTCTCTTGAAAGAGTTGATCTAGCTAGAAGAATTGAATCAGCAATAAAAATTTTTATTAGCAAAGGTTTGAGAACAAAAGATATTTCCACCTCTAAGGAGTTTATTAAAACTAAAGAAGTTGCCCCATCTATAATCAACATATTAAAGGATGAGCATGAATAAGGGGGTATCTATTGCATTGGTAGGTGCATCTGGTGTTGTTGGGACAAAAATTATCCAATTGCTAGAAACAAGAGCATTTCCTGTTGATAAATTTTTGCCTCTTGGCAATTCAACAGTGGGATCATTTATTGAATTTAATAACAATCAATATCAAGTTGAATCATTGGACAACTTCATTCCAGAAAAAGGGCAATTTATTATATTTTCTGCAGGATCCAGCGTTGCAGAAAAATATGCAAGAAGCTTTGTTGCTGCTGAAAGTTTTGTGATTGATCTGTCCTCTAATTTTAGATATGAGGATGATGTTCCTTTAATTATCCCAGAAATTAACGGAGCTATTCTTAAGAGTCTCTCAAAGCCATCTCTCATAGCTAATCCAAACTGTTCTACAGCCCAATTACTTATGGCTTTAAAACCTATTCATGATCGTGCAGAAATCAAGTTTTTAAATGTTGCTACATATCAGGCAGTTTCAGGAACTGGAAAAGCTGCGCTAGAGGAACTTCATAATCAAACGTATTTTGCTGATACGGCAGGCCAATCAAATGTATATCCTAAACAAATAGCTTTTAATGTTATTCCTCAATGTGATCAATTTTTAGAAAATAATTTTACCAAAGAGGAAATGAAGTTAGTTTGGGAGACCCATAAAATTCTTGATCCAAATATTCAAGTTCAGTCAACCTGTGTAAGGGTACCAGTATTTAATGGCCATTCTGAAGCTGTATTTTTCAAGGTATCTAAAGAAATATCTCGAGAAGAAATTATTGAAATCTTAGAAAATTCATCTGGCATAAAAGTACTTGATGACCCCAATAAAGGAGTGTATCCAACGCCTATTGAAAATGCGTCTGATACTGAGGACGTTTATGTTGGACGAATTCGTTCACAAAAGTTAGACGATGAAACATGGATTTCAATGTGGGTAGTTGCTGACAATGTTTATGGGAAAGGTGCTGCTTTGAATGCAGTTCAGATATGCGAAGAACTGCTTAGTCTTAATTTAGCGAAATGAAAAAACTTCTTCTTTTATTTGCGCTGCTAAGTCATAGTCTTTTTGCAATTACAATTATTGGAAGCCCTAATGTAGAAATTAACCCAGAGGGATTATTTTTAGTAAAGATTAGGATCAGTTCCACGAGCAATCTCCGGGAAAATGATATTTCTTTTACTAATTTCAAATCAGATGATGAGCTATCTGATTTTAATTTTGAGTTTAGAATGTTTGAGAATCTTCAGGAATACAAACGTCTTACTTTAGCTATACCTAAGAATTACTCAGAAGACTATATTTCTTTTCGGCTTAATATTAAAAAAGAATTAAAAAAAGATATATTTATATTTCTTCCGCAAAATGACATCGCCCCAAAGGTAAAATCACAAGTTTCTTTTAAACTTCCGGCAAAAAAAATTTACGGCGAGCCGCAACGATATAATTTAGAAAAAATACTTTCTGAAGAAACCGATTATCAGGACTCTGAGATTGATGATTCAAATTCCTTCTCACTTGCAAAACCTAGCAGTGAAGATATTGAAAAGATTGAAGAACCTCAGAGCATCCCAAGCACGAAGGTAGATACTATATGGAGCGTATCACAATCAGTTAGTCAAAATTATGATGCTTCAATCTATCAAATTATGTGGGGCTTTTATCTTGAGAATCCTAATGCATTTATTGACGAAGATATTAATAGAGTAAGAGGGGATGTCGATCTTGCATTACCTTCTCAAGAATTAGTTGCTTCAACCCCAGAGCTTGCTGCAAAGGAATCCATTGCTTTCATGGACATGAGAAATAAAAAAACAAAAGAAGCTGCAATCAGACCAGTTTTAAAATTAACCGCACCCCAAGAAATTTTTACTGACTCAGAAAGCAAGCAAAATTCTGATAATAGTCCAGCCATTCAGTCAAAACCTGATCCAATTAAAAAAATAGACAATTCTCAGTTGAATGCTTCAGAAATAGTTGCAAAAAATACGTCCATTATTAAATTGCAATCTGAGGCTGATCTTTCAAAAGAACCTAGGGACTTAAAAAATTCTCAAGGTTTTGACATTAAAGATCTATTTTGGGTAGGTGTTTTATCTTTGCTTGCAGGCTTTGCGATCGCATACATACTTATCAGATCAAGCAAGCGACCTTCATTCACCAGAGCTGCTGTGGCAGAAGACTTGCAGGATGAAAATAATACCTTTCAAACTAATTTGAGCATCTCTAATGATATTGAAACTCAAGAATTAGATTTGGTTAGAACTTACATTGAAATGGATGATTGGGATAGTGCGGAGAAAATTTTAGATAAGCTAATATCTAATTCAAAAAATTCTTCAATTATTGCAAATGCTCGCTCACTTTTAGAAGAAAAGAAATAAATTGTGAGATTTGTTGGTGTTTGTCAGTACGATGGTTCCAATTATTCTGGATTTCAATCTCAAAAGAATTCATCCTCTGTTCAAGATCATCTTGAGTCAGCTATTTCATCTGTTGGAAGGCTTAATGAGCGCATTAATTATGCTGGTCGAACTGATGCTGGGGTGCATGCAACGAGACAGATTTTTGACTTTTCATCTCAAGACCACAGAGAAACCAGCCAATGGCTTAAGGGTCTAAATTCTCATTTGCCAAATGACATTGCAGTATCGTCAATCCAAAAAGCACCAGATAACTTTCATTCAAGGTTTGATGCTATAGAAAGATCCTATGCTTATGTAATTTATACTGGCAAGGCTCAACCAATTTTTCTAAGAAATTTTATTTATTGGGAAAAGCATGAAATTAATATAGAAATTATGAGAGCTGAAGCTGCAGATTTAATTGGGACGCATAATTTTAATTCCTTCAGAGGTTCAAAATGTACTGCAAAAAATCCAGTTCGTACTCTTCAAAGTATTGATATCAAACAACAGGACAACTTTATCATCATTAGTCTTTGTGCAAATGCTTACCTGTATAATATGGTGAGGATTATTGTTGGCACATTGCTAGAAATTTCTCAAGGTTCTGGAAAAAATATGAAAACTATTTTAAATGCTCAAGATAGAGCTATTGCAGGCAAGACGGCTCAAGCTCAGGGACTTTTTTTTACTGGTGCTGCTTATAAAAAGATTAATTTAGATGCAAAAGAAAGTGTTGCCAATCCTCTAAGTTTTTTAATCAATCCCAGAAGATGAAATTAAAGATTTGTGGAATATGTGATATGGATATATTGCAACATGCTTGTGAGACAGGCGTTGATTTTGTTGGATTCATTATGGCCAATGAAAGCCCTAGAAAAATTTCTGATAATTTCTTGGCTTCTTTAAGAAATTTTAACTTTCATAGCACCTTGCCAGTTTTTGTTTTTGTAAATCCATCAGTCGAAGAGGTTACAAAGATTACAACTTGTATTGAAAATCCAATATTACAATTTCATGGTGATGAGGAAGATAGTTTTTGCCAGCAATTTAACCAATCATTTTGGAAAACTATTAGAGTTAAAGACTCTCAATCACTAATAAAAATTGATGATTTCCCTTCTGCAGATGCCATTCTATTAGAAACATTTTCAAAAGATACTTATGGTGGAACTGGAAAAGTATTTGATTGGAGCCTACTTAAAAAAATTTCACTTGAAAAAAAATTTGTTCTAGCTGGTGGAATTAATCCCGAGAATATAAAAGAGGCAGTCTCAATGAATCCTTGGTGTATTGATGTTAACTCTGGGGTAGAATCATCACTCGCACTAAAAGATAAAACTTTGATGAACAAGATAATTAAAAATTTTAAAGATGGATAATTTAACTGATTTACCAAACTCTGATGGTTTTTTTGGAGACTATGGGGGGAAGTTTGTTCCCGAAACACTCATGCATGCTTTAAAAGAGTTAGATGAAACATATGCAAAACTAAAGAATAACCCAAAATTTATTGAAGAAATTGATCAAGATTTGGTCCAATTTGTTGGAAGACCGTCTCCATTGTATTTCGCAAAAAGATTAACAGATCACTATTCTGGTCCTCAAATATGGCTTAAAAGAGAGGATCTCAATCATACAGGCGCTCATAAAATTAATAATACTGTTGGACAGATATTGCTTGCTAAAGCAATGGGCAAAAAAAGAATTATTGCTGAAACAGGCGCTGGACAGCATGGAGTAGCAACTGCAACAGTTGCAGCAAGACTGGGTCTTGAGTGCCATATTTACATGGGTGCAGCAGACGTAAAACGCCAATCTCTTAACGTTTACAGAATTAAGTTACTTGGAGCGCAAGTTCATGCAGTGGACTCTGGAACTGCAACGCTTAAAGACGCATTAAATGAGGCAATGAGAGACTGGGTAACCAATATAGAGGATACCTATTATATTATTGGCAGCGTAACAGGCCCTCATCCATATCCTATGATAGTTAGAGATTTTAATGCCATTGTTGGAAGAGAGTTAAGAAAGCAATCCAAGGAGCAATTTAAGCAATATCCTCATGCGATCGTTGCATGTGTTGGAGGTGGATCAAATGCAATGGGAATTTTTTATCCTTTCCTGGAAGAATCAAATGTCGCATTAATTGGCGTCGAAGCTGCTGGCAGCGGCTTGATGAGCGGCAAGCATGCAGCTCCTCTTAATGATGGTGAGCCGGGTATTCTGCATGGAGCTAAGAGCTATCTTATGCAAGACAAAAATGGTCAAGTAGTAGATACGCATTCTATTTCAGCTGGCTTGGATTATCCTGGAGTTGGACCAGAGCATTCAAATTTAAAAGATTCTGGAAGAGCAAAATATATAGCTGTTGACGATGAAGAGGTCTTAAGTTCATTTCATTTGGTAACAAAACTTGAGGGCATTATGCCGGCTTTGGAGACTGCTCACGCATTTGCAGCACTGGAACACATTGCTAAAAATTATAAATCTAATCAACACCTTGTAATTAATGTCTCCGGAAGAGGAGATAAAGATATCAATACCGTTGCTACTATGGATGGAATATCTCTTGACTAGATTAGATGATAGGATCCTTTCATTAAATAAGGTCAAAAAAAAAGCACTAGTTGCTTATTTAGTAGCAGGAGATCCAAGTTTAGACTCAACATTGGAGCTTATGCATGGATTTGTTAATGCTGGAGTAGATATTCTTGAGGTAGGAGTTCCATTCACAGATCCTATTGCAGAGGGTCCAATTATTCAGGCAGCTCATGATAGGGCTTTAAAAAACAACACTTCTCTATCTGATATTTTTAAGCTTGTAGAAAAATTTAGAGAAAAAGACACTAAAACTCCAATTATTCTTATGGGCTACATGAACACTTTTTTAGCTAATTCACAAGCTTTACAAAAAGCTCATACTTCTGGTACGGATGCTGTCTTAATTGTAGATCTTCCTGGTGAGATCGACCTTGAGGAGCTTGGTATAAAAAATAAAAATCTTGCCTCTATATCATTAATAGCTCCCACTACAAGTGAAGAAAGAATCTCTCAAATATGCAATAAAAGCTCAGGCTTTATATATTATGTAACTCTTCGTGGCGTCACAGGATCATCTCACTTAGATATTAGTGAGGCAGAAGAAAATATAAACTACATAAAATTGCAAACTCTGCTACCAGTTTTTGCTGGCTTTGGAATTAAAACGCCTGATGATGCTTTTAATTTAAGTAAAATATCAGATGGGATTGTTATTGGTTCAAGCCTAGTTGAAATGATACATCAGCAATCAAGCAAAAAAGAATTTAAAAAAATATATAATTATCTTCATGAAATATCTGAAGCAATAAATAGATGAACTGGCTTACAAGATTAATTCCATCTATTGGTTCAAACCGTGATTCAGAATCATCTAAGAGCAAAGTGCCTGATGGTCTTTGGAACAATTGCCCTGCATGTGAAGCTATCCTTTATCAGCCTGAGTTAGAAAAATCTCTATTTGTTTGCCCAAAGTGTGATCATCATTTACGTATTGGTGCCAGAACAAGAATGTCTATTTTCTTTGATGGAGGTAGTTTTCAAGAGCTTGCAACTAAAATCACAACTAAAGATATTCTTAAATTTAAAGATACAAAGTCATATAGTCAGAGAATTAAAGAAGCTGTTTCTAGCACTGGCGAAGAAGAAGCAATTGTTATTGGCAAAGGTAAGCTGGAGGGAGCTGAAATTGTAGCAGCAGCTTTCGAGTTTCGTTACATGGGCGGGTCTATGGGCGGGGCTGTTGGAACCAAATTTGTTCAAGGAGTTGATGCAGCAATAGAGCACAAAACTCCATTGATATGCTTCTCTACAAGTGGAGGAGCCAGGATGCAAGAATCTATGGTTTCATTGATGCAAATGGCAAAAACTTCGGCAGCATTAGAGAAACTTAAAGAATCAAAATTACCATATATTTCGGTAATGATTGATCCTATCTATGGAGGGGTTTCAGCCAGCATAGCTATGCTTGGAGATATAAATATAGCTGAACCTAAAGCATTGGTTGGATTTGCAGGTAGAAGGGTTATTGAGCAAACAGTTAGGGTAGATCTTCCAGAGGGCTTCCAAAAATCAGAGTTTCTCCTAGAGCATGGCGCGATCGATATGATAGTTCATAGAAGAGATTTAAGAGCAAAGGTATCTAGTATTTTATCAAAGTTATATCCCACATAATGAACATTAACCGTTTGCTTGGAATTTTTATTGCTATCACTGTGCTTGTTTGGATCTTAGTTTTTGCTCTTTCACCTCAGCCTAAGTATCAAAAAAATATTAATATTAATATCCCCAAACTTCCCGAGCCCTCAATCGATCAAGGACAGCTGCAAAAAATAGAATTAAATGAGGTCAAGAATAACTTCATAGATATTGACGTAAAAGATACGCTTCCCTCTGCGAAGGAAAAAGTAGATAAGATTGACTTCAATTTATATGTTTATAAAGTTGGCGCTTTTGGATCTTCTGCTACCATTTCTAATGTAGTGAAATCCTATAATGATGCAGGTTTTCCAGCCTTCACTGAACAGAATAAATCAAACATAAATCTTACTAATGTTTTGGTAGGACCTTTTGCTAACCAAAATGATATAAAGGATAATCAAGAAATACTTAATAAAATTGCCGGCATAGAAGCTGGTGAGGTTATGGCTTGGAATCCCTAGCTTTAGCTCATTTCGACTATCTTGTCATTGGGATCATTGTGCTTTCTGGTCTGATTGCATTTTTTCGAGGCTTTGTGCAAGAAGCCTTATCTCTTTTGTTGTGGGTTATTGCCTTTGCAGCAGCAATGTTTTTAAACGTGTATCTAGATCCATATTTTGTTGACTATATTGATAATGCTGAGATCAGAAGAATTCTTACAATCATCTCTGTTTTTGTTGGCATTATCTTTTTAGGAGGCTTATTAATAAAATTGCTTCGAGGTCTTGTGCATTGGTCAGGTATGGGAGGGTTGGATAGACTTTTAGGAGTGTTGTTTGGATTTTTTAGAGGCATGCTTCTAATTGTAGTTATTTATCTAGTTTTACCAACTGAATTCAAGCAATCTAAATTTATTTCAGAGTCTCACAGCTCAACATACTTAAAAAGATATGCACCTATGGCTGAAAAATTTTTTAAAAGTATGATCTCAGAGAAAAATTCAGTTATGCTTAAGTCTAATATCAGCACAATTTACGAGACAACATAATGTGTGGAATAGTTGGTATATATTCTGAATCTCATGTAGCCAGTTCAATCTATGATTCCCTGTTAATGCTTCAGCATAGAGGTCAAGACGCAGCTGGAATGGTAGTTTGCGATGACGCTGGAAGATTAAATAGTCGCAAGTCAATGGGCTACGTTAGAGATACATTTCAGCAGAGACATATGAATAAATTGCTCGGTAATTATGGAATTGGCCATGTGCGATATCCAACTGCAGGCGGCGCTGGCAAAGAGTTTGCTCAACCAATGTATGTTAATTCTCCATACGGCATTAGTCTTGCTCACAATGGGAACTTAACAAACTCTAAAGTTCTGGCACGTGAATTATTTCATGCTGAAATGCGTCATCTCAACACTGATTCAGATTCAGAAGTTCTCCTAAATATCTTTGCCCATGAGCTCGGAAAGCAAAGAGCAATTCTTCCTTCTAAAAAGCATTTTTTTAAAGCAGTTAGAAAAACACACATCAGGTGTCAAGGAGCCTATGCAGTAGTTGCTTTGATTACTGGTTTTGGGTTGCTTGCCTTTAGAGATCCGCGTGGTATTCGCCCATTAGTAATTGGTGTGAAAGATGGCCCATCCAAAAAAGAATATATTGTGGCATCTGAAAATGCTTCTTTCTCTGCTTTAGGTTTTAAAACATTAAGAGACGTACATCCCGGAGAGGCTGTTTATATAGATGTTGATGGAAATTTACATAGTGATCAGTGCTCTGAAAATGCTGAACCAACTCCTTGCATCTTTGAATATGTTTATTTAGCTCGACCTGATTCTATTTTGGATGAAATTTCTGTGTATAAAGCAAGAATGAGAATGGGGCAGAAGTTGGCAAAAAAAATTCTTAAACTAAACCCTGAGCATGATATAGATGTTGTAATTCCAATACCTGATAGCTCTACAACAGCTGC
>Ga0181562_10001499_pt1 | contig 18647 bp, 20 predicted proteins | sample 011ome_26_FD_139344 | JGI IMG/M metagenome (GOLD analysis project Ga0181562, IMG submission 139344) | Coastal salt marsh microbial communities from the Groves Creek Marsh, Skidaway Island, Georgia - 011511BT metaG (megahit assembly) | ecosystem: Environmental > Aquatic > Marine > Intertidal...
AGTAAAGAAATCAAAAGAATTCTCGAAATAATAGGCGATTCCAATATTAACGTTCTATTTACATATGCAAATTCAGACGATGCCGGAAGGGTTATTAATAGCGAAATAGAAGAGTTTGCATTCAAAGATAAAGAGAAATATTTAGTGGTAAAGAACTTGGGCCAGTTGAAATATCTTTCAGCGATGAAACACCTAAATTTTGTTATTGGCAATACCTCAAGTGGGATTATCGAAGCTGCAAGTTTCCAAAAGCCTGTAATAAACATAGGGAGCCGACAAAAGGGAAGGTTGCAAAGTGGAAATGTCATTAATTGTGAAATACTACAGTTAAAAGACGGAATAAAAAAAATAACCTCTAATGAGTTTTGCAAAAAAGTAGGCGACCTTAAAAATATTTACGGCGTTGGCAGTGCTTCAGAAAAAATTGTAAAAATACTCGAATTTACTAAAATATCAACATTAAAGAAATTCCAGGATTTCAATAATAAAATAATAAAATAATGAAAGTATTTAAAAGCGAAATAGGCGAACATCCGTTTCCAAGAAGTGAAAGAAACATTAGGGCACTAGGAACATTAAGAGGCGCTACTTGTGGATGTGACTATGCAGAGAGTTTTATGTTGTTAAAAGAAATATTGTGAAAAAAATTCAAAATATAAAACTATCTAAAAGTGCAACTATAAAAGAAGCTTTAGAGATAATAAATAAAGGAGCAATGCAAATTGCACTTATAGTTGATGAAAAAGATAAGTTATTGGGAACCTTGACCGATGGAGATATTAGAAGAGGGTTTTTAAAAGGGCTGAATTTAAATAATTCCATAGAATCTCTCGTCTTTAAAATGCCAACTATTGCGAAAATTAGCGATACAAAAGAAGAGGTTTTAAAACTTGCACTTTCCAAGAAACTTCACCAAATACCAATAGTTGATGATAGTGGAAAAGTTTTAGGTATTCAAGAAATAGAAGAGCTTGTAAAGCCAAAAGAAAAGTCAAATAAAGTTGTTTTAATGGTTGGAGGGCTTGGAACACGCTTAAGGCCGCTCACAGAGAGCACGCCAAAGCCTATGTTAAAAGTAGGAAACAAGCCAATCCTTCAAACCATAGTGGAAAAATTTGCAGACTACGGATATATAAATATAGTGATGTGTGTAAATTATAAATCACATGTCATTCAAGACTATTTTGGTGACGGTAGTGAGTTTGGGGTTAATATAGAGTATATTTTAGAAGAAAAGAGAATGGGAACCGCCGGATCGTTGAGTCTTTTAGAAGAAAATCCAACAGAGCCATTCTTTGTAATGAATGGAGATTTACTGACTAATCTTAATTTTGAAAAAATGTTAGCTTTCCATGAGGAGTATAAGGCTAAAGCTACCATGTGTGTACGAGAATATGATATTGAAGTGCCTTATGGAGTAGTGAATATAGACAATGAAAATATTATCTCTATTGAGGAAAAGCCAGTTCACAGCTTCTTTGTGAATGCAGGTATATATATATTGGATCCGGATTGTATTAATCTAATTCCAAGAGATGAATTTTATGATATGCCATCTTTGTTTGAAAAGATGATATTGAATAATAAAAAGATAATTTCTTTTCCATTGCAAGAGTATTGGCTGGATATTGGCAGGATATCTGACTATGAAAAGGCTAATCTAGAATATTCCAATATCTTTTAAATCATGATAGCTACACGGAAAATTACAAAGGTTATTGTTATTGGACTCGGCAACATTGCTTTACGTCATAGAAGAAATTTAAAACTACTGTTTCCAGAAGTGTTAATCATTGCAGTGCCAGCAAGCGGAAGAGTTTCGAATCAAAATATTGAATTTGCAGACCAAATTATTTTGACTCTGGAAGAAGCTATTAAAGAAAAAGTTGATATAGCGATAGTCGCCTCACCAGCCCCATTTCATTTAATACATGCCAAGCTGTTGCTACTTGCGGGAATACCAAGCTTGCTAGAAAAGCCTGTGACTAGTCACTTGCAAGATGCACAAGAATTAATAAGAATACATAATGAAACAGGCACGCCGACAGCTGTTGGTTATTGTTTGCGATATATGCCTTCATCTATCAAAATGAAAGAGTTATTAGAGCAAGGTATATTAGGAAATATTTACAATGCATTCGTAAGTATTGGTCAGTATTTACCAGATTGGAGGCCATCAAAAGCATACCAAGATTCTGTTTCTGCTAAAAAAAGTCTTGGTGGTGGCGCCTTGCTAGAATTGAGTCATGAAATTGATTACATTCAATGGTTGTTAGGGGTAATGGAAGTGCAGTATGCCCAGCTGAGATCTTCATCAGAGTTAAATTTAGAGGTAGAAGAGTTGGTGGATGTGGTTTTAGCGTCAGATACAGGGATAGTATGTACTATTCATCTAGATTTTTTGCAAAAGAAGGCAAATAGAGAGTGTAGCTTTATTGGTGAAAAAGGAAGACTGGATTGGGATTTGCTCAGTAATACAATTATGTTGCATACAGGGGAGGGTAGTGAGGTTCTGTTTTCTGAAGCAGATTGGGATTCTAATCAGATGTACCTTGCCTTGTTAACAGATTTCTTAGATTTAGCTGCAGGACGTAAGAATTCAAGCATTGATTTAGAGCAGGCGACAAAAACTCTAGAGTTGATTGAGAATATTAAGAGTTGTGCAATTGAAGGGGTGAAGCAATGATATCTTATGCTTTTGTATTTGCACGAGGAGGATCAAAAGGCCTACCTGGAAAGAACATTAAGCCGTTGTTAGGAAAGCCGCTTATTCAGTATTCTATAGAGGTGGCATTGCAAACCTCAGGTATTGACAAAGTGTTTGTATCTACAGATGATAATGATATTGCAGAAGTTACAAGATCTGTCGGGGCTATTGTTATTGATAGACCAGTTGAATTAGCACAAGATGATAGTCCAGAATGGCAGGCGTGGAAACATGCAATAAGCTGGGTTACGGAAAGGTATGGAGAGTTTGAGGAGTTCATAAGCCTGCCAGCAACGAGTCCATTGAGAAGTGTTAAAGATGTAGAATCTGCCATACTTAGAAAGTCTAATACTGGAGCGGATATTTGTATTGCGATTACTCCAGCAAATCGTAGTCCATATTTTAACATGGTCAAGGAATCGGGCAATAATTTGATCGAGCTGGTGAATAAGCCAACTAATTCAATATACCGACGTCAAGATGCGCCAGAAATTTTTGATATCACAACGGTAGTTTATGTTGCCAATGTAGAATTTATTATGAAGAATAACAATTTATTTGATGGAATGGTAACAAGTATAGAGGTTCCAAAGCATAGAGCGGTTGATATAGATGATATGTACGATTTTAATTTTGCAGAGTCAATATTAAACAACACTTTTAACGAGGAAGGTTAATGATACTAGAAGGAAAGGTAGTTGTGATTACAGGCGGTGCCGGATTAATTGGTAAAGAGTTCGCTAAAGCAGTAATGAGTCAAGGCGGCATAGCAGTCATTGCCGATATTGATGAAGAGAGAATACAATATGTTAGTAAAGAATTGGAGCGAACATTTCCCGGTGACAAAGTTGATGCATTTAAACTTGATGTTGCATCTAAATATTCACTACAAGAGTGTATTGATTATGTAGATTCTAAATATAAGAAAATAGACGCTCTAATTAATAACGCCTATCCGAGAAATAAAAATTATGGTAGACATTTTTTTGATGTGGAATATGATGATTTTGTTGAGAATTTAGGGATGAATTTAGGCGGCTGTATTATTCCATCTCAGTTGTTTTCATTGTATTTTCAAAAACAAGGGTATGGAAATATTATTAACATATCTTCAATTTATGGAGTTATAGTACCAAAATTTGAAATTTATGATAATACAGAAATGACGATGCCAGTGGAATATGCTGCCATTAAGTCAGGTATGCTGCATCTAACTAAATATATGGCAAAATATTTTAAAGGTAAAAATATTAGAGTTAATGCGATAAGCCCTGGCGGCATTTTAGATAGTCAGCCAAAAGAATTTTTAAGTAAATACAATCAGCAATGCTCAACTAAAGGTATGCTAGATCCAAAAGATTTAAATGGTACATTAATCTTTTTGCTTAGTGATATGAGTAGCTACATAAATGGTCAAAATATTGTTGTAGATGATGGATTCACTCTCTAATAATAAGGAAAAAGATATGTGTAAAAAAGAAATATTTTGGTGTAAAAATTGCTTAAACATGTCTACTAGGCCAAGAATAGAATTTGATGATAAAGGTTGGTGTAATGCATGCCAATGGATGGAAGAGAAGAAAACAATGGATTGGGAGCCAAGACAGAAAGAGCTTGTAAATCTACTTGATAAATATAGATCAACTAATGGTAACTTTGACTGTATTGTTCCTGTAAGTGGCGGTAAAGATGGTTCTTATGTTGCGCATCAATTAAAGCATAAATATGGAATGAATCCTTTAGCTATAACTGTTAAACCTGCATTATCATTAGAAATTGGTGATCAAAATCTTACTAACTTTATACAGTCAGGCTATAATCACATACATATATCTTGCAATCCAATTGTGTTGGATAGGTTAAATAAGTACGGATTTATTGAAAAGGGATTTCCTTATTATGGCTGGTTAATTGCAATAATGACTGCTGTTATTAAAACAGCTGCTAACTTTAAAATACCGTTAATATTTTATGGAGAAGACGGGGAAGTTGAATATGGAGGGTCAACCGAAAGTAAGAATAAGTCACTATATGATATAGAATACATGAAGAGGGTTTATCTTGAGGGTGGGCATAAAAAAGTTTTTGATAGAATTAAAGCTGATGGAGATATAAGTGATGCAGATTTGGCTTTTTTTCAGTTTCCTACAGATGAGGAAATATCTAAAATAGGTTTATCATTCACACATTGGTCATATTATGAAGCATGGGATTCTTATAGAAATTATGTTGTTGCTAAAGAGTACTGCGGCTTAATTGAAAAAGAAGATGGGAATCATGACACTTTTACGAATTTCTCTCAAAATGATCAGTCATTATATGTTTTTCATGCTTATATGATGTATCTTAAGTTTGGCTTTGGGAGGGCTACACAGGACGCGGGCATTGAAATACGAAGAGGAGCTATGGTAAGAGATCAAGCGATTAATTTAGTTAAATTGTATGACAATGCTTACCCACATGATTTAATAGATACTTATTTAGAATATTATAAAATGACAAAAGAAGAATTTGATGCAGTGCTTGATAAGTATGTAAATAAAGATTTATTTGAAAAAATAGATGGGATATGGCAACCCAGATTTATTGTCGGAGAAGAATTTAGTATATGAAGTTAGTCATCATTGATTATGGAATGGGTAATATGAAATCTATAAGCAGCGCCTTTAAATATTTAGGTGTAGATGAGATAGTGACTTCCGACAAATATAAAGATATTAAATCAGCCGATAAATTACTTTTGCCTGGAGTTGGTTCTTTTGTAAATGCTATGAATAAAATTAAAGATTTAGCATTAGATGAAATATTAGGTGAGGTTGTTTTAGAAGATAAAAAGCCAATATTAGGCATATGTCTTGGTATGCAGTTACTTTGTAATAGCAGTGAGGAAGATGGAGGTGCCCAAGGTCTCGGTTATGTTGATGCTGAATGTAGAAAGTTCAGTAAAGAAAATCTAAAAGTGCCTCATGTGGGGTTTAACCAAGTTAATTCAAATCCAAATACAAAACTTTATGATGGATTAAATGAAGAGAATGATTTTTATTTTACTCATAGTTATAAATTACAAAGCAATTATAATATAAATCAATCTATCTGCCATTATGGAGAAGATTTTATAGCATCATATGAGATAGATAATATGGTTGGTACACAATTTCATCCAGAGCTTAGCCAAACTAATGGTTTACAACTATTGAAAAATTTTATTGACAAGTTTTTAGATGCTTAGGAAGAGAATAATCTTTACATTAATTTATGAAGATGGAAAATTTAATCAAAGTAGAAATTTTAGACTCCAAAAAGTTGGAGACATAAATTGGCTTGAAAGGAATTATAGATTCAAGGATATAGCATTTTCTTTAGATGAATTGATAGTTCTAAACGCTTCTAAAGAAGAAAAAAAGATAGAAGAGTTTGCCAATATATTAGAGAGACTTGTGGATGATGTGTTTATACCTGTAGCATCAGGTGGCGGAGTTGGTAGTGTTGATGATGCTAAATTATTATTTAATAGTGGAGCAGATAAATTAGTTTTAAATTCGTTGCTATATACAAACCCAGATGTTGTAAGACAAATTGTTAAGCAGTATGGTTCTCAAAGTGTAGTGGCAAGTATAGATTACAAAACTATAGGCGGAAATAGCCTAGTATTTATAAATAATGGTATGCAAAAAATAGATATAGCACTAGATCAATATATTGAACATGTTCAAAATTTAGGTGTAGGCGAACTTTATTTAAATTCTATTGAGAAAGACGGCACAGGTTTTGGATATGATTTTGATACCTTTGATAAAGTTGCTAATACAATAAAAATACCTCTAATCATAGCAGGTGGCGCTGGTAATGAAAAGCATCTTATAAGTGGATTAGAAAATGACAATATAAATGCTGTTGCAACAGCAAATTTATTTAACTTTATTGGTAGCGGTTTACCCAGAGCAAGAAAATTGATTATTGAAAAGGGCATTAATATAGCAGAATGGAAATAGTAAAGAGAGAGATATGTGAGTATGCATTGCTTGCAAATAATATTGTGTTTGTCGATGGTGTGACTAGAACAGGAAAATCAATGCTAAACTTATTAATTGCATCATTAGACCGAGTTAGCCATCCTCAGTTTATTGAGCCACTTGAGCAGTTAATGCCAATGTATAAAACTGGGCATGTAGACTTAAATGCTATCTCTTCCTTTATGAGGCTTCATTTGAATGAAAGAATCTACAATTACCAGTTATCAAGGAATCTTAATTTTAGACTTGACGATTTAACAAGTATACATAATTCATCAAATTCAAAAGAATTTATACGAAATTTATCAAAAACTGATGGTGATGATGTGGTGAAAAACTTAGGTTTATCAGATGTAATTTACCAATTTCAGACTCATGATATCCTTACTCATTATGACACATATCTTAAACTTGGTCTTAATACTAAATTAATTGAGATAATCCGTAACCCTATAGATACAATTCATTCATGGTTTAAGCGTGGTTGGGGCAAACGATTTGATTCGGCAGATCCTAGAAGTGGCACCTGTCTTTTTAGATATAAGAATAGAACAATTCCTCACTATGTTGTTGGGAGTGAGGATAGGTATTTAGAGCTGAATGAGATGGAAAAATGTGTGTTTATGCACAATAAGCTCATCAATGAATCTATCAAACAGTATGAGCTTTTAACTAAACAACAAAAGTCATCAATTTTATTGATTAAGTTTGAAGATTGTTTAGTCAGTCCTACAGCCGTAATTGATAGAATAAGTTTTTTCCTAAAGACAAATCCTACTGATACAACTCATAAAGCATATAGTGATGCTAGAGTGCCTAGGGAAATCAATGATAATGACAGGAGCATAAAATTGTCAGACATTAAAGATAATGTTAATGATGAACTTTATAAGGAAGTTGTTATTTTGACTTCACTTTACGAACAATTTTCCTATGGAATGGAGGGATAGAGTGTTTGTATGGCTCTTTTATCGTTATACATTGTCTGGGTATATGTCCGTAGTTTTGACAGTTGAAGTTGTTTTTAGAGAGGTATAATGAATTTCACATACTGCACTAAAGTAGGGGTACTGAAAAATATCAAAGACAAGTTGTCTTTATTTAATGTGTCAAAATTAATAAGCATTAATGCAATACTGTATAGAGGAGGCAAAGTATCTGTTACAGATGAAATTCTATCTTTATCAAAGTATCCTTTCCTGATTATTCGCTCCTCAGCAGCAGACGAAGATGGTCAAACAAACTCATCAGCAGGAGAATACGCTTCAGTCTTAAGCATCCCCTCAAATAACCCAGAAAAAATTTCAGAAGCAATCAACACAGTAATAGCCAGTTACGAAAGAAAGCGTCCACTTCTGCCAAACGACGAGGTAATCATCCAAGAGATGGTGCAAGATATAACAATGAGTGGAGTTATATTTACTTATGACCTAAATACTGGAGCACCATACTATGTCATTAACTACGATGATCAATCAGGCGCAACTGACACAGTAACTTCTGGCAATGGAGAGTATGCAAATCGAACACTCTATATTCATAGGAACTCAATAGATAAGATAAGATCTGAGCGTTTTATAAAACTACTGCAGGCAATTCAAGAGTTAGAGCAGGCAATGTATAGCAAGTTTTTAGATATAGAGTTTGCATTAGATGAGAATCTAACCCCGTATTTACTACAAGTAAGAGCAATCACCACACAGCCAAACTGGAATAGGGCAATATCAAAAAGAGTTGATGCAACGCTACAGGGTGTGCAATCATTTGTCATTGACCACCTTAAGAGAGTTCCAGGTGTTTATGGAGAGACGACTGTCTTAGGGCAAATGCCAGATTGGAATCCGGTAGAGATGATTGGTAGAGCGCCTCGTGCCTTGGCTGCATCACTCTACCAAACACTCATTACAGATCATGCCTGGCGCACTGCAAGGGCAATCATGGGGTACAAAGTACCGGCAGGTCAGCCACTGATGGTCATGTTGGCGGGTCAGCCATTCATCGATACACGGCTCAGCTTTCACTCTTATTTACCAAGCACTATTTCACCCGTTATTGCAGAAAAACTAGTTAACCATTGGGTTGAACAGCTTGCAAAAAATCCTGAACTACATGATAAAGTAGAGTTTGAAGTGGCAATAACCACATACAGTTTTGATATTGATGAAAAAATGGAGCAGTTAGTTGGCGATTGCCTGACTTCAAGTGAAAAAGCTGAGTTTAAACAAGCTCATTTTCAACAGACAATGAAGCTTGTAAAAGGAGAGGGGCAAGGTTCGCTAAGTGATGCCTTGGAGAAAATAGAACGGTTGCGCGAAAAACAGAATGCAATATCACCTCTGTTTGCAATGGTTGATGATTGTATTCACTTGGGTACAGTGCCTTTCTCCATACTTGCAAGGCACGGTTTTATTGCAAAGACGATCCTTCTCTCACTTCAGAAACTCGGCATCATCACCCAAAATGAGCTCAATCAAATTCTAGCAAGCGTACATACGATAGCAAGTGAATTAGTTGAAGATATGTATTCTCTGCAACTAGGTGAGCTATCGACAGCTGATTTTATGAAAAAGTTTGGACACCTGCGTCCCGGCACTTACGATATTATGTCGCATCGTTATGATCAGATGCTTAACTTCTTAACCGACTCCCAACAAGAGCAATCAGAGCAACAGTCTAAACCCTTTCTGTTTTCAACAATACAACAGCAACAGATAAACAACCTTTTAAAAGAGAGCTCCGGTGGTTTTAATGCAGACCAACTACTCAACTATATCCATGAGGCTACTGTTGGTAGGGAGTACGGCAAGTTTGTATTCACTCGTTCAGTGAGTGATATATTAGAGTTGATCGCTAAATTTGCGGAGGACAACGGCCTAAGTCGTGATGAAATTTCACATGCACCTCTTGATACAATCTTGAATATTATAAAAAATAGTGGCGAGAGCACTGTTGAAGAGCGGTTACGAGAAGTTTCTAAACAAGAGTTGGAGAAGCATGAGATTAGTGTAGCTGTGCGTCTTCCTCAGCTATTAGCGGATCAAGCGGGTGTTCATATCGTACCGTTTCAGGTGAGTCATCCTAACTTCATTACCCATAAAAAAATTACTGCTCCGTCTATTGTGCTGCGTTCTGATATTGATAGCATTCCTTTGAGCGGAAAAATAGTTATAATTGAAGGTGCCGACCCTGGTTTTGATTGGATTTTTTCGCAAAAAATTTCAGGACTCATCACCAAATATGGAGGCGCTAATTCACACATGGCGATTCGTTGTGCGGAGTTTGGAATGCCGGCAGCAATTGGGTGTGGTGAACAGCGTTATGATCAGTTATTAAAAGCAAATCAGGTGCATATTGATTGTGCCGCTGGTTTTATTAACCCTCTTTGATTAAAGGTTATATATTATGGTTGTCTGGTTAATAGGACTATCTGGCACTGGAAAAACAACATTAGCGCAAGAGATTGTCGCTAGTGTTACTATTAAAAATAATAATATAATTCTGCTTGATGGTGATGTGGTTCGTGAGATATTTGATAATGATCTTGGCTACTCTATGGAGGATAGGCTGTTAAATGCAAAGAGGATTTGCCAATTAGGAAAATTTTTAGATGATCAAGGTGTAAATGTTGTGTGCGCGATTTTATCAATTTTCCCAGAGACAAGGGCGTGGAATCGAAAGCATATAGAAAATTATTATGAGGTATATATCGAAACACCAATAGATATTCTTGTTGATCGGGATTCTAAAGGTATTTATGGAAAATATAAACGGGGGGAGATATCAGAAGTCGCAGGGATGGATATTGAATTTCCCGTACCTGACAAAGCTGACTTAGTAATTAAAAACATTAATTCAAAGGAGAAGTTACTAAGTTTTGCTAAACCAATTGTTGAGAGGATATTGAAGTCGTAATGAATAGCTATGAATATACAGAGGTTAACCGACTTCAAGAGCCTCATAAATATATGTATACACCATATTTAGGTGTAAAGTTTGTTAACTCATATTTCAGTGATCGACTGAAACATTTAAAACGATTCCAAGAAAACTATACAGCAATGGATGATCAAAGTGTAGATTCGTATCTCTACATGGGGGCGAAAAATATATTGAATGACCTACTGCAAAAAGAGGTATCTGAGTTAGATAATAAGGATGTGTCAAGGGGTGTTTCATTTCCTAATAAAAATATAAAGATTGAAGATTTGTTGTTTTTTCATACAGGGGATGAAATCGATACAGAGCTATTGTTAGCTTCTCTAGTTTATGCCCAAATAAATCATAAAAAAGATGAATTGGTAAAAGGGTGGTTAGACCATTTAGTGCAACGGTTTGAAGTGACTAAAAAACTGTATATAAGATATCCGGAAGGTTTTCGAAAAGGAGAGGGTGCTGCCGATAAGGTTCGACTATACTGGTTATTTTCACTCTCTTTATCTTTATACTATGCCAATACACAAAGTATAAAATATTTAAACACCCTGTTGAAAGTCTCTGATCTGCTCTGCTCTTTAGAGAATGATGTTCTAGTAGATACAATACCATTTCAAGGTTTATCAATGGTTATTCAGGTTGAGATGTCATATGTTAGATCATTATCAGATAGAATTGAAGGAATTGATTTTGATTATAACTGATGTAGCGATGGTTGCGGCAGATACGACCCGTACTAAATATTATCTTGATCAATTGATAAAAAATGACCTTCTTCCGGGGTATATCTTACTGTTACTGAATAGTGATAAAGAGATTTTGCCTGGGCAGAAAAATAGTGCATTTGAGTGCGGGCTTGTCCAGCTATTAGAGAAGATGAAAATTAAATATGATATAGCGCCAAACAGCAACATTAATAGTCCTGAAGTTATATCATTAATATCTAACAGAGTAGAGCAAGTATTTATCTTTTCTGGTTTTGGTGGGGCATTATTACGTAATAATATTTTGAGTACAGGCAAAAAATTTCTTCATGTGCATGGAGGGTATCTTCCAGATTACAAAGGAAGTACCACAAATTATTACAGTTTAATTGATGAAAATACAATAGGCGCATCTTCTATATTTCTTACTAAAGAGATTGATGGCGGTCCTGTATTGATAAGGAGAAAATTTTTAGCGCCAAAAAATCGAACAGAGATTGACCATATCCATGATTCAGAAGTACGTTCAAAAGTTTTAATTGAAACATTAAACAATTATATAAAATATGGAGAGTGGAATTTTGATCTGGAAAATAATAAAGGCGGTGAAACATTCTATATTATCCATCCAGTTTTAAAGCATTTAGCCATTCTTGGGAAGGGGTGATCACGATGAGAATTACGTATAGAGATCATAATGTAAAAGAGTACTGGGCTTCAAGATGGAAAGATAATTGCCCATAAAAAATAAACAAACTAATGTCAATAAAAATAGGAATTACACAGCGAGTCGATAAGATTGGGTCTTATAATGAGTGGCGTGACACCTTGGATCAAAGATTGATTGATTGGGTTGTACAGACTGGATTTGTGCCGGTACCCATTCCCAATACATTAGTTAGAGTGCCCTCACTTAACAGCCACCAGACGATTCTAGAAAATTGGCTAAATGCAGTAAAAATTGATGCGATTTTGTTTTCTGGTGGCAATGATATTGGCTCTGTTGAACAGAGAGATTTAACGGAGAAATATCTGCTTTCTTGGGCAGAGAAAAATAGAAAGCCAGCACTAGGAATTTGCCGAGGAATGCAAATAATGGGAATATATGCTGGGGGTGAATTGATACAGGTAGATGGGCATGTGAAAGTAGAGCACAAACTTCAGGATGGTGATAAGCCTAGTGACATATTTCCAGAGCCAGTTAATAGTTTTCATAATCAAGCTTTACAAGAGTGTCCGGGAAATTTTAAAATATTAGCAAAGTCAGAAGATGGGAGTTTGGAGGCAATAATGCATAAAGAGTTACCATGGGAAGCCTGGATGTGGCATCCGGAAAGGAGAGAGTCGTTTCTACAAAGTGATTTAGAGCGTTTTAAAAAGTTGGTAGAAAATGCAGAATAAAAATATAAAAGTAATTCTTTTGGTGGTTGGTGAAAGGGAAGATAATTTCTTCGCTGAGGAAGTTGCATTGCTAAAGCATCATTTTAATATATAAAAATATGAAACTAATAATACTCGCGGCAGGACAAGGTACACGCTTACGACCACTCACGGATAATATCCCAAAATGTATGGTTGACTTTAGAGAGAAGCCAATCATAAATCATATACTTGACGCTGCAAGTAGTTGTAATATCGATAATATATGTATTGTTACAGGGTATAAGCAGGATGTTCTAAAAGATCACTTGCAGTCTAAGCGTATCATGTACTACTCAAATCCAAACTATGACAAAACCAATATGGTAGATACTCTCTTTAGAGCTAGAGACTGTTTTGATGATGATGTTATTATTTCTTACGCAGACATTGTTTATTCTGATGATATACTTCGAAAGTTAATTAATTCTAATGAGGATATTTCTGTTGTTGTAGATAAAGATTGGAAGCAGCTTTGGTCGCTACGGATGGATAATCCTTTAGATGATGCAGAAACACTAAAAATTAATAATAACAGGATTATTGAACTAGGGAAAAAACCTACGAGCTACGGAGAAATTGATGCTCAGTATATCGGACTTATTAAAATATCAAAGGAAGTTGTTTCAAGTGTAATAAACTACTATGATAGCCTACCAAGAGGTCAGATGTATGATGGGAAAGATTTTGAGAATATGTATATGACAAGTTTTTTGCAGTTAATTATTGATAATCTTATGGATGTAGCACCTGTTGAAATACAAGGCGGATGGTACGAGATTGATTCTGTTCAAGATCTTAAGTCGTATACGTAAATATCAATACTAGTTGAAATCTCTGTAGTGTACCTAAATGCTATAAGCAAAGCAAGAAAGTGCCCTTGAGGTGAAAATGGCTTAATCAAGCAGCTTTCCAAGAAGGGGGGGGGCTTTAAAGGAATTGCAGATATAATGGTAAACAGTTTATTTTTGGTTACGACCGTTCAATGAAAAAAAATATAGTTTTAGTAGATAGAGGTTTGAGATTATTTGATTCTATATACAGGTCTGAAAAAATCAATATTGAGTACTTGATTGCGGACTATGATACTCAAGTTGAAGCACTCAAAAAAACTCACGACATTAATAATATATTTGCAGCAACGGATAGTTTAAATGAACAGATAGCAAGAACTGTAAGTCATTTGAATTATGATCTTGTTGATGAATTTAAAGCGACACAGATCAAGTCGGAGCATTTTCATGATCGATTTTCTGATGATACTAATTTAGTACAATACTATTATCTGTGTGCCTTGTCATTTTGGAATGAAATTTTTGCATCGGGTGATATTGCTGCAGTGGTACTTTGTGGTGTGGAACATGGCGCCAACTACGACAACCTAATCTTGGATGTGGCAAAATCCCATGGTGTTTCTGGATACGTGATTGAGAGTTTTGCAGGAAGACCTGTAACTACTTCGTTTAAAAATGAACTTTCTGTTAGTCATCCTAGTGTATCGAGCTATTCAGTAAAGAACTATCAATCAAAAGAATACATAGCGATAGATTCTCAAGCACTTGGATTAACACCTATTAATCCAAGTGATTATTTGTATTATTTGGACAAGGTGAACTCTATTCAGTCGAATGACACTAAAAATATTTTTGAAAAAACAACCGCAATGGCCCACTCCTTTAAAAAGCGCATTCCATACGGGAGTCTCATGGCGTTAAAACATATAGTATTCAATAAAATGCTGAGCTTTTATAATGTCGGCACTTCCGCGTCTCAGTTACTTAGGAATATGAAATATGCTAAAAAACTGGAAAAATTTTATAATTCTATTTCGGTTGAATTTGACACTTCAAAAAAGTGTGTTTTTTATGCATTACATTTTGAGCCAGAGGCCAGTATTATGGTGAGAACTAGGTTGAGAAATCAGTTGATGATTATTAAGCTACTCTCACAAAGTCTTCCTGAGGGTTGGGTGTTGTATGTTAAAGAACATCCAGATCAATTTAGATTAAATAAGCCAGGATTTTGGTTTTTCCTTATCACTCTTCACAAATTCAGGACAAAGGAATTCTATCAAGAGATTTTAAAATTTGATAATGTGTATCTTTTAAAAACCAGTGTAAAAAGCAAAACCCTTATTCAACACTCGGAGGCTGTAGCCAGTATCAATGGCACTATTGCGCTAGAGGCGATCTCTTTTAACAAGCCACTCGTACTTGTTGGGCACGAAAGTACACCAATCGGACTGTGCAAAGACGCTTTAAAGGTAACCTCTTCAGATCAATATCAAGATGCTCTGGCAGAAATAGAACAAGGGTTTCGCCCAACATACTCAGACTTTGAAACAATTATTGGCAACTATGCGTTTGAACTGAGTAACTTTAATCCAACTAATGCTAGGCTACTGGCTGAATATTTGGTATGTGAATATAAAACATGAAAATTTGGGAATAGAGGCGGCTTGTATGGTAGTAAAATGGAGGTGATGTGAGAATTACAATAGCAGGTATTGGTTATGTAGGTCTTTCTAACGCCTTGCTGCTGGCGCAAAATCATGAGGTGGTAGTGCTTGATATTGATGCTGAAAAGGTCAGTTTAATCAATCAAAAGAAATCACCAATCAAAGATGCTGAAATTGAAGATTTCTTGGCCAATAAGGAGCTCAATGTTAAAGCAACCTTAAATAAAAGATTGGCGTATGAGAATGCAGATTTTGTTATTATTGCCACCCCAACAGATTATGATGTGCAAACCAATCGTTTTAATACTGCTTCGATAGAGGCGGTTGTTAAAGATGTAATGAGCATTAATCCAAATGCGGTCATGGTAATTAAATCTACCGTGCCTGTTGGCTATACTCAAAGCATTAAAGAGCGACTCGATTGTGACAATATTATGTTTTCTCCCGAGTTTCTAAGAGAAGGGAGCGCACTGCATGATAATCTCCATCCGTCACGCATCATTGTGGGTGAGCAATCGGAGCGAGCTAGGCAATTTGCAAATTTGCTGGCTGAAGGTGCCGTAAAACAGAATATTGATATTTTGTTTACCGACTCTACTGAGGCTGAGGCGGTCAAATTATTTAGCAATACTTATCTTGCGATGCGTGTGGCTTATTTTAACGAGTTAGATTCTTATGCGGCCAACCATGGGTTACATGCAAAGCAAATTATTGAAGGGGTGGGGCTTGATCCAAGAATTGGCAGTCATTACAACAATCCTTCGTTTGGCTATGGTGGTTATTGTCTGCCAAAGGATACTAAACAGCTAAAGGCAAATTATAAAGATGTGCCCAACAGTTTAATTAGTGCCATTGTTGAGGCGAACGATACGCGCAAGGATTTTATTGCCAATGCAATTTTGGCAAGAAATCCTAGGAAGGTGGGTGTTTACCGTTTGGTGATGAAGTCAGGCAGTGATAATTTTAGAGCATCTTCTATTCAAGGAATTATGCAGCGCCTTCAAGACAAGGGAGTTGAATTACAAATATATGAGCCAATGTTAAGGGAGGATGAGTTTCTTGGCGCTACAGTTGCGAAGGATTTGGACGAATTTAAACGCACAAGCGATGTCATTATTGCCAATAGAATTACGCATGAGCTAGAGAGTGTTGTAAGTAAAGTTTATACGCGAGACTTATTTGGCAATAATTAATGTTATTTGGTTTAAGCGTGCGCGGAGTTAAAGTATTTATTGGAGGGGTGAATGGTGATTAAAGAGATTGGGAAGGCGATCTTAAATCAGGATAATGAGAATAAAATCATTGAAAGGCTATTTGATAACGTAGATAAAAATGCTCGAATTCTGGATGTGGGTAGTGGTAAAGGTCGTAACATTAAATTCTTAAATGAATTAGGGTTTTTAAATGTATTGGGTGTTGAAATTAACAAGGATTTGGTTGATTTTGCAAACAGTAATAATCTAAACTCTATTGTGGTTGAAGATTTTTCAGCATCAAAGGAGAAATTTGATGTTGTTTTGTTTTCTCATGTTATTGAGCACTTTAATCATGGCGATTTATTGGAGTTCTTAGAATATTATTTTTCTTGTGTGAAAGACCAAGGAGAGGTTGTTATTTTAACTCCGCTGGAGTCGAATTTTTTCTACGATGATTTTGACCATGTGAAGCCGTATCATCCCCAAGGTATCGGCGTTGTTTTTTCCAATAAGTTGGAGCAAGTGCAATTTAGCAGTCAGTTTTCTCTTGATATGAAAGATATCTATTTTAGAAAAATGCCTTTTAGGTTTTTAGTTTTCAATAGAAGGATCCACCTTGGGAAGCTTAGCATGCCTTTTGTTTTGGTAAACCTGCTATCGGTTATGGTTTGGTTTTTAACTGGAAAATTGCTTGGCAGAGTAACTGGCTGGGGCGCTAGGTACTTAATTAAAATTAAATAGAGTCAACAGTGCTCTGGCCTGAGAGAAAGAAGATGAAATTTAGCGTATTAATGTCTATCTATCAAAAGGAAAGTCCGCAGCATTTTGATAGGGCAATGCAGTCTATTTGGAGTGATCAAAGCATCAAACCAAGTGAGATTGTTTTGGTTCAGGATGGTCCACTGCCTGATGTGCTGCGCGCTCGACTTGAGCATTGGAAGGGTGATTTAGGCGAGGTTTTAAACTGGATTGTCCTAGAGAAAAACGTCGGGACAGGCAAAGCAAAAAATACTGGAATCAAGGCGTGTAGCCATGAATTGATTGCGGTAATGGATACAGATGATATTGCCTTGCCCGGCAGATTTGAGAAGCAGCTGGCTGTATTTGAGGCTAACCAAGATATTGATGTGTGTGGTGCCTGGGTGGGAGAGTTTGAAGAGAATGAGAGTGTGATTGTCTCACATAGAAGAACGCCTGAACGTCACGATCAGATTGTTGCCTTTGCCAAAAGCAGAAGTCCTGTTAATCACCCTACGGCTATGTATAAAAAATCCTCGGTTCTAAGTGCTGGAAATTATTCTGAACTTAGGTCAAGCCAGGATTTTAATTTATTTGTCAGGCTGATTATGGATGGTGCGACACTATACAATATACAAGAACCCCTGGTTAACATGAGAATGGGCAATGGGCAACTGGAAACAAGACGAGGCGGCCTAAAACAGGCATTGCATGAGGCAGGCGTGCAAAAAGAATTCTATCGAATGGGGTTTATTAACTGGTTTGAATTCATTAGAAATGTTGTGATTGGTGTTAGTGTGCGCGTACTCCCTAATAAGTTGATGAAAGCAGCTTTTAAACTGATTAGAAGATTATAAAGATAGAAAAAATATTTTTTTATCAGTGACTCTTTAGTAGTTTTTATTGTAGATTATTCTTAGGCTTAAACCCCTGGAGCGCAATATTTGATTGTTGCACTTACTGTCTTAATGTCAGCTAAAATATCGAATATATTGATAAAGTGGTTTCTGCTAAAAGGTCGGCATTTAAATTTGTTATGGTTGTAAAAAAAAGCAATGAAAAATCATCTAGATAAACTATCTAACCCAAAAGAGTTTCATTTACCAATTGGAATTGATGACTACGATCAGGAGAGCTTGATACGCATGCTAGTGGCAATGAGCACGATTCGCAAGGCTGAACAGCGCTTGGCATTAGGTCGTAAAGATGGCTTGATTGGCGGCCCTGTTCACCTTGGTGCTGGGCAAGAAGCGATTGCAGTTGGCGTGTCAAAATCTTTGAGAAAGACTGATCGTGTGTTTGGCGCGCATCGCTCCCATTCACATCTGTTGGCGCTAAACCCTGATTTTTATCGACTTTTTGCCGAAGTACTAGGCAAGAAAACCGGTTTTTCAAAAGGTATGGGCGGTTCCATGCATTTATTTGACCAGCCTAGTGGATTTTATGGCTCTGTGCCTATAGTTGCTGGTACAGTTTCAC
>Ga0181562_10001506_pt1 | contig 18587 bp, 21 predicted proteins | sample 011ome_26_FD_139344 | JGI IMG/M metagenome (GOLD analysis project Ga0181562, IMG submission 139344) | Coastal salt marsh microbial communities from the Groves Creek Marsh, Skidaway Island, Georgia - 011511BT metaG (megahit assembly) | ecosystem: Environmental > Aquatic > Marine > Intertidal...
GTTTCAATATAAAGTGTTCAAATAATATAATTTTTGAACTTATAATTAAATAATGCTTTTTGCGACTAGCCTAACTTTGGCTGTTTAATTTAAGATAATATAGCTTTTTTTATTGACGATAAGAGCATTTATCGCAAGTTAAGTTCGTTTCGTAAAAAAGCAAATTTTGTACTGAGTTGTTTTTTCATAAACTAAGTTAAAATGAGGAAATTACTCAATTATAACAAGGTATTTATGTCAAATAAATCTAAAGGCGGCGGCCCTAAAACCAACAAAGGTAAAGAAATTTCAAGTCGCAACTCAATCACTCATGGGCTCACTGCAAAGCACTGGATTAACGACAATGAACAGAACTTGTTTGACATAACAGTTGAAGCACTTAATCAGGACTTTAATCCACAAACACATATTGAAAAAATGCTTATCGCCAAACTAGCTGAATGCACAGTTCGACTATCGCGCATACAAAGAGTCGAAGATGCTATGTTTGATCTGGCCAGTAGTGAGGCAACTCATCCAGACCTGTCAATCAATAGTCTAAGCAACAACAATGACGAGTTAGTTCAATCGGTAAAAGAAACTTCTCCACTAAGACTGCAGTTTAATGCTGATAAATTCAATGAATCAGCAAACCTTCTAAATGAGATTAAAAGTCAAAATTTTGATGATATATCTAGCTGGGATTACGTTGAGAGTGATATGCCTCATACTGCTAAATACATTATTCACGAATGTCTTAATAGCAATATTGATTTGTATAGTCTTATTTCTACAAAATCTAAATCAGATGTTATTCAAATTAATCTTGTAGGCGTTAGCGCAGATGGAAAATAGAAGACGAAATCAAAATAGAGCCAACCCTAACAGAGTCAGAAATTACCAAAAAATCAGAGAATATTAAACCATCTGATCTGTGCAAATACTTAGACACCCTATCGCAGGATCTTGCTAAAGACTTGCAAATACAAACTGTCCTTAAAAACTTAGATACCAGGGTTCAGCAAGTTAAGAATTCGGCAATACCAGATCCCCAGAAACTAAGCCTAGTACAACGCTATCGCACTGCAGATGAAAGGCAGTTTTCTAAAACTTTGGGCGAATTATTGAAACTCCAAGAAATCAGAAATAATTATTAATCTTTCTGATTTAACGAAACGCCCGGACTCTTAACTGGATCTCCAGAGAACATAATCCCCTCTCCTTCTAGACAGTCTTTGATGGCCTTAATGACTGACGCATTTGCATTTGGCACACCTTCTTGAGTCTCATATCTCCGTAATGTAGTAACACCAACTCCACTCTTGTCAGCTAAATCTTGCCCTTTCCAACCAAGCAAAGCCCTCGCCGCTTTAATTTGCCTAGACGAAATCATAAAGATGCTATATAATGGTATTTAAAATACCAATTGGAATTTAAAATGTATAACATAGAATCTTTCTTCAGCTCCTTAGAAGGCGCTTACGCGCCCAATACTATTAGATCTTATAGATCAGATTATGCACATTATGCCGACTGGTGTCATAAATATCAATACGATCCCTTTAATATTAATGAAGATAAATTTTCAGACTATATTCTACAGATGGGTGGAAGCCTAACTGTTGCAACCATTCAAAGGCGAGTAGCCAGCCTCAGTAGTATATTTAATCTCACTAAAAGCACCAACCCTACAACAGAATCTGTAGTCATTCTAACTATGAAAAAACTTAGAAGGAAATTTGGAAAACCTCAAAAACAAGCAACACCTCTAACTTATGACATTCTAGCCAAACTTAAAACTACTTGTTCTAATGATATTGTTGGCCTCAGAAATAAACTGCTTTTACAACTAGGCTACGAAACCATGCGTCGACGTTCTGAAATATGTCAATTTAAATTTGAAGACTTACAACATCTTAATAACGACAAGCATGCACTACTCCTTCAACACTCAAAAACTGACCAATACAATCAAGGAAAAATAATTCCAATATCTAATAAACTCTCTAAAATGATTTTAGACTGGTCGTTAAGAATTAATCAAAACAGTGGGTATATTCTTAGAGGATTTAAACGAAATCTATCTACTAAAGCATCTCTATCACCTGCATCAATTAATCATATTTTAAAGAGACTACAAAAACAAGCCGACCTAGATCAAACCCAGGAACTATCCGGACATTCGTTCAGAGTTGGGGCTGCGCTAGACATGCTGGACCAAGGTATTCCACTTGAGCGAATTATGCTACGAGGCGGATGGAAATCCGAGACTACAGCTTTGCGATACCTGAGAAATTGGAACGACCGGAACTGGCCTTTAATTGATCATCATCCTAACGTTTAGCGGCATCACCCTGGCCATTTCCTGTTGCAGTCATAACGATATATTTGAAATAATCGAAAAGCGTTATCTTTTCCAACATCTTTGCGTCTGTTTTAGCTAGCAACTCTGGCGTTGACATGTCGATGCCACTCACCTGAGAAAGCCCTGTAACTCCAGGGCGTGCATCAAATACACCACACACCTTTCGAGCATTACGCAATTCTTGTTGATTAAACAATCCAGGGCGAGGACCTACCAAACTCATATCACCCTTCAAAACATTCCACAGTTGCGGCAGTTCATCAAGCTTGGTTTTTCGTAAAAATGAACCAAATCTAGTAATTTTTGTTGAGTCTGACAGGTGGCTTGCCACCGAGGCAGCATCTTTACTCATTGTGCGAAACTTTACAAGAATAAAAGGCTTTTCAAAACGCCCTATACGCTCCTGACGAAACAAAGGCGAGCCCGTATCAAACACCCCAATAAAAAACAATAAAGTCAAAATTGGAAAAAGAAAAAGTAAACCGAAGAAAGATAAAACGACATCAAGAAAACGAATCATTATTACTCACTCTTCCCCTTATCAAATTCTGCCATTTTCTCGAGCTGTTTGTCCATATTAATAACAGGATTCCAGCCTAAAAGTTCTCTGGCCTTAGAAGAATCGACTTGTAAATTTCCGAATAAACGGTCAGAAATGTCACCCTTTCCAAGTATTTTCGCCACAAACCGCATCCAAGATACTGGCACAGGCATTAATCTAGATTTAACTCCATATGACTCAGCAACTCTTCTCAGGAGCTCAGAAGTAGAAACGTCTTTGCCATCAGAAATCAAAAATACCTCGTTAGCCGCTTTGGGAGATTTATCCCTTCTTGCGCATAAAATAATAAAATCAACTAAATTATCCAGAGCCACAAGGGAGCGCTTATTATGAATGGCGCCAAACGGCAGAAGAATACCTTTTTTAATCCATGAGATCATAGAGGCGAAATTACCCTTAACTCCAGGGCCATATACAAGGGGTGGGCGTATTATTACAACCTCCATATCACTGTTTTTGGCAATCTCTAACAAGCCTTTTTCAGCTTCATACTTAGACAATCCATACGGATCGTCAGGCGTGTAATATGAATCAGCTACAAAAGACTTTCCAGGCTTGGTCAACTCGCCATTAACCTTAATAGAACTCAGGAAAACGAAACGCCCAACACCTGCGCCTGCTGCAAGTTTGGCCAACTCTAACACTGCATCACAATTTATTCTTCGATATTCCACTAAAGGATCCAAGGCTTCATCCTTCATGATATGGGCTCGAGCAGCAGTATGAATCAACGCATCATACCCATTTAAAACTCTGGAATCAAAAGAAGACAAACTCTCCAAATCAATCTCTTCAGTCTCTAAATCGCCAGCAACAGATGGTCTATTTCTAGCTAGAAGCAATGGTGTGATTCCTGATGACTTTAGCGACTCAACAATTGCCGAACCAATAAATCCAGAGGCACCTGTTATACATATTTTCATTTGTTGCCTTGTTTAAAAAATTTATTTTGCCAATTCCAACTGTCACGACACATATCCTCCAGCCCTATTTCTGCCTCCCATCCTAGCAAAGTTTTGGCTAAATTAATATCAGCAAAACAAGCGGCGACATCGCCACCCCTTCTCTCGACAATATCGTAAGGCACTATTACACCATTAACGCTCTCGAAGGTGTGTATCATTTGCAAAACTGAATACCCTATACCGGTCCCCAAATTCACAGTAAACAATCCTGTTTCTTTCTCGCATTTCTGCAGTGCTGACAGATGTCCTTTGGCCAGATCCACCACGTGAATATAATCCCTAATCCCGGTTCCATCAATTGTAGGATAATCCCCTCCAAAAACCTTCAACCTCTTTAAGTTCCCAGCGGAAACCTGAACGATCAGAGGCATCAAATTTTCAGGTACTCCAGAAGGATGCTCCCCTAATTCCATAGAAGGGTGCGCCCCTACAGGGTTAAAATACCTTAATCTGGCGACGGACCAATTTTTATCAGCATAACAAATATCTTTTAAAATATTTTCCACCATTAATTTTGACGCTCCATATGGATTTAACGGCGCACTTGTAGGCATATCTTCCCGTATAGGGGAATTAGATTTATCTCCATAAACCGTAGCTGAAGAGGAAAAGATAAATGTTTTAACTCCGTTTTTATTCATGCAATCAATTAATGAAATACTCCCTTCCACATTGTTTTTATAATATGCGATCGGGCTTTGAATAGAGCCTGAAACAGACTTAAGCCCAGCAAAATGCAATACCGCATCAAATGAATGAAGTCTAAATACTTTATCCAAAAGCTTGACATCTAAAATATCGCCCTCAACAAACTCTACACACTTGCCGGTGATTTTTTGCACTCTATCAAGGATCTCTACAGACGAATTGGATAAATTATCATACGCAACAACCTGGTAGTTAGATTGAATCAACTCAACAATAGTGTGTGATCCAATAAATCCCAACCCTCCTGTGACAAGTATTTTTTTCATAATATGACCTTTAATAAAATTAAAAAAAATGGCTCAAGCTACACTGCCTAAGAAAAAACTATGTTGGCCAACTCCCTTGCCTTTTCCTCTCCATCAAATCGCCTCTCTGCAAGCGATCGACAATCCATAGACATGCGATTCGCCAACATTGGGTCATTTAAAAACTTCCTCATTACGAACTCTAAACTAGAGACATCTCCAGGATGATAGAGAAACCCATTAACCCCGTCTATAACTGCACTTCTACTTCCAGGCACATCAGCCACAATTGCAGGTCGCCCAATCGCACAAGACTCCATAACAACCTTAGGAAAACCCTCTCTATAGGACGGTAGAACTAATACGTCTGAGCTAGCTATCCACTTAAAAACATCGCTTTGAAATCCAAAAAAATCAACTACCCCAGAGCTTGCAATACACTCTACTTGTTTACTGGTTAGCGAGCTAGGGTTGCCACTATCAGTATCTCCAACAACGCGAAAAATAGCTCGAGGACTTGTCTTTTTAATGGAAGTTGCTGCTTCGATAAAATCATAAATACCCTTATCTCTCAGGAGACGACCAATAAAAATAAATGAAACTTCTGTCAAATTTGACTCCAGTTTCGGAAAATCAGCATAACGAAAATGTTGCAGGTCTACACCTATGCCGTCCAGCAAAATAGTTTTATCCTGGTAGAGGGAAAATGTCCCTAAATTTAACTCTCTTGCATCATCCAAATTCAAAACCACTATCCTTGTTGCAAATTGAAAGACAAACGTATACATCAATAATTGAAATCGTTTCATTATGGAGCGCTTAATATTCAAACCCTCCCGAGGTTTAGTAAAATTGACACCCATGCCCTCTAACATCAATGTAATGTTTTGAACTCCTGCCATTCGAGCCGATAAAGCACCAATCAGAACAGGTTTTGCAAAAAAACACAAACAATGTGAAATTTTTCGTTTTTTAAAGTCTTTTGTTAGTTTGACAACATTTTCCGCTGCATTAAAAAAATTTAATCCTGACCTATCGAGGTCAGTCAGAACAGGCTTGGCGCCAATCTGCCGGATTAGAAATTCGTTTTTTTTGTTTAAATCCGAAACGTAGCAATACACTGTATGATGACGGTCAGTTAATTCTTTAATTAACTGACCTCTGAATTCGACCATAGACTGAGTAGTACTACCTACAAGAGCAACATTCATATTAAGCAAGAATTAATTTATATGTATTTTAAAGCGCGACTTGGCCCTTTCGGAAAAGTATAGACTATCCGCCAAGTCAAGATTGGCTTTGCAAAGGCTTTCTAAAGTATTAATATCAGATAACAAATCTTCTATAACGTTGGATAATTCCGATGGAGTAATATTTGTTGGAACATATTTAATATGGAAGCCTTGATTTTTAAAAATGAGGTTCTGAGGAATATTGCTAACAATTGGAAAAACTCCAGACTGAATGAAATCAACCACTGTCTTAGAATTTCCCTCCCAGAGTGAAACCAAAATTCCAACTCTTGCCGACCTCAATGCTGAAAAATACTTGTCTCCAGAAAGCCTACCGAGGTTTTTAGTTTTAGCGCCAAAAGCAAGATTGTCAGTCTCGCTAGATCCAACTATTAAAGATTTTCCTGCGCTCACAAAAGAAAGTTGAGATATTAAAGAAATTTGCTTCTGATCGACAAACCTTCCTGCAAAAACCCAATCATAGCTCCGATCAATGTTAAGATCAAAGTCTTCGTTTTTTAATGCAAAGTTTCGATCAATATAAACTGTATTTTTTATAGGAAAAATTTCTGGAAGCTTTTCTGCTGTTAGTACTTTTTTCGAAAAAATACGCACCATGACCTCATATAGAAATATAAATGTATAAATGTATCTGTGTTTGTACTTTGCATAAGAGCTTATACTGAAGCCAGCCCTAACGAAAACGCTCTTAGAGAAAGTAGAAAAGAGAATAACCCAGGGCAGTGATTTATAGAACTGATGAACAATAATATTCTGACTTCCCGTCAAGAGTGAGAAAAAATCTTTAAAGTTAGTCCTTGTCAAGCCCTCTGCCTTATACACAAACCTAGAAGAATCTAGCAGCATACACCGCTCGTCAAAAAAAGTAGTATAAAAAAGATATTCTCTCTCAAGGTCTTTTGATCGTGAAAGTTTGTCTAGGTGTTTTTTTTGCGGAAAAAATATTATCATCATAAAGATTTAATTTTCTTGAAGCGCTTGTAAGCAAATGGTAATAGTACAATAAAAGCTGTAGACGAGCTAAAGGGTCCTAAATTATGAAACATTCCATAAATATAGATAGAGACTAATGCAAATAGAAAGTGTGAATTAAAATACTGATCCTCGCTAGACATCAATCTAAAAAAGTAAAACACTCTATACAAATAAACAATAGAAATGAATAGCAACAAAACTCCGAGATAGCCATTAAATATAAAATGATTAAGAATGTTGTTATGAGGTGGAATTTTCAGCACAATTCCACTAAGCCCTAGGCTTTCTATGGAGTTATAGTACTCTACCGCCGTTAAGCCAAGCGGAGCAATGCCGCGTTCCAAAATATGATTTAAAGCTGCATCCAGTAGCAACAATCTATCCCTATCATTTGACTCCAAAGAATGATTAACTATAGTAAAAAAGAATATCGAAATAATTGATGCAATTAAAAAAATATACAGTACATGGCGCGGTCTCACTCTTTTTATAACTGGAAGGTATAGATAAATCGCATAGCACACCAGGACCAAGGTCATAGCTCTCTGCACATCAAAAAATATTGCCAATAAAATGAGCGCTAACACATGCTTTTTGGAAAAACGAGAGATAAAAATCGCAAGCACAAACCAAAAGCCAAAATATCCGATGCTTGATGCAACTCCAATTATTCGACCATTTGAAACCGCTGTATCTGCCGCTAATGACCCTCCTAAAATGTCATTTTTGTATAAAACATAACCAAAATCAACATTTAAAACCTGCAAAAAAGCGAAAATAAGCGAAAACAAAACATAAATACGCGCACCTCGAGTTAAATCATTTATGTCAATGCTATTTCTCACCCCTAGCATGAGAAAGAAAAACACAAACACCTCAACAAATAGAAGCATATCCCCCTTCAAGTAAGCAATTATCCAGAACAAAAAAGGGGAGACAATCAAGAACAGCAAAAAAGTATTGAATTGATTTCTGCTTTTGATGATGGAAAGGCGAAAATGTCTAGCAATCAGCCACACTAAGATGGCTAACTTAATGTAGTCATCAAAACTACTATGAAATCCAACGCCTAAAAACCAAAACATACGTCCACCTGGCAGATGCGTTTAAAAACCCTGCAGCAGCATAAAGAAAATATTTTGAGGGTATCCAATAAGCACATATACTCATAACACTTCGGTAGGTTTTCGAACGGTCAACTTGATTTCTGTTCTTCGTCCAATAAGCCCAAGACCGTATACCGGGGTATAGGATTATTGTTGCGTTTATATCAAGCATACGCACCCATAATGAAAGATCTTGCGCCCTCTCAGGCCCTAAATACCCGCCCACTCTGAAAAATAAATTACGAGAGAAAATCACTCCAGGGTGCGAGACAATATTTTTTACAAACAACAACTTAGGGTTAAATATATGTAACTTCTGTCCCTCATAGCTGTCATTATGCCAACTATAAACAATATTTTCTAAATCAAAATTAATGTCTCTACAAATATGTAATAGCGCCGCCTCATTAAAAATCTCTGGAAAATCAAATCTAAAAACCCAAGGGGTTTTTGCTTGCACAACACCATAGTTCAATGCATGACTTAGGTTGGAAAATGGTTGCAAATAAAAGCGCAGTTTTCTATTTTTCCCAAACTTTTTGTGAATGTATTCATCAAAATTCGATATCTGGACCACGCCATTAAAAACTATAATTAACCTAAATTGAGAAAATTTATAAAGGTTTTTCTCTAAATTTTTCAATTTGCAAAAGAAATCACTCTCGCTATCAATCCTAATAGCACAAACTCCTGTAATTTTTTTGAATTCAATCATCGCACACCACATTTAAGAATTTGCAATATTGCATTATAATTTTATGCGCATCGAATCTTTCTCTAAGATGTGAATTAATTTGAATAAAGCGCTCATCTGACAGTGACATTACCTGGCGTACTATACTATTTAACTCCTCCTGTGTTTCAAACACAAGGTCTAAATAAGGATTCGAGACTAGCTCCGGGTGAGATCCGGAGCGAAGCACAACAGGAACAACTCCGCATGCTATCGCTTCAATTAGTGCATTACTGCAACATTCCCATCTACTGGCCGCTATATAAACCTTTGCATTGTTTAAATTCCGAGCTAGCTCACCCCTTGAAACTCTTCTATCTATACCAGAAAATCTGCCAAACGCCATTACATTAGATTTAAGATCTTCCTCTATTTTATGAATCCAGTGGTACCCCTTGTTTATATTGTCGGAGTTTGATGAAAATACAATGCCATATCTTGATGAAGGCTCTGTATTTGTAAGAGAAAAAACTTCCGGATCTGCACAGTTGTGAATAATCTCGAACTCTCTATTAAAAGTAGTTAGCCTCATTAGTCTATAAGACCACAACGACTGGAAAATAATTTTTTTACTAATAATCGATGCCAAGGTAACTTTTAGCTCATCCCTGAGTCTTTTCCAACCGTGAAAATACATGGGACCATCAACACGGAGGTGTACAACATGCCCTTGAAGAGAAAAACGAATAACATCAATCAAACGATAGTGGTGTGAATTAAAAATAATCACAGGTCTTTTCGAATTTCTGCACCCCATTTCTTGCGCCATCCTTTGCAAGACAGACAAGAATTGAGCGCCGCCGCCACCTAATTCTTGCCTTGCTGAGCCGAATTGAAAAACATTAATGCCGCTCTTTTTTTTCATTGGGAAATTAAAAACTTAAACTTTTCAACATGTAGAAAGTACCTACTAAGCGCTCTTTCCCTGATTTCTGGCCAACTATTTAAAACATCTAAAATTAAACTTAGGTCAATGTCATGAATATTATTAACAACATTGGTTTCGCCAAAGAAAATATCTACCGCCACCCCTTCGTTCAAACATACAACAGGTGTATTGGTAAACAGACATTCAAGTATCGAGTGTGGACCGCCTTCATCTCTAGAGAGCATAAAATACACATCAATTGACCTGTACATATCGGACAGCTCCTTTCTACTTACCGGCCTGTGATCCTCGCCTCTGACATGCAACTCAATATTGGAAAATTTTTGACGACCAAGCCTCTCCAAAAGCCAACTACGGCGATATGCTGTTAGAACCACGCAAATACTAGACTCAGACAAAATCTTGCCCAAAGATTCAAGCAGAAAATCTGGAGACTTTTCATACTTGATTTTTCCTTTATTGGTTGTATCTCTTTGAAAGCTTCCGATTGTCAAATTTTCTGATATACGACGTCTGTCTTGGGTGCAATTAAAAACCACCTGATCAATAAAATACGGGGTATGCATAACTCGCACTTTTTGAGATTCTAAGTGACGCATATCGCTAATACTCCTCACCCCTAGTGTAGCAAACCTTCTTAATAAAAACATTTTAAAAGGGAATTTAATAAGCATCCTCGTGAGCGAGCCTGACAGTATAACCAAATATCGTTCATTAAAGAAAATGCTACGCATGGAAGCAGAGGCAATTGCAGGAAGACTGATATCAAAAACCGAAGGGAAGACTTTATATGTAATCGGCGCATTGGAAAGCTCGCTTCTCAACAATCTAACGTCTTCTCCAATGGCCCAATTGTCTTTGCTGGAATATATCACTGCTTTCTAAATACTAGTACAAAACCTGTAGTATATTTTGAAGGATTTTTATATTTAGAAAGAAGAACATATGGAAAGCATGCAACATATCCTGTCAATTTAATAATGAATTTTGATAATTTTCCCGAGCAACTATGCTCCAAAATAGACAAAATCGTAATCAAATTTCCGCCACGATAAAACTCTTCAACCAAAGAAAAATTCCTATACTGCAACTCTCTAATCATATATGACCTAGTGTATCTAAAATTATCTTCTGGGTCCAAATGCTCATGAAAAATAAAGGGCGCCGATATGCATAGTAGACCACCACCTGGAACAACATTTTGAAATAAATCAAAAAGCAATCTCGAATCTCTTAAGTGTTCAATTGTCTCAAAACACACAACATCTCCAGAGATATTTTTTTCAATTGATTTTAATGAACCCGGATCGTTAAAATCACAAAAAAAATCCGCATCTTTGACAGACGGATGGTTAACAGAGATGGTCTTTTTGCTGCCAACACTGGTGCGAGCATTACGATGCCCTCCTATATCTATTAAAACATCAGACTTTCCTATTTTTTTAAATATTCTTGATATCTCTATCTCAGATATAGTATTAAGTAAAAGTCTACTTAATGAACTACGCCTAGATATTTCTGCAACTAAAGTCTGGAACTTTTTCATTCTTTGTCCTGTTGTAAGTTACGTTATCAAATACCGGCACACCTTCCATTCCAATATTGTCATAGTTAACGACAATTAATTGATCGTTTTTTTCTATTTTTTGGAGTAGTAAATTTTGGCTACGAGAAATTTGTTCCTCTATATCGTCTATAAGAAGGAATTTTATATCTGCCTGAGATACAGGTACCGACCCTTGAATGTACGAAACTCTATCAACCAGTCTTTTCGCCAATTGATCCACTTCCCACTGACTAGGCAAATGTTTTGTAATGCTCCGAATATGGGACTTTGAATCCCTAATTGAAACCACAATCGTCATATCGAACAAGTCAGGGGTGCTGATAATTTGGTAGGTTGCAGTTGGGCATTTAAATAAACTATACCCCATTTTGTTAAGCAAAAATAATCGGGCGCGCAATAGTGGAGCATGCAAACTTCTATCTGTTTTTTTTTCAATCCAGTGTTCAACCGGGGTAGGTTTCCCTAAATCAAAATAACTTGAATCATACCAAGCATTCATTTCCGGCTTAAAATACTTTATATTCGATACTTTGGCAATTCTTTCAGCAATGTATGTCGTGCCAGTGTGCGGCAATCCAATCACAAAAACGCCAGTAGGTCGCACATTAAAGTAAGACAAAAACTTAGCCAATATTTCAAACAAGGCTAGTGCAAAAAATCGAATTAACGATTTGGTAATCCTCCCCTCTCTGTAGTAGAGGTAATAAAGTCTTGGATCATGATTATAAATTCCAAAAAAATCAAATATCCTCTGTATTTTTTTAATACCATTTCGCGTATAAAAATACTCTTTCTCGCTTTCAACGCCGACCGATGCTCTATCACTATGTAGATGGTGCATATCTTTTATTCCAATTATTCAACATAAAACCAACATATACTAAGAAAAACAAATCCGACAAAACTATAAAATACTCAGGAAAAGTGGAATACACTCCTAAATATTTAATAGCCACAGAGGCCAGCGCTACAATTATAATTCTTCGCACCACACCTTGAAAAATCCCAAATAATTCTAAAATAAATGTTATTTTATGCGATAGAACTCTCATAACAAGAATGGCAATAACCCACAAAGGAAGTCTTTCCACAAAATCAAAAAACACCAAGAGTTCTATAAAGACAACGCATGAAGTTATCCAAAATATATCATCAAAAACAACAATACTTGCCTTTTTTTTAACCTCTAAATTAGATACCGCTCTCATAACCGACGGGTGATGGAGCTTGGTCAACAGTCCTTTTGCATAATTAAATACCAACAACTGTTTTGCATCCACACCAGTTAACATGCCCATACTAAACAGTATTAACTCAATGGATCCAGATAACTTGTTCACATATCCATGAACAGCTTTCTCAGCAAAAGGCCAAATATTTTTTAAATTCTTTATCGAGGCGCGGTTATTAGATCGATTGCCTTTGTGGCGCATCACAAAAAAAAAGCCAATTATGGCCTCTAGGAAAAATGGCATACTTCTCCAGTCTAGCCATTCATCTTCAAGGGAAAACTCTAAGACTAAGTAGTTACATAAGATAGTGTACGATAAATACAAATATAGATACTTCTGCTTCTCTTTAAAACTTAAGAAAGGTGTTAACACCCCAACAACAACAAGAGGGGCAAGAGCAAACTGCTGAGACACTATTTCATTCTTTGCCAGAAGATAAATTAGTAATATTGCTAAAACCCTAAACAAATATGCGAATAATAGCAACAAAAAATTCCCATCTCTAAAAAGTCCCCGGATGATTGCATTGAACCCAATGCCATAAAATATGGATGTCACAGCTGCATAAGACAGAATGGAAACCCATGTGTCACTTAAAGAATCGTGGCTTATTATCCACAATGCAAAAGCAGCAGATACGGCGACATGGACGTAATTTAAGATTCTGTCACTTGCCAACATAAACTTTCTTTCTTAGTGGCGATATTAAAAAGTCAAATTGAGACTTTGTTAGAAATTTTCTAAAAATTTTTATAAACTTGATAACGAGAATGCTAAACCTATTATGCGGCTCAAAAATACCGCTGGAAGATATGTTAACTTTAGACTTAAGAATACGATCGTTTTTAACTTTATATTTAAAAAAATTTACCATTTCTGAATCCAAATCAGAAATGGGAATCTCCACAACTCTGTTAGTTTTTTTTAACTCGGGAATTACTGTTAAACAAAAGTAATCATAATGCCTTCTCAACATGGCCTCTGCATCTTTATAAAACCAATCTTGCATAAATTGCTTATAAAAACTTTGGATCCACTCATTTTTAGGTCTAGTGGTAACTAAAAAAATTACCTCTCTACCTGGAAAGGCCCTCTCGGAAAATAATTTCAACCTTTCTATATAATCACTCTGAGTCTTCAATAAGAGGGGGTTGCTAAAGCCCTCAGAGCTATATATACATGCACCGTAAAACTCCCTACAAGGATCTAAACACATGATATTTTTACCTTTATAAAAGGCATTTTCTAGCTTTTTTATTCTGTCATCAGCATAAGGCCGACCAAGATAATGCGCACCTTCAACAAATGGAAAAACCCACTTTTGTAGATACGTAGTAGCACACTTAGGGAGACCAATATGAAGGTAAACTTTTTTCACTGGCTGGTCAAAACAAATTAACAATTACTCAAATATTGTAGTCTATACCACTGAGCAAAATTCTCAACACCCTGCTTAACACTCATACTCGGTTTGTAACCAAACTCTTCAACCAAATCGTCCACATCAGCGTAGGTGTCCGGCACATCGCCTGGCTGCAGTGGTAATAGCTCTTTCTCAGCCACCATACCCAAAGAACTCTCTAAAGCTTCAATATAATCCATCAACTCTACTGGATTATTATTACCAATGTTATACACACGATACGGTGCACTCGAGGTAGCTGGATCAGGATTGTTACTATCCCAATTAGGATTCGGTGGCGCTGGACGATCTAATACGCGCACAATACCTTCTACAATATCATCAATATAAGTAAAGTCACGGCGATGCTTACCATAATTAAACACAGTGATTGGTTCGCCAGCAACAATGGCACGAGTAAATTTCTGCAAAGCCATATCCGGTCGATCATACGGGCCATAAACAGTAAAGAATCGCAACCCGGTAGTTGGTACGTTGTACAAATGCGAATAGGTATGCGCCATCAATTCATTGGCTTTTTTGGTAGCTGCATACAGGCTTACTGGATGATTAACACATTCATGGGTGGAGAATGGCTGCTTAGTATTCAGTCCGTAAGTTGAACTGGATGAAGCATACACCAGGTGTCCCACTTGATTGTGTCGACAGCCTTCTAAAATATGACCAAAGCCCACCAAGTTGGTATCAATATAAGCCAACGGATTCTCGATTGAATAACGTACACCAGCTTGTGCGGCTAGATTGACCACGCCGTCAAACTGCTCACGCTCAAACAACTCGGCCATGGCATGACGATCCTCTAAATTCATGCGGATATGGGTGTAGTTTGGGTGATTCTCATGGCGTGCTAAACGCGCCTCTTTAAGCTTGGGATCATAATAATCGTTGTGATTATCAATACCCACGACTGTATCACCGCGATCCAGTAGTCGAATCGAAAGCGCTGAGCCAATAAAGCCCGCTGAGCCCGTTACTAATACCTTCATCTTTATTCCTTAATCACTATTAAATAAATCACGCGTATAGACTTTGTCTTTCACATCCTCAAGCTCACCAACCATACGGTTAGCGACAATTACATCGCTCATCTTTTTAAACTGCACCAAATCGTCAATCACCTGAGAGCAAAAGAACTCGCTCTCGCCTTGCTCAGTGAGTACCGGTTCGTAAACCACTACCTCAATACCCTTGGATTTAATGCGCTTCATAATGCCTTGAATGCTAGATGCTCTAAAATTATCCGAGCCAGATTTCATAATCAGACGATGCACACCCACTACTTTAGGATTTCTACCAATAATTTGATCAGCAATAAAATCCTTACGCGTAGTATTGGCATCAACAATGGCACCAATCAGACTATTTGGTACATCTTGATAGTTGGCACGCAATTGCTTAGTATCTTTAGGCAGGCAATAACCACCATAACCGAACGATGGATTGTTGTAATGCGAGCCAATTCTCGGATCTAAGCCCACGCCTTCAATGATTTGTTTGGCGTCTAAGCCATGCGTCTCAGCATAAGAATCCAGCTCATTAAAATACGACACACGCATCGCCAAATAGGTATTGCTAAAGAGTTTGACCGCTTCGGCTTCAGTGGCATCGGTAAACAGCACATCAATATTGTCTTTAATGGCGCCTTCGACCAATAATCCGGCAAATTGTTGAGCTCGCTCTGACTGCTCGCCCACAATAATACGCGAAGGGTAAAGATTATCGTATAGTGCCAAACCCTCTCTTAAGAATTCGGGCGAGAAGATGATATTGTCACAATTAAATTTGGCTTTAATTTGCTCGGTATAACCCACTGGTACGGTAGATTTAATCACCATCACCGCCTCAGGATTAATCGCCATTACATCCTGAATCACCGCTTCAACCGAAGAAGTGTTAAAGTAATTAGTCTGCGTGTCATAATCCGTTGGTGTGGCAATCACCACAAACTCAGCGTCTTGATAAGCTTGTTCTTTATCCAATGTCGCAACAAAATCTAACTCTTTATTGGCTAGGAAATCTTCAATCTCATTATCGGCAATGGGTGATTGTTTTTGATTAAGCAGCTCGACTTTTTCAACAACCACATCCAGAGCAACCACCTGGTGATTTTGCGCCAATAACATAGCGTTCGATAGCCCAACGTAACCGGTGCCGGCAATGGCGATTTTCATAATAACCTCCCTTTGGATTTCAGAAGGCAAATAAGCTCATCAACTAATATATCCACTAAATTTTCTGAAGGCTTTAGCACAATATCCGGATTGCCAGGTTTCTCATACGATGAATCTATGCATGTGAAATTCTTTATTTCTCCAGCTCTTGCCATTTTATACAACCCTTTAACATCTCTCTTCTCGGCAATTTTCACATCTAGATCGACAAAAACTTCAATAAACTCACTTGCTGAAAACAAACCTCTTGCCAATTGTCGCTCGGCCTCAAACGGAGAAATGAAAGCTGTAATTACAATAAGGCCCGCATCTACCATTAATTTTGCAACTTCTGAAATGCGCCTAATATTTTCAGATCGATCTTGATCGCTAAAATCTAAATCTCGACAAAGACCGTTTCTAACGTTGTCACCATCCAATATATAACTATGATTGCCCAATTCATATAGTTTTTTATCAAGAGCATTTGCTATAGTGGATTTTCCTGCACCCGATATTCCTGTCATCCATATAACACAAGGCTTTTGACTCTTCAATTTGCTACGCAAATCTTTGTCAACACTAAAAGACTGATAAGGGTTTCTATTCTTCATAACTTAATATTGCTTTCGTCTATTTTTAAAAAGCGCTCTGCCCCAGTCAAAATTTACTGAAACTATTTCAAAATTATTCGCAAAAAGCAAATTAGCCAGCGAAGAAAATGTTTCCTCTTTTTGCACTCCGCGCTCATTGCCTCCGTCTATTGCAATATATTCAATCATATTAATAACCGACAAAGATCCCGCCAAAATCTCAGGCTCAAATCCCTCCGCCTCCAGCTTAAATAACTTAATGGCCTTAATAGATTCTCTTTCAACAAAAGACGATAGTGTAATGGTTTCAATATCAACAATTCTAGAATAACTACTGGGCTCAACCAAACTAGAGTCTGCATCTGCCTCGTTAACAAAAAAACTTTTTACGCTGTTGTCACAACTTAAAGCTAACTTAAAATTATTCGATATAGGTGCATTTTCGCAAACTGACTTATACTCATCACCACCAGGCTCAAAAGTAAAATAGCACTCTGGCTTGATCTTTTCTCTAAGACTTAACCATAGATCTGCATAATTTGCTCCACAATCTATTACCACATCGTTCTCTCTAAACTCTATCTCTGACAAAGAATAAGAATCAAACAGCTGTTTAGATCTGTAGATCAAACCTTTGCTATACAATCTAACACCGCGCTCCAAATTTCCAAAATAATGCCTCGCGCCTTCATCGGGCACATAATAAAGACCTTTAGTCGAATCATGCGACACACGAACCGAAGAGCCTCTTAAAATTAATTCGAGATTGGCAAACAATATTTTTATTGAAATTATTTTTGATTTTTTTAATTTAGAAGCTATCCAAAAAAACGTTTTTTTATACATAAAAGAAGTGCCTTGAAAATTTAAATTCTTACTCTGCTAACTACGACTATTATTTAATAGTTTGCCTATGAAAGAACGAGAAAATACGGGTTTAGCAGTGTATCTTCTTTGGTGTTATAGTTAAGAGGCATATCATCCTCAAGCGAGATAACAGATCCTCCCGCCCCCTCCACCACAGCTTGAGAAGCAGCTGTATCCCACTCAAACGTTAAGCCTAGTCTTGGATATAGGTCTGCAGAGCCCTCAGCCACCAGGCACAATTTCAAAGAACTACCCATTGAAACAATCTCAGCACCTGGATAGTCAGCAATAAAGCCAATAAACTCTGGAGACTGATGTGATCGACTGCCAACGATTTTCATATCCTTGGTATTTTGTTTTTTATTTGCAACCTTGATAGACTTTTCAGTGTTATTTTCTAATTTACATGAGCCAACATCTTTACCACCCCAATAGGTCACCTCAAGTGCTGTTGCATCAACCACTCCAAATACCGTTTTATTTTGATGCACTAGCGCAATATTTACAGTGAATTCACCATTTTTCTTAATGAATTCTTTAGTGCCATCAAGCGGGTCAATAAGCCAATAGGTTTGCCAATTCATACGACCCCCAACCTCTTCTTGAGATGACTCCTCAGACAAAACCGGAAGATCTGGCGTTAACTCTCTCAAACCATTGACAATCACCTTATGTGAAGCTAGGTCGGCCTCTGTTAACGGGCTTTTATCGCTTTTTTCGTAAATATCAAAATCTCTCTTATAGATTTCCATAATTGCGTTGCCTGCCTTTTTAGCAATGTCAACAACCTGGGAGGAATCTAAATTTACAATTGGAATATTCACTAATAAAAAACTCTTTAAATTAAGATTTGATAATGGCAATTATCGCAAGTCATTGAGAATAATAAGGCTGGAAAATTAAAGTCCATGTGCTTCATTATGCTGTAATAACTTTCTATCAAAAGTATAAGTTTTTGTACAGCCTATTTGTTGA